>ENA-OPVY01000599-OPVY01000599.1-human-gut-metagenome-genome-assembly--contig:-NODE-599-length-27236-cov-7.861227_pt1 | contig 27236 bp, 19 predicted proteins | sample MGYA00241503_ERZ501998 | MGnify/ENA primary metagenome ERZ501998 (study PRJEB25962, sample SAMEA2042107) | human gut metagenome | biome: human gut; feature: human-associated habitat; material: faeces... | reverse complement strand
TCGATCTTGATGATTCCGTCACCGCTGCAGGCCTCGCATCGGCCGCCCTTCACATTAAAGCTGAAACGCCCTTTGCTGTATCCCCTGGCTTTTGCATCACTGGTGGATGCAAACAGATCGCGGATCAGGTCAAATACTCCCGTGTAGGTGGCAGGATTCGATCTTGGAGTACGGCCAATGGGAGACTGGTCAATGGCAATAATCTTATCCAGCTGCTCTGCCCCCTCAATACACTTATGCTTTCCCGGTATGGTTCTGGCGCGGTTCAGCTTCTTCGCCAGAGCTTTATACAGAATCTCATTCACAAGGGAGCTCTTTCCGGAGCCGGATACACCAGTAACGCAGGTCATCACTCCCAAAGGGAAGGATACGTCAATATTTTTCAGATTATTTTCCGCCGCCTTTCGCACTGTGATCCAGCCTGCTGGCGTCCGGCGCTTGTCCGGTATGGGAATACGGATGCGGCCGCTTAAGTAAGCCCCGGTAATCGAATCCGGATTTGCCATGATCTCCTCTGCCGTACCTACCGCTACGATCTTCCCACCATGTTCACCGGCCCTGGGACCGATATCCACAATACAGTCCGCTGCCCGCATGGTATCCTCATCATGCTCCACCACTATGAGCGTATTTCCCAGATTCTTAAGATTCATAAGTGCGCCAAGCAGCTTGTCGTTATCCCTCTGATGCAGTCCGATACTTGGCTCATCAAGTATATATGCCACACCTACAAGTCCTGAGCCTATCTGCGTGGCAAGCCTGATTCGCTGGGCTTCCCCGCCTGAAAGACTTGCCGTGCCGCGGGTAAGGGTGAGGTAATCAAGGCCGACTTGCTGCAAAAAGCCAACTCTCGCACGGATTTCCTTTAGTATCTGGTCTCCTATATAGTGTTGCTGCTCTGTAAGCTCTATATCAGCAAGGAACTTCACAAGCTCCTTCACAGACATGGAGGTCATCTCATATATGTTCTTGTCCGCAACCGTAACGGCAAGTGACGACGGCTTAAGTCTCTGCCCCTTACAGCTCGTACACGGAGTAATGCGCATAAACTGCTCATACTCTGCCTTTGCCGTATCAGAAAAGGTCTCCTTGTATCGGCGCTCAACATTGTCCACAAGGCCGTTCCATACAAGGTCATAGACGCCTTCGCCTCTCTGACCCTTGTATCTGACCTTGAGCACTCTGCCGTCTCCACCGTAAAAAAGCAGTTTTTTCATATCTGCAGATAAATCATCAATCGGTGTGTCGAGAGGAAGCCCATAGCCCTCATGCAGCGCACGAAGTGTCGCATAGGTATAGCTCTTTGGGTCTGTACATGACTGCCACCCCATCACCTGTATGGCACCCTCTGATATGGAAAGCGATGCATCCGGCACCATAAGCTGCGGGTCAAACTCCATCTTGTAGCCGAGTCCGTAGCAGGTCGGACATGCTCCGAACGGATTGTTGAAGGAGAAGCTTCTCGGCTCAACCTCATCTATGCTTATGCCACAGTCAGGGCACGCAAAGTTCTGGGAAAAGGTCATCTGTTCGCCATCCACAATATCAACTATGGCATTGCCCTCTGTCAGTTCAAATACATTTTCAAGTGAATCAGTAAGCCTCTTTTCTATGCCCGGCTTTACAACCAAACGGTCTACAACAATATCAATATTGTGCTTTATATTTTTCTCCATTGGGATATCCTCGGAGAGCTCATACATGCTGCCATCTACAATCACACGCACATATCCGCTCTTTTTGGCTCTCTCGAACAGCTTCTGGTGCTCACCCTTGCGGCCTCTGACCACCGGTGCAAGAAGCTGGATACGGGTGCGCTCAGGCAGTGCCATAACAGTATCCACCATCTGGTCTATAGTCTGCTTTGTAATGGCACGCCCGCACTTCGGACAGTGTGGTATTCCAATTCTGGCATAAAGCAGTCTGAAGTAATCATATATCTCCGTGACCGTTCCGACAGTTGAACGCGGGTTCTTGTTGGTGGATTTCTGGTCAATGGAAATGGCAGGCGGAAGTCCCTCTATAGACTCCACATTCGGCTTCTCCATCTGTCCTAAAAACTGACGCGCATACGATGAAAGTGACTCCATGTACCTGCGTTGCCCCTCAGCATATATGGTATCAAATGCCAGTGATGACTTGCCGGAGCCTGAAAGCCCTGTAAAAACAACAAACTCATCTCTCGGGATGTCAAGACTGACGCACTTTAGATTGTGTTCGCTGGCACCTCGTATTTTGATGTATTTTCTTTCTTTTTTTGCCATAATTTGTGTTCCTCCAAATTGCTTCCGGATGTTATAAGCTTTTATTTTACGTCTCTCAATGTGTTTTTAAGCATAATAAGCTTATCCCTGTACTCAGCAGCCGCCTCGAAATTGAGCTCTGCCGCTGCTTTTTTCATCTTTTTCTCTATATCTGCGATATGCTTCTCAAGCTCTTTTTTGCTCATTGACTCCGGATCTTTGTCAAGAGCATTCTCATCGGCCGCTACCTTCTTTGAGATAGCTATGAGATCACGCACGGATTTCTGTATAGTCTGTGGCGTGATGCCGTGAGCCTCATTGTACTCTTCCTGTACCTTTCTACGACGCTTTGTCTCGTCAATTGCGACACGCATGGAGTCTGTAATCTTGTCAGCGTACATGATAACATGGCCCTCACTGTTACGTGCGGCACGTCCTATCGTCTGTATAAGTGAGGTCTCTGAACGAAGGAAGCCTTCCTTATCCGCATCGAGTATGGCAACAAGTGTAATCTCCGGGATATCAAGGCCCTCCCTGAGCAGATTGATACCGACGAGCACGTCAAATACGTCAAGACGCAGGTCACGTATTATCTCCGCTCTCTCAAGTGTATCTATATCTGAATGCAGGTACTTTACCCTGATTCCAAGCTCTGCCATATAGTTTGTGAGATCCTCAGCCATACGCTTTGTGAGTGTCGTGATAAGCACCTTGTGATGGTTTGCAGTCTCCTTATTGACCTCTGATACAAGGTCATCAATCTGTCCCTCGACAGGGCGCACTGATATTTCCGGATCCAAAAGTCCTGTCGGTCTGATAATCTGCTCCGCACGAAGCAGCTCATGCTCATTCTCATACTTATTAGGAGTGGCTGAGACAAAGAGCATCTGGTCTATTTTACCCTCGAACTCCTCGAAATTGAGAGGTCTGTTGTCAAGGGCCGAGGGCAGTCTGAAGCCATAGTCCACAAGAGTGGTCTTTCTGGAGCGGTCACCCGCATACATACCGCCTATCTGTGGAATCGTGATATGTGACTCATCCACGATTATGAGAAAATCATCCGGGAAGAAATCTATGAGTGTCATAGGAGGCTCCCCCGGCTTTGCAAAGTTCAGATGCCTCGTATAGTTCTCAATTCCTGAGCAGAAGCCTGTCTCTCTCATCATCTCTATGTCAAAATTGGTCCTCTCTGCTATTCGCTGAGCCTCTATGAGCTTGTCCTCGCCTTTAAAATACTTCACACGCTCATCAAGCTCTTTCTCTATATTGAGGCAGGCCTCATTTATCTTCTCCTGCGAAACTACATAGTGAGATGCAGGGAAGATCATCGTATGCTCAAGCGAGCACTTTACCTCGCCGGTCAGCACATCAATCTCCACTATCCGATCTATCTCATCACCGAAAAACTCAACTCTGATTGCCGTATCATCGGCATTTGCCGGAAATATATCAAGCACATCCCCATGCACTCTGAAGGTGCCTCGGTGAAAATCCATATCATTCCTGGTGTACTGTAAATCTATGAGAGCCCTCGCGAGATCATCCCTGTCCCTCTCCTGCCCCGGGCGCAGCGAAATACTCATGCCTGTCCACTCATCAGGACTTCCAAGTCCGTATATGCAGGAAACCGATGCCACGACAATGACATCCTTTCGCTCTGTGAGCGCTGCCGTGGCTGAAAGCCTGAGCTTATCTATCTCATCATTTACAGAGGAATCCTTGGCTATGTACGTATCAGACTGCGGCACATATGCCTCAGGCTGGTAATAGTCGTAGTAGGAGACGAAATACTCTACTGCATTCTCAGGGAAAAACTCCTTCATCTCACCATAGAGCTGCCCCGCCAGTGTCTTATTGTGCGATATGATAAGTGTAGGCTTATTGAGTGCTGCAATGACATTGGCCATGGTAAAGGTCTTGCCGGAGCCGGTAACTCCAAGTAAGGTCTCAAACTGGTTGCCCTCCTTAAATCCCTTCACAAGCTGCTCTATTGCCTGCGGCTGGTCGCCGGTCGGCTTGTATTTTGAATGCAGTTTAAATTCCATAACGCACGCTTCCTCCAAAAAAATCTTAAATACTGCTTTTGTAAAATTATAAAAAGACAAAGTCAATCATTTATAGTATGCACTTATGTGCTTTATTTTACTACAAAAAATCGACTTTGTCCACAATTTTAGAACATTCGTTCTTGTTTATTTATTTTATGTTACTGTTCACACCTAACAGTGTGACCAGCAACGATTACAGCCATTTAAAATTTACTTCACACGTCCACAGCACTGCTTATATTTCTTGCCACTGCCGCATGGACATGGGTCATTCGGATATACCTTGGCTGTTGCACGGCGCTTTGGTGCATTCTGTGCTGACTCATCCTTGTTTGTGCCCGAAATCTTTGCAACCTGCTCTCGCTCAACCTTCTGCTCAACCTGTACATGATACAGCAGTCTGACAGTATCCTCCTGGATAGCCGAAATCATGTCGTCAAACATATCAAAGCCTGCCATCTTGTACTCTACGATTGGATCTTTCTGTCCATAAGCCTGTAAGCCGATTCCCTGACGAAGCTGTGCCATATCATCGATGTGATCCATCCACTTTCTGTCGATTACACGAAGAAGCACGACACGCTCAATCTCTCTGAACTGCTCAGGCTCAGGGAATTCTGTCTCCTTCTGCTCATAAAGCATGACAGCCTTTTCCTTTAAGTACTGCTTAAGCTGCTTTGCATTCTTGATTGACTCAATATCCTCTTTTGTAATTGGATCAAGAGGAATGACCGGAAGCACAAGCTCGTTGAGCTCTACAAGATCCCAGTCAGCTCTGTCAATTTCCTCGGAAATACATCTGTCGACAGACTTCTCAACCTGCTCCTGAACCATCTTAAGGATAGCATCACGCATGTTGTCACCGTTAAGCACCTTCATACGCTCGCTGTAGATAATCTCTCTCTGGTCATTGTCCACCTGGTCATACTCGAGAAGATTTTTACGAATACCAAAGTTGTTGGCCTCGATTTTCTCCTGAGCCTTCTCGATAGCAGATGTGAGCATCTTATGCTGGATCTGCTCGCCCTCCGGTACTCCGAGAGCATTGAAAACGCCCATCAGACGCTCTGAACCGAAAAGTCTCATGAGGTCGTCCTCAAGTGAGATGAAGAACTGTGACTCACCCGGATCTCCCTGACGTCCTGCACGTCCACGGAGCTGATTGTCTATACGTCTTGACTCATGGCGTTCTGTACCGATAATCTTAAGACCTCCGGCAGCCTTTGCCTCATCGTCAAGCTTAATATCGGTACCACGGCCTGCCATGTTGGTTGCTATTGTAACTGCACCGTGCTGTCCTGCAAGTGCAACAATCTCTGCCTCTTTCTCATGGAACTTGGCATTTAATACTGTGTGAGGGATTCCCTCTCTCTTGAGCATGCCGCTCAAAAGCTCTGATGTCTCGATGGTGATTGTACCTACAAGAACAGGCTGTCCCTTTTCATGTGCCTCTTTAACCGCATCCACAACTGCCTTGAACTTTTCCTTTTTGGTAGCGTATACAGCATCCTGCAAATCAATACGCGCTACCGGCTTATTTGTAGGTATCTCGACAACATCCATGCCATAGATATCACGGAACTCTTTTTCCTCTGTGAGAGCTGTACCTGTCATACCGGCCTTCTTGTCAAACTTATTGAAGAAGTTCTGGAATGTGATTGTGGCAAGGGTCTTGCTCTCTCTCTTAACCTTTACATGCTCCTTTGCCTCGATAGCCTGATGCAATCCGTCAGAATAACGACGGCCAGGCATGATACGTCCGGTAAACTCATCTACGATAAGCACCTCATCATCCTTTACCACATAGTCCTGATCTTTGAACATGAGGTTGTGCGCACGAAGCGCAAGTATGATATTGTGCTGGATTTCAAGATTCTCCGGATCTGCAAGGTTCTCGATATGGAAGAACTGTTCTACCTTTTTCACACCATCCTGTGTAAGGTTTACGACCTTGTCCTTCTCATTTACGATGAAATCACCGGTCTCGTCCTGGACAATGCCCATGATGGCATCCATCTTTGAATACTCAGGAACATCCTCACCACGCTTCATCTGTGTAGCCAGGATATCGCATGCCTCGTAAAGTCTTGTCGACTTGCCACTCTGTCCTGAAATGATAAGAGGTGTACGTGCCTCATCGATAAGCACTGAATCGACCTCATCGATGATAGCATAGTGGAGACCTCTCTGAACAAGCTGTTCCTTGTAGATAACCATATTGTCACGCAGGTAATCAAATCCAAGCTCATTGTTTGTGATATATGTAATATCACAGCCATAAGCCTCCCTGCGCTCGTCATTGTCCATGCCGCCAAGTACCACGCCGACCTTAAGTCCTAAGAACTCATGAACCTGTCCCATCCACTCAGCATCACGCTTTGCAAGGTAATCATTGACTGTGACAATACACACACCCTTGCCCTCAAGTGCATTAAGGTATGCAGGAAGTGTAGAAACAAGTGTCTTACCTTCACCGGTTCGCATCTCTGCAATACGTCCCTGATGCAAAATAATACCACCGATTATCTGTACTCTATAATGTTCCATGCCAAGCACACGCTTAGCAGCCTCTCTTACTGTAGCAAATGCCTCCGGAAGAATATCATCAAGTGTTGCTCCGTCCTCCAGACGCTTTTTAAACTCCCTTGTCTTATCCTTTAATTCTTCATCGGAAAGCTTTCCCATTGCCTCCTTATATGACTCAACCTTGTCAGCAATCGGGTAAATTCTCTTAAGCTCTCTCTCGCTGTGAGAACCAAAGATTTTTGAAAATGCGCTCATATTTTTCTCCTATAACTTCAAATTGCCCTTGTACAGGCTCACAATAGTGTTATTGTAACACTTTGAGGATGATTGCACAACCTAAAGGGATGAATGTTTTGTAAACATTTTATAAAAATATTTTTGGGAGTGTCGAGATTTAATGGGGGCTTCGCGCGTGGGAGGCTGTGAGGTCCGGGGGAGCACACAGTATATTCCTCATAAAAAATATGAAGTCAGCCACGGCTTTTTGCCCGGACAGGCTGTGTTTTGGTGATAGTGCTTCATGCTATTTGAGTTTATGGAACACCGTGGCAGTTCATATTTTTTATTCTGAACACACTGTGTACTTCCCGGATCCACTTTGTTGTGCGCGAAGCATGGCAGAATTATTTTTTTAATTCAAAAGCTCTCCTTATGGGAGAGCTTTTGGAGCTACATGTTTATATACGGAAGCTATTTTACTAGTTATTTCATTACTTTTGGGCTTCATATGCTTCGCGGCATGCTTTTGCAAGCTGGTCACCGCAGGATGTATTCTTAAATCCACATTTAATTCCACCGATTTTTTCCTCTACCTGGGCTACTGTGAGTCCTTCAACGAGCTTTGGGATAGCCTTAAGATTTCCGTTGCAGCCCCCTGTAAACTTTACGTTATGTACTACATCGCCATCGAGGTCAAGCTCAATCTGTGTTGAACAGGTTCCTTTTGTTTTGTAAATATATGACATATTTTATCCTCCTGTGTTTTCATTTTTGTGTATACACGATTATAACATATATTTTTACATCTTTCCTCTATTTTTTTACATTTTCCAACTCAGTTTTTCAATTCAGAAGTTACTGTTCACAACTAACAGTGTGACCGGCAACGATTCAGATTCATAAATCTTATTTATTTACTATTTACGCCATAACGTAAGGGACGATTCGCGCGAGCACCGCGGTGGGCTGCATACACTCCGGAGTCCGCGAATAGCGAAGCTGCTTAGATACTGTCGAATTATGCACATGCTACACAGAAATGCCGAGGCATGGACGCCGAGGCAAGGAGAAATCGAGCCATGGATGGCGAGTTTCGACGGTTTCGTCATCCTATGAAAACCTACAAAGCATAATTTGCACAGTATCTTGGCTGCGCAGCGTAGCGGACACCGGAGTGTATGCAGCCCACCGCGGTGCCCGCGTGAATCGTCCCGTACTATAATCTCAATAAAGTAATATTCCCACTCTAGAGGATTACCGGCTGGATCTGACGTCCTGCCATCACTTCATTTATTGTGTCGACAACCTGTTTTCCATCGCACACGAGTGAATTCGGTTTCTTCACACAGTCATCCTGCCCAAACGGCACAAAATAAATATTTTTCATATTCATCAGCTTTCCGATATTCTTAAAGTTGATGCCGAGCGCATCATTTGTGGAAATCCCGATAACAAGTGGTCTGCCGTTTCTCAGATGAGCCTTTGCCGCGAGAAGGACCGGTGTGTCCACTATGCCGTTTGCAAGCTTTGCCGCTGTGTTGCCGGTGCATGGGTAAATCACCATCACGTCAAACAACTTTCCCGGGCCGACACGTTCTGCCTCCTGCAGTGTCCTGATGCCCTCATCCCCTGTGATTTCGGAGATAGTATGCATAAAGTCTCCCGCCTTTCCAAAGCGTGTGTTCATCATCTGTGCATTATAGGAATATACAGGTGTCACATGTGTGAAGCTATCCACAAGCCGCTTTGCAACATCCTTAGTCTTTTCAAAACTACAGAAGGAGCCTGTAATTCCCATTCCTACGGTGCAATCCGAAATAACCATAAGCCCTCCGTCATACCTTTTCTTTTCATACAGTCATAAAGTATTTTTGCACCGGTTTTCGGACAGTATATGCCCGGAAGGCCGAGCGCATGCGTACAGTTTATCTGATACCTCTTACAAGCCTCAAAATCACAGCCGCCGGGCTTAGATGCAATGTCTATAATTATCGCATCTTTTTGCAAAATCATGATTAAACTTTCATCTATAACCCTATCCGGTACTGTGTTTATGAGAAACAGTGTTTCAAAACAGGCCTTGGCAGGATCATTAAAATCCACCGTTTCATATCCCAGTTCAGCGGCCTCATGCCTTGCCTGTTTTCTCCTTGCCATCACCATGACATGGGCTCCCATAGCAGAAAAAACGCGGGCAATTGCCTTTCCGCATTTTCCAAACCCGCTCACAAGTACCTTTGAGCCGTATATACCATGTATGCTTTTTTGTATTGCTATGGACACAGTGGCCTCGGCCGTAACAATGGCATTCTGCTCTATGACAGTTTCATCTCTCATAAAGTCACAGCCCCTGTCAATACCGGGAAAGCACTCCGGCATCATGCCGCCCCACACTGCAATATTGTTAATTATTATATTATGTTTTAATTTTTCTATATCACTATTTATAAGCTTTAGCTTTGAAAAAGGTGTAGGAAACACAATATTTCCAACACGCTCATAATCAATCCCGCCGCTATTTCTGCAATCTGTCTGTTCTCCCCCCAGCATATCAGCGAGGTACTTTTGCCTCTGATCCGTAACATATATTATAGTGTCTTTTTGCATAATAACTTCTTCCTTTCGCTATAATATATGCGCATTTCCAGCTTATGTGATGGTATTTTGTTTTCTCGCTTAAAGCTTCCTCATAAAGCTTTTTCAAAGCTTTACCTATTCAAAAAAATACAGAGCCTGGCATATATTCCGCCAAACCCTGTATTTTTTATAAATTCTACATTTAATTTTTAAATTATCCTATTCAATTCTGGTTCCAACGGATAATCTCTCCGTAGCTTATTACAGCTGTGTGACAACAAAAATATCGTAGATGGCTTTTATTGCCTTGTCAAAGTCATCATTGCTTACACCAATGATGATATTGAGCTCTGATGAACCCTGATCAATCATGCGCACATTGATATTGGCATGTGCAAGTGCAGAGAAAATCCTGCCGGCTGTACCACGGTTTGACTTCATGCCACGGCCAACAACAGCGATAAGCGCGAGGTCTGACTCGAGGTCAATGATATCAGGATGAGCAAGTCTTCTGATTGAGCTGATAACCTGCTGCTCCTTGCCCTCAAACTCTGCCTGATGTACGAATACTGTCATAGTATCGATACCTGATGGCATATGCTCTATAGAGATACCGTTCTCCTCAAACGCCTGGAGAGCCTTTCTACAGAAGCCCACCTCTGAGTTCATCTTGTCCTTGTCGATATTTACCGCAACAAAGCCCTTCTTTCCGGCGATACCTGTGATGGTATAATCAGGCTTTTGGCATGTGCTCTCAACGATGAGAGTACCAGGTGCTTCCGGGTCGTTTGTATTTCTGATATTGATTGGGATGCCTGCCTTTCTTACAGGGAAAACAGCATCCTCGTGGAGCACTGATGCTCCCATATATGAAAGCTCTCTGAGCTCTCTATAAGTAACAACCTTGATTGGCTGTGGATTGTCGATAATTCTAGGATCAGCTACGAGACAGCCTGAAACATCTGTCCAGTTCTCGTACATGCTTGCATGACATGCCTTTGACACGATGGAACCAGTGATATCCGAACCACCTCTTGAGAAGGTGACTACCTTTCCATCAGGTCCTGCTCCGTAAAAGCCCGGAATAACAGCCTTTTCTGTCTGCTCAAGCTTCTTTGAGAGCACCTTGTCTGTCTTTTCCGCGTCAAAATTGCCATTCTCATCAAAAAAGATGACTGTTGCCGAATCTATAAACTCATATCCGAGATAGTTTGCCATGATGATTCCGTTTAAGTACTCACCACGAGAGGCTGCATAATCTGCACCTGCCTTTGCCTTGAAATTCTCAGCGATAATCTTGAACTCCTCATCAAGCGCCAGCTTTAAATGAAGGCCATTTATGATTGAATCATATCTGTCCTTGATTTTTCTGAGCATAACCTTGAAATCCTGATCATTCTCAGCCAGATCATAGCATGCATAAAGCATATCTGTTACCTTTGTGTCTTTGGAATTTCTCTTTCCCGGTGCACTCGGCACAACATATTTTCTTGACTCATCGCTTCTTATGATGTCGCCAACCTTTGTGAACTGCTCTGCACTGGCGAGCGAGCTGCCGCCAAACTTTACTACCTTTACCATTTGTCTGTTTTTCCTCTGCTTCCTATATAAATAACTGTATTAGCCAATATTATACCGCTTTGATAAATCATTCGTCAATACTCAATATAATCAACATCAAGCTTCATAACATCGTGTTCTTTGTCAAATGTGATGATACCGTATGATGGCATGCAGCCCCACAGCGGTGCACCGATGCTTCCCGGATTCATCATCGCAAGACCATTGTGCTTATCATAAAACAGCTTGTGTGTATGTCCAAAGAGCGCCAGGTCTGCCCCGACTTCCTTCGCATGAAGCTCCAGATGCATATATGACATCTTTACTCCATATGTATGTCCATGGCACATGAGTACCTTATAGCCGTCGATATCAATAAGTCTCTCTGTATCTCCCCGTGAAAAATCACAGTTTCCCGGCACATTGACCATGGTTATATGAGGAAACTCTCTCCTAAGGGCATCCGCATCCACAACGCAGTCTCCCAGATGAAGTATCATATCAGGCTCCTCTCTTTTGACTGCCCGAATCATATTTCCCACATTACCATGTGAATCACTCAGTACCAAAACTCTCTTCATGCGCGTCTCTCCTATATCTTGTTTTACGTATCCATCCAGAGCCACCTTGAGAACAAGAAAATCTGCCGCTTACATGCGAGCATGACGCATCAGCTTTTTTTGTTCTCAATGGTTCTGAATAGTTACCTTTTTTATATATTATCATAAGTTTTCCGCGTGTAAAATATTTTTTTCTTTATATACGCAAAAAAGCTCCATGCCGACTTCATTGTCAGCCCGGAGCTTTTAATCTTTAATTTTAACTATGCAAGCCTCTTCCACTGCTTGCTGCACTTATAATAAGAATAGAACATACATCTTTCTGCCTGCTCGCATCTGACCGGTGCACTCTCGATATTGCACTGGCAATTTACAATAGCATCTGCTTTTCCCTTACATGAACCCTTAATCATTACATCGTCTAAAACTTCGTCTGACATTCTCTTTCTCCTCACATTTGTTTGATAGTATATTTACCTGTTACAATATTGATATATTTTATTATTTTTCTCTGTACGGGCTATGCTTTACGTACTCTTACCATCGGCTTAAATACTAACATCTTGTCCGCAACAGTTGTGATTATACTATATATTGTATTTTAAATCCATATGTCATTTCTAACAAAACAAATGATTTTTTATGTCACATTTTTCACTTGACGAATTTCATTTTCATGTTCAAGCCCAAAAATCAAGGATATCTGAGTAAAACTTCTCCAAGGTATCATCATCCGCATTAAATATCTCGTGCTTTGAATCAGGATAGACCTTCTTAATGCCCTGAGGCAGTTTCGCAATAAATTCATCCTCAGCGGCATTTGAAACCAGATAATCCTTTCCCGCCTGGCATAACAGCACCGGTATTTTAATTTCCTGTGCATGCTTCTTTATATATTTGGATGCCTTGCGCCCGGCCCTGCACCATCTGTAGGTGGCGCCATTTGTACGATAGCGTTCCTCCTCCACCTTGCACTTGTATATGTAGTCATAGCGCGCCTTTGACAGACAACAGCTCGATTCAAAATCATACTCATCCGTATACGGTGTCTGGCTCGGCAGATATTTATCGTTCCAGTTAAGCACACTTGCGACAAACAGTATCGCCTCCACGGCAAAATGTGAAAAATTGCCATAAAGCATCTCTATCATAGGGCTTGAAAGTACTGCCTTTGTAAATACCTCAGGATGCTTCTCAAGATACAGGGCAGCTATCGCGCCTCCCATAGAGTGACCGTACAAGTAAAGCGGTCTGCGCCCCTCACGCTTCATCACAATCTCGCGGATAAACATATCAAGGTCACTCACATAATCGTCAAAGCTGTTTACAGTGACCATGCTTATATCGGATACACTTCTGTCCGAAAAGCCGTGTCCTCGATGCTCCACCATATATACTGAGTATCCGGCCTTTGCGAAATAGTAAATCATCTCATAATATTTAGGCATACACTCTGTAAATCCATGTGATATGACTATGGCAGCCTTTGCTACAGGTGTCGTCACATAGCCGTAATGTATGCGTGTGCCATCTGCACTCTTCATATAGCCATCTTCAAAATTAAGCCTGATAAAAGGCAAAACATATCTTGTTAATTCCTCATTATATTTTTCTTCTGTAATAATCATAGCATTCCTCACTTTTGGTATTTGATATTTTGTAAGTAACTATATCTCAATCCGGTCAATAAGATTCAGGTCATATTTTCTGACTATATCAAGTGCCTTTTCATAGCTTTCCACATCACATATATTGTCCACTGTATGTGCATCAAGCCCAAGTATCACTTTGTTGCCGATGTCATGCGGTATACACCAGAAGCGCTCTGTCGGATAGTGCTTTCCTGCACTGATACCAAGCATGTTTATCTCAAGCGGTATGTTAAGCTCCTTAAGTGCCTTGCACATCCTCGTCATCTCCCATTCGTAGACAGAATCAAGTCCCTGATAATTTATTAAATCAGGATGTGCTAAATAGCTGTACATGCCTGTTTTCATGCCCTCTATAACAGTATCCACATACTCGCGTATACGACTCTCATCATCTGTCGGTGTGCCTGTATACGGGCCTGTCTGCTCTGATTTCATAAAATGCTGGCCCATTATCATGTAATCACAGCCAAGCCTGTCAAACATAGCCTTCTGCTCCTTGAAAAACTCCGGTATGTACTCCGCCTCAAAGCCAACGTAAAGCTTTATGTCGGATGCATACTCCTTCCCAAGCTCCCTGATGGCATACACATACTCCGGTGCCTGCTCCATCGTCATCCGGATGCCCGACACATAGCCATCCTTAAAGGGGCACGGCACATGGTCTGAAAAACCAAGCTCTGCAATCCCCATTCTGATAGCCGCCTCTATATATTCTCGCTCGCTGCCATATGCATGCTGACACCTATAGGTGTGCGTATGGTAGTTTGCCTTTAAAAATCCCGTCATTACTTAAAGCTCCAAAAATCTATCTCTTATTGCTGTTCAAACAGCTATTCAAATACTACAATTAAAATTGATTTTATCACTTTTTGTACTTTATTACAATCTCATATTTTTGGGACTTTTTTCTCTATGAAATATATATGCGTTATGTTATAATCCATTGATATATGGTAGTCATAATAATTCTATCCACCACACAATCATAAATGAGGGGCAAAATACCTTTTGACCCTCATATCATTATATTTTTATATACGGAGGAAATAATGTTCAAAAAAGGAGTGGTTCCCTCCCAGGGACTGAGAATTATCATCGTCGGATGCGGCAAGGTAGGCCGTACTCTCGTTGAGCAGCTTGGCAAGGAGGGGCACGACATAACAATTGTCGACAAAAACAGAGAGAGGATTTCCCAGGTATCCAATATCTATGATGTAATGGGTATTGCAGGAAACGGTGCCAGCTACAAGATACTGCAGGAAGCGGGTATTGATGATGCCGACTTAATCATCGCAGTCACAGGCTCTGATGAGCTGAATCTGCTATGCTGTACCATTGCCACACAGGTCGGCAACTGTGCTGCTATAGCCAGAGTCAGAACGCCTGAATACAGCCAGGAGGCCAAATATCTGCGCGACAAGCTTGGTCTTGCACTCATTATCAACCCTGAGCTTGAGGCAGCTATTGAGATGGCTCATATTCTTCATCTGCCGTCCAGCCTTGAGGTAACAAACTTTGCTCACGGTCAGGCACAGCTCATCAAGTATGAGATTCCCGAGGGCAGCATCCTCGACGGAACAAAGCTCATGGATCTGGGCACCAGACACCATGCCAACATACTTATCGGTGCAGTCGAGAGAGATGATGAGGTCACTATCCCATCAGGTGATTTTGTGCTCCGCAAGGGAGACAAACTGTCATTTGTCGGCGAACGCAGACATACAAAGGAGTTTTTCAGCCACATCGGAGTCAATACACACAGCGTAAAAAATACACTGATTATCGGAGGCGGCAAAGCCGCATATTACCTGGCAAAGCAGCTCATATCACGAGGCATAAAGGTCAAAATAATCGAAAATAGCTTCGAGCGCTGTGAGGAGCTTTCCATACTGCTTCCGGATGCTGTCATCATAAACGGTGACGGAACAGAACAGGCACTCTTAAAGGAAGAGGGCATAGAGACCTGCCAGTCATTTGTACCTCTTACCGGTATAGACGAGGAAAACATCATGCTTACGCTCTATGCGAAACAGGTTTCCAATGCAAAGGTCATAACAAAGCTTAATCGTATAACTTTTACCAATGTCATAAACAGCCTGGACCTTGGCAGTGTAATCTCGCCAAAATACATCACCTCAGAAGCCATAATTGCCTATGTCCGTGCAAAGAAAAACTCTATGAACTGCAATATAGAGACTCTCTACCACATGTACGACTCAAGAGTTGAAGCAATTGAGTTTTTTGTATCAGAAAACTCAAATGTGACAGACATACCGCTTCGGGACCTAAAGCTTAAAAAGCATCTGCTCATATGCTTCATCAACCGAAACGGCAAAATTATCATTCCTACAGGTAATGACTGCATACAAAAAAATGACACTGTCATGATTATAACAACCCATACCGGCTTTACGAATCTTCAGGATATTATGGAATAGTGGGGGAATGATATGAACACTTCAGTAATTCGATATCTTTTGGGATATATTTTAAAGCTTGAAGGCTTTTTGCTGCTTCTGCCATGTATTGTTGCCGGTATTTATTATGAAAAAAGCGGCATCTACTTTTTGATTGTTGCACTCATAAGCATAGCTATCGGTTTTATTTTTTCGGCTAAAAAACCGAGGGATTTTACCTTTTACCTGAAGGAGGGCTGTGCAACAACCGCACTGGGCTGGATTGTACTGAGTATATTCGGCTGTCTGCCGTTTTACATATCAGGAGAGATTCCAAGCTTCACAGATGCTCTTTTTGAGACCATCTCCGGCTTCACCACGACAGGAGCGAGCATCCTGCCTGAGGTAGAATCACTCTCCTATTGCATGAATTTCTGGCGCTGCTTTACGCACTGGATTGGCGGTATGGGTGTGCTTGTATTTCTTCTGGCAATCATCCCGCTTTCAGGCGGCAGCAACATAAATCTGATGCGTGCTGAAAGCCCGGGTCCTTCTGTCGGAAAACTTGTTCCAAAGATGCGGCACACTGCCAGGCTTTTATACATAATATACTTTGGTCTTACGACTATGGAGATTATTTTCCTGCTTTTCGGAAAAATGCCTCTGTACGATGCCATCTGTACCTCTCTCGGCACAGCCGGTACAGGAGGCTTCGGTATCAAAAACGACAGTTTTTGCAGCTATAATGTTTATCTGCAATGGGTTGTTACCATATTTATGATACTTTTCGGTGTCAATTTCAACGCTTACTACCTGCTTTTCTTCGGTCACATCCGTGACGCACTTAAGGTTGAGGAGGTCAGATACTATTTCGGCATCATAATAGCCTCCGTTGTAGTCATAAGCGTGAATATCGCGCATATGTGTACCGGTGTGTTTGACGCAGTCACAAAGGCAGCGTTTCAGGTTGGCTCAATCATCACGACAACCGGATTCTCGAGCACCGATTTCGACAGATGGCCTGAGCTTTCAAAGACACTGCTTGTGCTTTTGATGTTCATTGGCGCATGTGCCGGAAGCACCGGCGGCGGTATCAAGGTATCTCGTATTGTCATCGCTGTAAAGACAATACTTAAGGAGTTAAATGGCTACATTCACCCAAAGAGTGTGAAAAAGCTCACATTTGAGCACAAGCCTGTAGACCATGATGTTATCAGGTCAATAAATGTTTATTTCATGACGTATGCCGTCATTTTTGTTGTTTCAATGCTGCTTGTGTCCGTTGAAAACTATGATTTCACTACCAATTTCACGGCTGTCGCAGCTACATTTAACAATATCGGACCGGGTCTTTCTCTGGTCGGTCCGACATGCAATTTTGGCTTTTTTAATAATTTTTCCAAATATGTACTGATGTTTGACATGCTTGCCGGAAGACTCGAGCTGTTTCCACTGCTCATCCTCTTCCATCCGTCAATCTGGAAGGAATTATTTATTCAAGCAGATAAAAAAGTAAAAGGGAATAGAAAGGAGAAACAAAATGTTCGCATGTAAAAATTGCGGTGGAAATGTGAAGTTTGACATCAAATCAGGCCAGTTAGCCTGTGAATACTGTCATTCACTTTTCGACCCTTACGCGTACGAGGACAAAACCTCTGACGCCGAGGTCCAGAAGGACTTCGACGCAACCATTTTCACATGCCCTCAGTGCGGAGGAGAAATCCTGAGCACAGACGATACCGCAGCAGGCTTCTGCAGCTTCTGCGGTGCATCAACTGTGCTCTACAGCCGCATGCAAAAGGAGCACAAGCCGGCTTATATCATACCATTTGCAAAGAGCAAGGATGACTGTAAGCAGGCCTACATGAGCCTCATGAAAAAGGCTATTTTCGCGCCAAAGGAGCTTAAGGATCCTAAGTTTATCGACGGATTCAGAGGTATCTACATGCCTTACTGGACATATTATGTAACCCAGAAGGCTCCTATTTCACTTCCGGCGAAAAGATCCCACCGTTCAGGAGATTACATCATTACAGACCATTACAGGCTCGAGGGAGATCTCGACGCCTACTACAAGGGACTGTCCTACGATGCATCTTCATCATTTGATGACAGCATCAGCGAAAAACTTGCGCCATATGATGTGAAGAATATGAAGCGCTTTACACCGGCATTCTTAAGTGGTTTTTACGCTGATACAGCTGATTTACCATCAACGGTTTACGCAAGTGACGCAATGGATACTGCCTGCACAAACACAGTAAGCGAAATAAGTAAAGAGCCTGCCTTTACCGGCTTGTCAGTCGACAGTGACTCCGCAGCTCTTTCGCCTTTAAGTCTTGGCACTACTGTAAAAGAGACAGATTACACAATGTTTCCGGTATGGTTTTTGTCATACCGCAATAAGGATCGTGTAGCATATGCCACAGTAAACGGCCAGACCGGCAAGGTTGTTGCAGATCTGCCTATATCTATCGGTAAATTCCTGCTAGGCTCACTCATTGCGGCAATTCCGGTATACATTTTATTATGTCTGCTGACGGTTCTCACTCCCGGAATGACTCTCACCATAGTCGGTGTGCTTGCGATTATCGCAAATATCTGTTACTCACAGGAGCTGACCATGATTGCTGTAAAGGAAGCCGGTACCGAGGATAAGGGCCGTATCGCAAAGGAACAGCCGGAGGCACTTGGTGCAATCAACAACCGCAGACGCCTTAAGGCTGCAAAAAAGGCCACGAAAACCATAAAGAAAAAGACAAACACATCGTTTATAGCTTACTTTATACTTTTTATATTTGTCATTCAATTTGTTCCTGCTCTGTTTGCAATCATTGCAGGTATCGGAGGCAGCTTTGGCAATGCAGACGGCAGCCTGATTTTATTTGTTATTTTGACCATCATATCATTTATTTTTTCAATCAGAGCCTTCTCAAGCTTTGACCGGATGCCCGGACACAAGGGAGTTGCCGAACTCATCTTTGGCATGGTATCCATGCTTATTGGCGATGCTGTTCTTTTGTTCCAGCCGGTGCTCGATGCATGGTACTATGGCGCAGCTTTTATCATCATCGCCTCAGTGCTTATCACACTGATTAATGTCATCCGCGCATTCAACGTGCTTACAACGCGCAAGCTGCCACAGTTTGCCACACATAAGGGAGGTGATGACCGTGCATAGAAATAATTATAAAAGTCATTTTTTGCATTGTATAAAATGCAGGTGTTCAGCTTTGTTTACATTATTTTTGCTTGTTACAGTCCTTGTTTTGAGCAGCTCATCAAATGTATATGCCACTGAGACAGCCGCAAATTACAATCTAAGCGGCACAAACAAGTCTACCGGCTACGAGTACATCCTTGAGGACTCTGCCAATTTCATTGACGATGCCGTAAAAGGCAAGCTCATCTCACAGATGAAAAAGACAACCGAATACTGCAACATAGCTGTTGTCACAACTACCTCACATCCTTACGGAAGCACTGAAAGCTATGCAGTCAATACATTTGAAGGCTATTTCGGAACCGGTGCAAACGGTGTCATTTTTGTAATAGACAGAGATTTAAACGAGATTTATCTGGCTTGTGAGGGAAGCACGCAGAGAACCATCCCGAACTCAAAATGTAACTCTATTTGTGACAACACTTATATATATGCCACCTCAAGTCATGATTACGACTATTTTACCTGCTGCATGGAAACAATAGACCAGGTCAACACAGTCCTCGCAGGCGGACATATATCACAGCCTCTCAGATACATTTCGAGCATCTTTATCGCGCTCGCTGCCGGCATGATTTTATGCTTTGTGTATGCACTATCCCTGTCAAAGGGCCGCAAGGCTAAGAGCAACGAGCTCATGGGAGCAGCCTTTACAAAGGTAGATATCCAAAATGCACACGCTCGCTTTATGAGCCAGACAAGACACTACAGTCCGCAAAGCTCAAGCTCAAGCGGCGGTCACAGCGGCGGTGGAGGTCATAGTGGCGGCGGTCACAGTGGCGGCGGTCACCACATCTGATTTGCATGCAAAGATATAATTAACAGGAATAAAAGAGGAGAACGAAAATGTTTACATGTAAAAATTGCGGTGGAAATGTAAAGTTTGACATCAAATCAGGTCAGCTTGCCTGCGAATATTGTCATTCATTTTTCGACCCTTACGATTATGATGATAAAACCTCTGACGCAGAAGTCCAAGAGGGCTTCGAAGCAACTATCTTCACCTGCCCTCAGTGTGGAGGCGAAATCATTAGTACAGATGATACCGCAGCCGGCTTTTGCAGCTTCTGCGGTGCATCTACTGTACTTTACAGTCGTATTCAAAAAGAGCAAAAGCCGGCCTACATCATTCCATTTCAAAAAACAAAGGAGGATTGTAAGCAGGCCTATTCAAGCTATATGCAAAAGGCGTTTTTTGTGCCAAATGAGCTAAAAGCTCCTGAGTTCATAGATGGATTCAGGGGTATATATATGCCGTATTGGACATACAAGGTAGTCCAGAAGGCTCCAATTTCGCTTCCGGCGAAAAACACCTATCATTCAGGCGACTATGTTATTTCCGACTATTATAGGGCTGAAGGAGATCTTGATGCATATTATGAAGGAATATCCTTTGATTCATCATCTTCCTTTGACAGCAGCATCAGCGAAGCGCTCTCACCATATGATATAAAGGACATCAAACGTTTTACCCCTGCTTTTTTAAGTGGTTTTTATGCTGACAGGGCAGATTTACCATCAAACGTTTATGAAAGTGATGCCATTGAAGCAGCATGTAAAAACACATTAAAAAAAGTCAAGGGAGTACCTGCTTTTATAGGCGTTGCACTAGATTGTGAGCCTATTGTATTTTCGCCGGTATCCACCATCGAAAAAGCTGAACGCTCGATGTTTCCTGTATGGTTTTTATCATACCGGAATAAGGACCGCGTGGCTTATGCCACAGTTAACGGACAGACTGGCAAAGTCTATGCTGATTTGCCTGTATCCATCGGCAAATTTCTGATTGGTTCATTGATTGCAGCAATTCCGGTGTACATGCTGCTGTGTACATTAACAGTACTGACTCCCGGCATAACACTCACAATAGTAGGTCTGCTTGCAATTATCGCAAATATATGCTATTCACACGAGTTAACCATGATTATCACAAAGGAATCAGGCTCTGAGGACAAAGGACTTTTTGCAAAGGAGCATCCCGAGGAACTCAGTGCATTCGACACCCAAAGACACCTTAATGCTTCGCGAAAAGCAGCAAACAAAATTACTGTAAAAATTACTGAAAAAATCACTGTAGAAAAAGTCATAAAATTCGTTTTAAACTGTATAGCAGTTATTTACATAATTATATCCACATTATCAGCAATTATGTATATTCGGGGCATTGCCGGCTTTAGCAATGCGGATGGCAGCTTTATTCTGTTTACATTGCTGACCATTGTAGCATTTGTTTTTTCAATTATATCATTTAAAAAATTTATCCAACTGCATGTCCTCAAAGGATCAATAGGACTTATTTTTGGAATGCTTTCCATGCTGGCTGGTAATGCAGTACTATTTATGCAGCCTATTCTGGATGCCTGGTACTACGGTGTATCATTCATCATAATTTTATCCGTGCTTAACACTCTGATAAATGTAATCCATGCATTCAACATACTCACAACTCGTAAACTTCCTCAATTTGACACACACAAGGGAGGTGATGACCGTGCGTAAAAAATTGGTTACACTATTTTCCCTTCTAATTATTTTAGTACTAAGTGTTTCACCAAATGTGTATGCTTATGACATAGATTTCAAAAGTTTTGCTTTTGACGAATATTTAAACAATAATGATGATACAGAAGCTTCCGACAAGGATTGGGCTAAAGCACTTACAGGAACAAATAAAGATACCGGCTATGAGTACATACTCAATGACTCTGCTGACTTCATTGACGCCTCATCGGAAAAGAAACTGGTTTCGAAGCTTAAAAACATTACAAATTATTGTAATGTTGCTATTGTCACAACAACATATCATACATATGGAAGTACCGAAACTTTCGCTGTAAAAACCCTTGAGAATTATTTTGGAATGGCTTCAAATAGTGTCATTTTCGTAATAGACAGACATTTAAACGAGATATATCTCTGTTCCGAAGGAAATGCCAGAAATATTTTATCTAACTCAAAATGCAATTCCATATGTGACAATACATACATATATGCTACATCAAAACATAACTACGACTATTACACCTGCAGTATAAAGACAATAGACCAGGTCAACATTGTCCTTTCCGGCGGACATATCTCGCAGCCACTCAAATATATTTCAAGCATGTTTATTTCTTTCGCTGTGGGCATGATTATCTGCTTTATATATGTCTTTTCCCTATCGAGAAAACATACTGCTGATAACGAAGAACTCATAAATGCGATTACATCAAAAGTTGATGTGAAAAATGCCCATCAGGTCTATGTAAAACAGTACAAAGCTTACTGTCCTCCTGACTCTGGTAGAGGCGGTCATAGTGGTGGCCACAGTGGTGGTCACAGTGGTGGTCATAGTGGCGGCGGTCATCACATCTAGTTATAGTCTTGCAGTCATCACATTTTGAGATTGTTTTTAGTACGAAAATACTATATAATATATGTGTATGCCTTACAAAACTAAAAACGCATTTGTTGTGGAGTGAATATGATAAAACGTAAATACATGAGAACACGACAATTAAAACCCGGCATGGTCATTGACCAGGTCATTAAAGATTCAACCGGCAGAAACCTTGTGGTACAGGGCTCAGCTATCGATGATTATATCATCGCTTCACTGCTTAAGCTTGGTATTATGTCAGTATATATCCGTGAGGGAAGTGCAGACCCTGACGATCCTGATGCCATACTGTCTCCCAAGGCTGCTGCCATGGTCAAACAGCTGCGTACAGACGACCGTTCCAAGGTCACCTTAAGCGACAGTGTCAGACAGCGTGTATCAACCGGCGTCCAGTACATCTTCAACAACACAAGCTCAGAGGAGCTTACACAGGCAACAAACCAGATTGCCGACTCGCTCATGGAGGCCATCAACGAAAACGATGCCATAGCTGTCGATATCAGTTCTCTAAAAACAAGCGATGAATACACCTTCAAGCACAGTGTGGATGTGGCTACTATTTCGATGATTCTTGCCAAGCAGATGAAGCTGCCTGACAATGAAATCCACGATATAGGAGTTTCCGGTCTGCTGCACGACATTGGCAAGACAATGATACCCAATGAGATTCTAAACAAGCCGGGAAGGCTCACGGACGATGAGTTTAGTATCATGAAAAAGCATTCACTGTACGGCTACAATATGCTAAAGGACAGAAAGGATCTAAACAACTCTATACTGATGGGAGTGCTGCAGCACCACGAACGTATTGACGGAACCGGCTACCCACTCGGCTTTGATGCGCCAAAAATCTGTCAGTTTGCAAAAATTCTGTCTGTCGCAGATGTCTATGATGCGCTTGTCACAAAGCGTCCGTACAAGGATGCCTTCTCACAGCGCGACGCAGTTGAGATGCTTATGTCCATGACAAACCAGCTCGATATAAATGTCATGCGTGCTTTCATGAGCAGTATGATTCTATATCCTGTTGATTCAATTGTACAGCTGAGCAATGGTGAAAAAGCAAGAGTTGTCAAAAACAGTGAGTACTATATCCTCCGCCCGACTGTTGTCGGTGTAGATTCCGGCAGAGTATACAATCTGGGCGATGATTTGAAGTGTGCAAGTATCATTATACTTTAGGAGTAATGATTTGAGCCACCTTTAGAAAAAAAGCTGATGCGTCATGCTTACATGCAGGCATCAGTTTTTTTATTCTCAGTGTTTTTTATAGCTATTAAAAGCTCACAAAGATAAAAGCCCTCAGCACTGTGTGCTGAAGGCTTTATTATTTAGCAGTCCGTACGGGAATCGAACCCGTGTTTCCGCCGTGAGAGGGCGGTGTCTTAACCGCTTGACCAACGAACCGTATATTATAATACCACGGTCAATCGGATAATGCAAGCTTTTTTTGAAAATTTTTTTGAAAATTTTTATTTGTTACTTATCAGCCTTTTTTCGCCTTCTTTACTTTCTTTATTCGCTCTCCTTTAAAGCGCTCCTTGAGACTCTCTGTAAAGGTATCGAGATACCGGTTCTCTACCTTTGGATTTCTAAAGCCCTGTGCCCTGTTAAGCGCAGATTTCTTTAAAGCACCCATTGAATCGATAACACGGTCTGCACTGGCTCTGATACTTTTTCTCTTTCTGCGCTCCTCGACAGCCTCCGCAATCTCCTGTGACCTCTCCTCTGCCCTTTCATCTGCTGCCTTCTTACGCTCCTTAACCTCTTCTACAACCTCATCCATATAGGTGTTGAAATTGTTCTGCAGATTGACGATGGTCCTGCTGAAATCTGTAAGCGCTGATACTGTGATTGCAGTGTCTACAGCTAAAAAGCCCATGAGAAGCAGTGAGAAAAACTCATACCATATAGGTGACATCCAGCCTGTGATGAGCTTCGTAAACGGTGCAATGAAATATACCACTATAAGTCCTGCCACCCCAAAGCCTACAGAATACGGAAAACACACTCTGCCGTTTATATTAAGAGGCATGCTGCTGTAATCCCACCAGTATGCGTGAAACAGCTTCTCAAGCGCCCACGATGTGCCATATTCCAGCACTATGCTTCCAAAAAATGCCACCAGAAATATCTGCCACCATGTAAATGTCGCATCCGTGTGAGCAGAAATAAAGTCTGCTATCGCAGTGATTGCGACACCTCCGGCTCCGTAAATAGGGCAGAGCGGACCATAGAGAAAGCCTCTGTTCTCCCATTTCTTTGCCCTGATGGTACAGTAGATGCTCTCATATATCCAGCCCATACAGCTAAATATAATAAAATACACAAAATATCTTGATAACCACATAAAAACACCTTTCTAAAAATCATTATCCTGATACATCTCATTCAAGTATATATCATACCATTTTGTACACTCATTTGTCCATGAGTCAGTGGCATTTTCGTATTGCTGTCGCAGCTTATCGACATTTTCTTCAGCCGTATCCGCATTTATTATGTTTTGATTTAATTTTTCACTATATATGTCACAAGATTTATCTTCTCCTGCCAAATTATTTCCGCATGGAATTTTCCCGCGGAAATCAGATAAATCACAGCTTCTAAGTTCCTCTGCTTTAAGCTCGCACTCTGCTGCACATAGCTCTTCATAAGCCCTCCCTGCTTCTTTGGCTGCCTTAAGCATCGGCTCTGCCGCAAGCGTAAGCTTCCACTCGAGGTACGCTTCATCTGTTGAAAGCTGTCTGGTCTCATGTTTCTCCCTCTTTGGGACAGCCGCAAGTGCCTCGACCATCGCAGCATCCTTTGCCTGCATGAGTGCCGGAAGGTCACCGTCCTGTGATGCCTTAAGCCTTGAAATATAATGGTCATAGCCAAACGGATAGTACATCACCTTGTCATTTTCAAAGACCAGTATGGCATCGGCCACCTGCTTTATGAAATACCTGTCATGCGATACAAAGAGCATGGTGCCGGTATATGCCTTAAATGCCGATTCTAGTGTCTCCTTCGCCGGAATATCCATGTGATTGGTCGGCTCATCGAGTATCATTAAGTTCGGACGGCCTGTCAGAAGCTCTGCGAGCACAAGCCTGGACTTCTCACCGCCTGAGAGCGAGCTGATACGCTTTGAGGCATTTGCCCCTCCAAACAGATACATGCCAAGCGTCTTTCTTAATTCCTTCTCCACAAGTGCCGGAAAAAGCTCGTGAAAATGGTCTCTCACGGTCTTATCGCTGTCTATAAGTGCCGACTGCTGGTCAAAATATCCCACCAGCAGATTGCTGCCGAGCTGGCTTGTGCCCTTTATTGGTGGAATAAGTCCTGCCACAGTCTTTAGAAATGTTGATTTTCCTATGCCGTTGTCACCAATTACGGCAATCTTCTGACCACGCCTTATACGAAGCGACAGCTCAAGAAGTGCCCTGCCGTCATATCCAATTTTTAATTCCTTCGCCTCGTAAACCCATTTACCGCCCGGAAACTGTGGCTCGATATTGCCTGTAAAAATATGAGCTTCGTCTTCAACCGGCTTTTCTATCAGCTTCATGCGCGCCAGCATGGTCTTTCTCGAGCGTGCAAACGCAGCTTTCTTCGGCTTATGCTTGAATTTGTCAATAAGCTCATTATTATGCGCAATCTCCGCCTGCTGGCGCTCGTAGGCTTTGCGCTGTATCTGCAGATTTTTAAGCTTCTGCTGCCTGTACTGTGTGTAGTTGCCGGCATATCTGTGCAATGCTCCGTTTTCAAGCTCATATACACCAGTCGCAACAGCATCAAGAAACGCCCTGTCATGGGACACAATGACAACAGCCTTGGGATAGTTAATCAGATAATCCTCCAGCCACTCCACCGTTTTCATGTCCAAATGATTAGTCGGCTCATCCAAGAGCAAAAGATCAGGCTTCTTTAAAAGCAGCTTTATCAGAGAAATCTTCGTCTGTTCTCCTCCTGAAAAGCTCCTAAAAAGCCTCGTCTTGTCACTCTTTTCAAAGCCAAAGCCTGTAAACAGCCGGTCGTACTCCATCTCGTAGTCAAACCTCTCTTTTGAAAAGGTATCTTTGTCCGGACAGCTCTCAAGAAGTATTTCCTCGATTGTCTTGTCCTGATTGGAGGAATCAACCTGACGGAGCATTCCGATTGTGATATTTCGCGAGGTTACGATTCCAAGACTATTTTTGCAGGCAGTCTCTTTGCCATGTGCTCCTGACGACATACCGCGATGGTCATCGCGGTCAAGCTGCATCTCTCCTGCAAGAAGCCGAAGCAATGTGGTCTTTCCTGCTCCGTTTTTGCCGACAACAGCTATTTTTTCTTTTTCCTTTATATAAAAATCAATATGGGACAGAATCGTCTGACCTCCTGCCGAAACTGTCCCATCCTTAATCTGGTATAACATATCTAATTAATATCCTTCAAGCTGTCCAAAAGTTCGAGATCCGACTGTAAAACCCTGATATTGGACGTAACCGGCTCCTGTCCCGGCTTTGTAACTGTGATTTCAATAACAGAGTCTGCCGGAATGCCGCTGCCGAATGCATACTGTAAAAAGGATACAAACTTTGGGTGGTTTGCTGTAAATGTATTTTTTGCTTTCATCATTTTCATTATGCTTGCTGGGTTCATGTATTTTCTCCAATCTTATCTATATGATATCTCTTTTGACGCACATATCTTTACGTTCGTTATATTATACCATGAGCCAATTCTATAATCTATCATTTTAGAATTATTTAATTTCTTACCTAAAATGAATTTCTAAATTCCACCGCCCAATGGGGTGATGGAATTTACTCTCGCACAGTAGATATTTACTCTTTCATACAATCATGTTATGGTTATGACTC
>ENA-OPVY01000595-OPVY01000595.1-human-gut-metagenome-genome-assembly--contig:-NODE-595-length-27434-cov-3.581066_pt1 | contig 27434 bp, 23 predicted proteins | sample MGYA00241503_ERZ501998 | MGnify/ENA primary metagenome ERZ501998 (study PRJEB25962, sample SAMEA2042107) | human gut metagenome | biome: human gut; feature: human-associated habitat; material: faeces... | reverse complement strand
GCAGTCCCGCACCTCTTCTTCCGTCACGGTCCCGGGCGCTTCTGCTGTCACGGTTCCGCTCATGTCCTGCGTATCCGTTGCGATTCCAAGGTGAAGCAGCGCTTCATACGTCTTCGTTTCATCGGTCAGCATATCGCAGAGCTTCGTGCCTTTTCCTGCGCACACCGGAAGAACACCTTCCGCCGCCGGATCCAGAGTCCCCGTATGACCGATCTTTCTCTGACCCAGGATCCCCCGCATTTTCGCCACGACATCGTGGGAGGTGAATCCTTTTTCTTTATATACGTTAATAATTCCGTCGTACATTCTTTCCTCCGGTGTTCGTTACTTGAGCTCTTCCCACTGCTCGCGGATCTTTCCGCTGATCTTCTCCACGATCTCCTGCGGCTCCCCCGTCATCGTGCAGCCTGCGGCCTTCACATGTCCGCCGCCGCCGAAGCTCTGGGCGATCCGGCTCACATCCACTGCGGAGTTCGTTCTGAGGCTCACCTTGTACTCGTCAGGATTTCCCGTCTGGTAGAGCAGAAACGCGATCTCGATGCCTTCAATGATCCGAAGCTGGTCCACGATTCCGTCCGTGGCCTTTACGGTGCAGCCATATTCCCTTAACTCATCCGTCGTGACAACCGTGTATACACAACGGTTATCCAGGATCCGGACACTGTCGAGAACAGCCCGGCCGTGAAGCTTCGCCTGACCATATGTTTTTGCAAAAAAGCTGTCGTCGATGATCTTCGGGAAATCGATGCCCTTTTCCATTAAGAATCCGGCGATCTCCATGGTCTGTCTCGATGTGTTTGAGAACTTGAAGATACCGGTGTCATGAGCGATTCCCGTGTACAGGCACTCTGCGACCGCTTTGCTGATCTTTTCCTTATCGAGAAGGCGGAACAGCACCTCACTTGCGGAACTTGCCCAGCTCTCGATCACGTTAACCCTGCACATTCCCTTGTTCGTGATGTGGTGGTCAACGCAGAATGTATCTTTTGCTGTCTCCCGGTACGGGGCGAAGGCGCCCAGGCGCGGAACGTCGCTGGCATCCGATGTGATGCAAAGGTCAAATGTTTTTGTGTCGTCGTATTCTGTGTGTACATCCTCAAAACCGGAAAGAAAGGAAAATTTCACTCCCATTTTCTCCAGATACACTGAGACCTCAAGCCCCTCATAATTTTCCTTCAGATAATTATAGAGTCCCAGACAGGAACCGATACAGTCCCCGTCCGGGTTTACATGGCCCAGGATCACGATAGTCTTCTTTCCTTCCAGCATCTCATCTAGAATTCCCAAAAGTTCCGCCTCCCTTATTGTGTTCTTATTCTGTAGACCAGAAAAATCCGGCAGAATCCGCGTTGCGCGCGTCTGGCCGGATTCCTCTATATGATTTCAGTACATTCCGGTCCGCGCGTATCCCACGCAGACCGGTTCCGTCGTTTAATTTTCGCTCTCAGTGCCGTTGTCTTCCTGCTCCTCCGGCATATCCTTTGTCACCTCATCGATGAGCTTGGACATGCGGACGCCGTACTCGATGGACTGGTCCAGCACGAAGAAGATCTGCGGGGTGTTCCGAAGATTTACTTTCTTCGCAAGCTGGGTTCTGATAAAGCCCTCCGCGCTCTTTAAGCCGCGGATCGTATCTTTCGCCTGCTCCTCGTCCGCAAGGACGCTGATGTAGGCCTTGCAGATCTTAAGGTCCGGTGTGACCGAAACCTGGACCACGCTTGTCATCGGATGAACACGCGGGTCCTTGAGCTCGGAGCGGATGATTTCGCTCAGAGCTTTCTGGACTTCGCCGTTGATCCGGATATTTTTTACACTGTTTTTTCTCATGATATTACCTCTTCTCTGTCTGGGACTATCTCGGTACCTCTACCATGATATAAACTTCGATCATATCGTCTTCCTGGAGATCGTTGAAGCCCTCGAATACAAGACCGCACTCGTAACCTGCGTTGACTTCCTTCACATCGTCCTTGAAACGCTTTAAGGATGCAAGCGGTCCCTCGAAGATCTGCTCGCCGTCTCTCGTGATGCGGGCCTTGCTTCCGCGGGTGATCTTACCGTCAAGCACATAGGAACCGGCGATGGTGCCGACTCCGGATGCCTTGAAGGTCTGGCGGACAACTGCATGACCGGTTACCTGCTCCTCGTATACCGGATCCAGCATACCCTTCATGGCAGCCTCTACATCCTCGATCGCCTGGTAGATGACGCGGTACAGACGCATGTCGACTTTCTCGCGGTCCGCAATGGACTTCGCCTGTGCGTCCGGACGAACATTGAAACCGATGATGATCGCATTGGAAGCGGATGCAAGTGTAACGTCGGACTCGTTGATCGCGCCAACGCCGCCGTGGATGACTTTGACAACAACTTCCTCGTTGGAAAGTTTTACGAGGCTCTGTTTTACAGCCTCTACAGAACCCTGTACATCGGCTTTTACGATGATCGGAAGTTCCTTGACATTTCCGGCCTTGATCTGTGAGAACAGGTCATCTAAGGAGAGTTTTGCCTTTGTATCTTCGATAAGCTTATTCTTGCTCTCTGCGATGAATGTCTCTGCGAAGCTTCTTGCCTCTTTCTCGTTCTGGTGCGCGATGAATACCTCACCTGCGTTCGGAACATCGTTGAGACCGAGGATCTCAACCGGAGTGGACGGGCCAGCCTCTTTGACACGGTTGCCCTTATCGTCCATCATGGCGCGGACTTTACCGTAGCAGCAGCCAGCGGCGATAGCGTCGCCGACCTTTAAGGTACCCTTCTGTACAAGTACCGTTGCCACCGGTCCTCTTCCCTTATCAAGCTGCGCCTCGATCACGAGACCTCTTGCGCGGCGGTTCGGGTTTGCCTTTAACTCTTTTACCTCTGCTGTTAAGAGGATCATCTCGAGAAGTTCCGGGATTCCCTCTTTTGTATGTGCGGAAACCGGTACAAACACGGTGCTTCCGCCCCAGTCCTCAGGAATCAGCTCATATTCAGATAACTCCTGTTTTACACGTTCTACGTTTGCGCTCGGCTTATCGATCTTGTTGACAGCAACGATGATCTCAACGCCTGCTGCCTTCGCGTGGTTGATGGCCTCAACGGTCTGCGGCATAACACCGTCGTCCGCTGCGACAACGAGGATCGCGATATCTGTTGCCTGGGCACCACGCATACGCATTGCCGTGAACGCCTCATGACCCGGTGTATCGAGGAATGTGATCTTCTGTCCGTTGTATTCAACAACATAGGCACCGATGTGCTGTGTGATACCGCCTGCCTCTCTGGAGGTTACGTTTGTCTGGCGGATCGCGTCAAGAAGGGAAGTTTTACCGTGGTCAACATGACCCATTACGCAGATGACCGGCGGTCTCGGAACCATGTCCTTCTCGTCCTCTTCTTCCTCTTTCAAGAGTTCCTCGATGACGTTGACCTTCTTCTCCTTCTCGCAGAGAACATCATACTCCATAGCGATCTCTTCGGCTTTCTCGAAGTCGATCTCCTGGTTGATCGTAACGATGGTGCCCTGTAAGAAGAGCTTCTTAACGATTGCGGACGGCTGTAATTTCATCTTGTCCGCGAGTTCTTTGATCGTGATAACCTCCGGGATTACGATGGTCTTGATCTCCTCGACCTTCGCCTCCTCCTTCTTCGGCTGCGGCGGCATAACCGGAGCTTTTACGCCCTTCTGGCCCTTTCCTGCCTTGCCTTTCATCTCGATATCGCGGTCTTTCTTTGCGTCATGCTCTTTCTTGTAAGCGTTCTTGCTCTGCTTTGTGTTCTGCTGCTTCTGTGCAAGCGGTGTATCGAAAGACGGCTTCGGAATGCCCATGCCGCTTCTGTTTCCACCCTGACGGTTGTCATTTCTTCCCTGGTAGCCGCCCTGACGGTTGTCATTTCTTCCGTCACGGTTTCCCTGATAGCCGCCCTGGCGGTTTCCGTCTCTGTTACCCTGGTAGCCGCCCTGACGATTATTATCTCTGTTGCCCTGATAGCCGCCCTGGCGGTTATCTCTTCCGCTCTCACGGTTTCCGTCGCGTCCCGGGAACGGACGGCTCTCTCTGGACTGGAAGCCCTGGCGTCCTTCCGGACGGCTCTGGTTCGGAAGCGGACGGACATTCTCACGAAGCTCCTGTGCCGGTGCCTCTGTCTTAACTGTCTCCGCCTTTTTCTCCTGTGCCGGTGCTGCTGAAGTCTCAGCTGCCTTTGCCGGTGCTGCCGGCGCGCTGTTTGTCGTCGGTCTCACCTGCATGCCGGAACCGTTGTTCGGTCTTGCCGGTCTCTGACCGCCCTGCTGACGGTTTCCTGCCGGACGTTTCTGTGTGCTGTTCTGCGGACGGTAAACTGCCGCAATACGCTTCTTTGCCGGTGCTGCCGGCGCATTATTTTCTCCTTCAGCCGGAACTGCCGGCTTTGTGGAATTCTCCTGATTCTGATTCAATGTATCTGTTCCCTCTTTTTTCTTTCTTAAATCCTTTTCAAACTCACTCACGCTCGCCACCTCCAAAATAGTCCCTGCAAACCATCGCCAATGTACATGACCCGCCTCATGCAGACATGCGCTCCTCATGTCCGCAGGACTACGCTTTTGCAGTAAAATGCTTCAACAACGCATTGGAAAAATTCTCGTCGATCACGGCCAGGGACGCTCTCATCTGCTTTCCTAGGATGTGTCCGAGCTCTTCCTTGCTTCCGAACTCAAAGTACGGGACCTTATAGTAAGTACACATGTTCCGGAACATTTTCTTTGTGTTGTCCGAAGATTCTTCCGATACGATCACCAGTCCGGCTTTTCCGGACTTTACCGCCTTCTCTGTGGAGAACTCGCCACTTCTTACCTTGCCGGCTTTCTCCGCCAGGCCCAGCAGGCCAAGGACCTTATTTCTGTTCATCGATCTGTTCCATCTCCTTTTTCAGACTTTCGTAAACCTCTTTTGGAATTGCCATTTTAAAGGAGCGTTCCAGTCCCCGGCTCTTCACTGCCTTTTCAAAGCATGCCATGGATGGGCAGATATATGCGCCGCGTCCGTTTTTTCTTCCGGTCGCGTCAATGGAAATCACGTCGTCAGTACCTTTTAAGACACGGATCAGCTCCCGCTTGTTTTTCATTTCACCGCAGCCAATGCACTGTCTCTGCGGAACCTTCTTTACTGTACTCACTGTGGTCGTTCCCTTCTCTCCTATTCTTCTGTCTCAGCCTGTGCTTCGGAAGTTTCCTCTGCCGGAGCTTCGTCCTCTGCCGGCTCTACATCTTTCTCGTACTCGCCCTCAAAGCCTTCCTCGCCGAAATCCATATCGTCGAAGAGGCCAAGCTCTCTCGCCTGTGTCTCACTCTTGATATCGATCTTGTAGGTGGTAAGTCTTGCGGCAAGTCTTGCATTCTGTCCTTCTTTACCGATCGCTAAGGATAACTGGTAGTCCGGAACGATGACCTGTGCCTCTTTCTCGTCCTCATCCGCAACGACGGAGATGACCTTTGCCGGGCTCAACGCGTTTTCAATTAAGAACGCCGGGTTGTCGTCCCAGTTGATGATATCGATCTTCTCACCGCGGAGCTCGTTGACGATGGCGTTGACTCTCGCGCCGTTTAAACCTACACATGCACCTACCGGATCAACGTTCGGGTCTGTGGAGCTTACAGCGATCTTTGTTCTGGAGCCTGCCTCACGGGCGATGGCGCGGATCTCAACGGTACCGTCGCGGACCTCTGCGATCTCAGCCTCAAACAGACGTCTTACGAGGTCCGGATGCGTTCTGGATACAGAGATTCTCGGTCCCTTCGGGCTGTCCTTAACTTCCAGGATATAAACCTTGATGCGCTCAGTTCTCTGGAATACCTCGCCCTTTACCTGCTCAGCTTCCGGAAGGATCGCATCGATCTTTCCGAGATCTACGCTGACATTGCGGCCGATATAACGCTGGACAATACCCGTAACGACCTCTTTCTCCTTGCACTGCCACTCGCTTAACTGGGACTTACGGCTCTCCTCGCGGATCTTCTGTAAGATCACATTTTTCGCGTTCTGCGTCGCGATTCTGCCGAAATCATGGGAATCAATGGGGATCTGGACGATATCACCAAGGACATGTCTCGGAGCGATCATTCTTGCGTCAGCGAGGCTGATCTGTGTGATCGGGTCCTCCACAGTCTCAACGACCTCTTTTTCCATATATACAGAATAGTCGCAGCCATCCGGATCAATGATGACTTTCACATTGTCAGCTTTGCCGAAATGGTTCTTGCAGGCTGTGAGAAGTGAATTCTCAATTGCCTCCAGCAATGTGTCCTTACTGATGTTGTACTCTTTTTCGAGTATATTCATCGATTCCATCAGTTCCTTGTTCATTTTTTATCCTCCTTATTAAAAATCGAATGCCAGACGGATTAAGGCAATGTCTTTTCTATTAAATGTGCTCTCGGAACCGTCCTCGTAGCGGATCGTTACGGTGTCCGCGTCATATGCCGTGAGAATTCCGGAGAAATCTTTCTGTCTCTCGATGGCGCGGTACAGCTTGATATCGACTGCTTCGCCGAGACTTCTCTTGAAGTCCTTCTCTTTCTTTAACGGTCTGCCGAGTCCCGGGGAGCTTACTTCCAGGATATAGCTGTCATCGATAAAGTCTTCTTTATCGAGCCAGTCGCTTAAGCGTCTCGATACCATCTCACAGTCATCCACTGTAAAGCCGCCCTCTTTGTCGATATAGGCTCTCAGATACCAGGTACCCGCTTCCTTCACGTACTCCACGTCCACCAGTTCAAAATTATTCTCTTCCATGATCGGAATTAAAAATTTCTCGACCCTGGATTCATATTCATCTCTTCTTGCCATGGGTTTCCACCGCCTTTCTGCCGGAATATTCCGGTTATGCAAAACGAAAGAGTGGACTTTTTCGTCCACTCTTTTGACCGGTTACTTATGTTATCGTCAAAATCATAGCATAGAACATCTGAAAAATCAAGGGGTTTGCTGGGAAAAGTGCCTGTTTGCGGGATTTCTGTGCAGTTTTCCGGGTGTTTTCTATGATTTTGGGACAGTGACCAGCCCGACAGACCTGTCCGTTTACGCAAATCATGCTGATCCTGGTGAATCCTGTGCCGGTGCCTCGTTGCATGGGATTCTGTTTTCTGATATACTATGTTTACGCTACCGCCTTTTATTTTCTTTCAGGCGGCAGGTCACTTATTATATCTATATTACAGAAAGCAGACCTTATTGTATATGAAACGATTTGTTATCGGTATCCTCGCGCATGTCGACGCTGGAAAGACGACCATGTCCGAGGCAATTTTATATGAGACAGGAAAATTAAAGAAAATGGGGCGCGTAGACAACCGGGACGCGTTTCTCGATACGTTTGCACTGGAGCGCGCCCGGGGCATCACGATCTTTTCGAAGCAGGCGGTCTTTCCGTTGGGTGATGCCTGCGTGACACTTCTTGACACGCCGGGTCATGTGGACTTTTCGGCAGAGATGGAGCGGACACTGCAGGTGCTGGACTACGCGGTGCTCATCGTCAGCGGGGCTGATGGGGTACAGGGACATACAGAGACGCTCTGGAGACTTTTAAGACGATACCGGATCCCGGTGTTTATCTTTGTGAATAAGATGGATCAGAAAGGGACGGATCGAGATGCGGTGCTGGCATCGCTGAAGGAGCGGCTGGATCATGGAGTCGTGGACTTCAGCGGGGTGATCGGGAATGAGGATGTGTTGACATTTTCAGCTTCTGCTGAACCGTTTGCGGCGGTCTGCAGAGATCCAGAAGAGACAGCCGAGGAGATCGCCATCTGCGATGAAGAACTTCTGGAAGCTTACCTCGCGGACGGTACTTTAAAGACAGACGATGTGCGGAAAGTCATCCATGACCGGAAACTCTTCCCGTGCTTTTTCGGCTCTGCGTTAAAACTTTCCGGTGTCCGGGAATTTCTGACCGCCCTCGGGGAGTTTGCGTCATGTCCGGACTACACGAAGGACTTCGGCGCGAAGGTGTTTAAGATCTCCCGTGATGAGGCAGGCGTCCGGATGACGCATCTGAAGGTCACGGGCGGAGGTTTGAAGATCCGCGATTCCCTGTCCACTGATTCTGAGGAGAAGATCAACCAGATCCGGCTCTACTCCGGCTCAAAGTTTGAGACGTTAAAGGAAGCGGAACCTGGCATGGTGGTCGCTGTCACAGGGATTTCCGCCACGAAACCGGGACAGGTCTTTGGAACGGCTTCCGACAGCGTTCTTCCGCTTCTGGAGCCGGTCCTCACCTACCGGATCCTGCTGCCCTTTGGAACAGACTCCCACACCATGCTCAAAAACATGCGCATGCTCGAGGAGGAAGACCCACAGCTCCATATCGTCTGGAACGAGGCGCTTGGCGAGATCCAGGCACAGGTCATGGGCGATGTGCAGATGGAGATCTTAAAAAGTCAGGTACAGGAACGATTCGGTGTGGAGATCGAATTTGGCGAAGGAAATATTGTATATAAGGAAACGATCGCTAAGACCGTAGAGGGCGTCGGGCATTTCGAACCGCTGCGCCACTACGCGGAAGTCCATCTTTTAATGGAACCGGGTGAGCCGGGAACCGGACTCGTCTTTGATATCAACTGCAGCGAAGATATGCTGGATAAAAACTGGCAGAGACTGATTCTGACACATCTGGAGGAAAAGCGGTTCCGGGGAATCCTCACCGGTTCCGAGATCACCGACATAAAGATCACTCTGATCGCCGGACGTGCCCACCAGAAGCACACAGAGGGCGGCGATTTCCGCCAGGCAACCTACCGCGCTGTCCGTCAGGGACTCTGCGAGGCGGGGTGTGTGCTCTTAGAGCCGTACTACGCGTTCCGGCTGGAAGTACCGTCGGAAAACCTTGGGCACGCTATGGCGGATCTTGACCGGATGCAGGGTGAATTTTCCGCACCGGAACAGGACGGCTCCATGGCTCTTCTTACGGGGACCGCTCCGGTTTCCACCATGAGAAATTACCAGCGCGACGTGATCTCCTACACGAAAGGCCGCGGACGGCTGACCTTGAGTCTTTCCGGCTACGAACCGTGCCACAACGCCGAGGAGGTTATCGCGGCCTCCGGCTACGATTTCGATTCCGACCTCCAGGACCCTGCCGGATCTGTCTTCTGCTCCCACGGGGCAGGCTTCGTGGTGCCGTGGGATGAGGTGAAGCAGTATATGCATGTGGAGAGTCCGCTGGCAAAGCAGCTTGCGAAGGAACAGCAGGAACGGGAGCTTAAGGAAGCGAATGAACGGCTGCAGGCAATGGCAGCGGATGTAGCTGCGGGGAAAGTTCCGAGTGGAGCGGCTGGCGGCAGCGCTGCTGGCTCTGGTTTTTCTGGCAGTAAAAATTCTGACTCTGGAGCTGGACCTGGTTCGAGCGGCTCTGCCGCTTCTGGTAACGATATCGACTCTGGAGTTTCCGCAAATGGCACTGCTGGTTCTTCCTCCGACAGCCGCGGAAATGGAGGTCCTTCCCTTTCCTTCTATGATGACAAGGAACTCCAGGCCATTTTCACCCGTACATACGGCGAGCCGAAGCGGAAGCTTGCCTCCGACTATGACTCCCGAACCGTGATCCGAGCGAAAAACGCCAGCCCGGTGAAGTCGGTGAAGGAAAAAGATGAGCCAGAGGACGAGTATCTTCTCGTTGACGGCTACAACATCATCTTTGCCTGGGAGGAGCTGAGCGACCTGGCGGCAGTCAGCATCGACGCCGCTCGCTATAAGCTCATGGACATCCTAAGCAACTACCAGGGATTCCGCAAGATCTGTGTCATCGTCGTCTTCGACGCCTACAAGGTCCCCGGCGGTGTGGAGAAGGTCCAGAAATACCACAACATCAACGTCGTGTATACAAAAGAGGCGGAGACCGCCGACCAGTACATCGAAAAAGTCGCGATCCGCATCGGCAGACGATACCGCACCACAGTCGCTACCTCCGACGGCGTGATCCAGCTCATTATCCGAAGTCAGGGCTGTATCCTCTGGTCCGCGAGGGATTTCCGTGAGGAGATCGAGCGTGTCGGAAAGCTGATCTCCGAGGAAAAAGGAAAACATACCGGCAATGCAAAAAATTATCTGTTCGCGCATGCGGATGAGGAGACACAGAAGTATTTAGAGGCAGTACGACTGGGAAAAAATCCTGAAATGCCATAAAAGAATGTGCCTTGGCACATTCTCGCGCCTCGCACGGTCGCTTGCGACAGTCTGCATCTTCGCGCGAGTGCGCATCTTTGGCACGTCAGTGCCTTTTTGTGACATCATTTCAGACATTTCCCACACTTTTTCCGACCTATTTCCAGCCATTCTCTACATTTTCCGACCAGCCCTCAGTCCCTCTCCCTTGAACCACAAACACACAATCCAGCGAGTTTTCGAAATAGAGCGCGATTTTAAACCTTCAGACTCGAGCACATAACTTCTCCTCGCTCCTGTCAACACACCGCGCTGATAAGCAATCTTCCAAGCTGCCAATGCACAGCGCCGGTGAGTCTTCGGGCACGGACGCTTTGTGCAGGGAGTCTGGCTTCCTCTAGGCTCGCAGGAGAATGCGTTGGAGGACAGGCGGCACTTGTCTGAGCGTCAGCGAGTTGTGCCGACTGTTCTCCGCCCTTAGCATTCTTCTGCAAGCCTAGAGGAACCGCTCCCGAACCCCTGCGTCCGCGCCCGAAGACTCACCGGCGCGTACCCCTAGCCAATCTATTTTCCACAAATAGCAAGGATTTCCCCACTTATCTCTTCGGATGTCTTCCCATCCGTAGCTATAGTCACATCAGCCGCCGCCTCATACTTCGGCCTGCGCTTCTCCATCAGCGATTCAATATACCCAACATTCATATTCCCATTCAGTACCGGTCTCTCCGTACTGTCCTTCACACGCTCGTAGATCGTCTCCGGCTCTGCCGTAAGCAGCACGATCTTCCCACACTCCTTCATAAGCCGCACATTCTCCTCCTTCAAAACAGCACCTCCCCCACAGGAGATCACCGCCGGTTCCACTCCCGCAAAGCTTTTGATCAGCTCCGTCTCCAGCTCCCTGAAATACGGTTCCCCCTTCTCCTTAAAAATATCCGCGATCGCCATCTCCTCATTCTCCACGATCATCTGATCCATCTCTACCTGCCTCGCCCCGGTCATCTCCGCCAGGCACGCTGCGTTTGTACTCTTCCCGCAGCCCATAAATCCGATCAGAAAAATATGTTCCTTCAATCCCGCCATAATCTAAATTCTCCTTTTCGTACTAATAGTCTCTTAAAATCTCTAACAGTTTTCTCCCATACCCAAAACACTTTTCCACTTTCATGCGTCATTTAGTGCAAGTATATCAGATTTTAACATACTCTGCAATCAAAGAACCTTCACATCCCTGATCTATTCCGCTTTTAGCCCTCTTTTTTTAATTTTTCTGCCTTCTACATTTTCACACGTTAAAATCATAAATTTTCTTTTGCATTTTCTTTCCTGCACTGTTATAATAAGGCAAGAAAAATCACTCCCCGGAGGTACAAATAAAATGGAAAACACCACATCCGCAGTTTCCCCGATCACCGGCCACACCGGTCTCATCTGTCTGCTCGGCAGCCCCTGCGCCCACAGCGTCTCCCCGATGATGCACAACGCATCCTTTGAGACTCTTGGACTCGACTACCGCTACCTCGCATTTGATGTCAATGAAGAGACTCTTCCCACCGCCGTTGCCGGTTTAAAGGTTCTCGGTGCCCGCGGCTTCAACCTAACCATGCCGGATAAAAACCTCATGGTCTCCCTCTGCGACGAACTATCCACCGCTGCCCGGATCATCGGTGCTGTCAACACGGTCGTAAACGAAAACGGTCGCCTTATCGGCCACAACACCGACGGAATCGGTTACATGCAGTCCGTAAAAGATGCCGGTTACGATATCATCGGCAAAAAAATGACACTTCTGGGCGCAGGAGGCGCTGCCACCGCAATTTTGGTACAGGCTGCCTTGGACGGCTTAAAAGAGATTGCCGTCTTCGTGAGACCCACCAGCCGCTTCTACGACCGTCTGGTACATACCGTCGAGGAACTCACAGAGATCATCAGCTGCAGGATCAGGATCTGTGACTTCTCCGACGCAGACCTTTTAAAAAAAGAGCTCGCAGACAGCGCTATCCTCACAAACGGAACCTCCGTCGGAATGGCTCCCCACGAGGAAACCTGCCCGGTCCCGGAAGACCTGACTTTTCCGAAAGACCTCATCGTCTCCGATATCATCTACAACCCGCGTGAAACAAAGCTCCTCACCATGGCTAAAAATCAGGGCAACCCGTTCTTCAACGGCTCCTATATGCTCCTCTACCAGGGTGCCGAGGCTTTCCGCCTCTGGACCGGAATGGAGATGCCGGTGGAGAAGATCAAGAAGGAATTTTTTTCCAAATAGACGGCAAAAAAGCCTATGAAGTCCAATTTTCATCTGACTCCATAGGCTTTTGTTGTATGATCCATTTTTTACTGTTGTCCTGCTTTCCCTTACAAGCCTTCTTATATTTCCGATTAATATCTCAGCTTGATCCTTGAAAGCTCCACATCCACCTCATACCCGTGGCTATGAAGATACTCCTTCATGCCCCCCCCGCGAGGTCGATATGATTCTTCGGGGCAACGGTAATACTGCGGATCGGAAGTTTTTTCTTCCCTCCGCTTAAGTCGATCGCGATATATCTTATTGGAAAAAAGAAGATGTGCCTGAGGAAATCACGCAAAGTTCCGGTATGTCCGGACTGCCTCCTCCTCCGCCGCCTTCATGATCTCTTCCACAGAATTACCCTCGATGTCAAGCCCCTCTGCGGTATAGCACACAGTCTTATTGATTCCATAATATACCTTGCAGAGTTTCTCGACATACTCATATCCGAGATTCAGATCCCCGATGGAACCACCGCTGGTGGTCACATAATGGAGACTGTCGGCATGGCACAGCCCACCTGGGATTCCCTTGGAAGAAAAGGTAAAGGTCAGCCCTGTCACACAGATCTGCTCCAGATAACATTTCATTCTCGCCGGGAAAGTAAAATCCCAGTACGGGGCCGCCACAAGGATCCGGTCTGCGGACGCAAACTGCTTTGCATAGTCAAACATCGGTCCCTCATAAATTCCGGCTCTCGTGAGCTGTTCCCGTCCTGCACTCTCTTTTCCGGTAAAAAGCTTCAGATCTTCATCCTCCAGGCACAGTGTCTCGACCTCATATTCCCCGTTCTTGTTCATTTCCTTTAATAAAGCCTGCGCAAGTCTCTCCGTTCTTGAAATATCGCGGTTCACGCACGCGTCAATGTACAACAATTTTTTCATACCTTTCCCCTCCAGATATTTTTGGTATTACATGTATCTATAAATTCAACAGTCTTCTCGAAAGCTCCAGCACATCCTCCGTATTCTTGCTGTTAAAGATCTTCACCTCACCTCCGGACTCTTTCCCCGATAACAGTCCACACTCAGTCAGGCGCTTTCTCGTCTGCTTCGCGGTTCCGAATCCGCCGTCATAGATCGCCACGCCGGGCAGATGTTTCTGGATCTCATTTTTTACTAACGGGTAATGCGTGCAGCCGAGTACCACCGCGTCGATCTCTGATTTCTCGTACGGCTCGAACTGTTTTTCCAGATACTCGTCCAGAACAGGTCCCTCCAACATTCCGCCCTCGATATACTCCACAAGTCCCGGACACGGCATCTTGATGATATTCGCCTCATCCTCGTAGACATGCAGCATGGAATTAAATTTTGTCTGGGAGAGAGTCATCGGAGTCGCCATAACAACAACCTTTGAGTGCTCTTTCGCAAGCACCGCCGGCTTCAGCGCCGGTTCGATTCCAATCACCGGAATATCCTTCTTTTCATACTCCTCCCTAAGTTCCCGGATCGCCACGCTGGTTGCCGTGTTGCAGGCCACAACTATGGCTTTCGCCCCGCGTTCCAGTAAAAAATCCACATCCTTTTTTGTGAGGTCAATGACCTCCTCCGGGGTACGTGTGCCGTAAGGGGCATTTGCGGAGTCCCCGTAATATAAGAAATCCTCACCCGGCATCAGTTTCACTAATTCTCTCAAAACACTGATCCCGCCGAGTCCGGAATCCAAAACACCGATCGGTCGATTGTCTGTATTCATAATGTTCACCTCATTGACTGCTGCAGAAATCTGCCGGATCTCATGCAGCATATTATATGAATTCTCGTGTCCTCAGGCTGTCATGTTCCATTTCCATGACCGCACATCTCTTTCCTGCATAACACCGGTTATTTCACCGAATTATTCTTTGTGATGATCTCTTATATCTTATCACACTTTCCCTGTTTTGAACATCCACAGACTTTCTCCTCTCTGTTTTTGTGCACTTTTCAAAATTTTGACCTCAATTTTTTTTATTTTTGGTTAATCTGTTTCTCAAAACACTGCTATACTTACGCTGTAACAAGAAAGAAGCGAACTTAACAAAACCCCTTTATTCGAGCAATCGAGATCCTATAAAGCTGAGGGCTGCTAAGCGAATCCGGCAGAACAAAGAGCGGTTCGTTTGCCGGGAATCAGATTTTTGGAGGAAAAGATAAATGACTACTTTAAAAGCTGAAAAAAGAAGCATGGATGTAAAGGCAAAGAGATTAAGACGTGAAGGATTTGTTACAGGTAATGTTTTCGGACATGCCATCGAAGGCTCCATTCCGGTAAAGATGAACTCTGTAGACGCAGAACGTCTTTTAAAGACCGAACATAAAGGCGGCCAGATCAACCTCGACATTGAGGGTCAGGTATATGATGTCCTGATCAAGGAAATTGACTACAATGCAATGACACGAAAGATCGATGAGATTGATTTCCAGGCACTTGTAAGCACTGAGAAGGTTACTTCCACGGCCGAGATCGTAATCCTGAACCGTGAAGCTGTTGTCGGCGGTGTTCTTCAGGAAGACTTGAGCGAAGTTGCTTACAGAGCATTTCCGTCCGCACTGGTCGAGAAGACAACACTGGATGTTGCAGGTCTCAAGGTTGGTGACACCGTACATGTCAAAGATCTTGACATCGCAAAGAACAAAGACATCGACTTAAAGACCGACCCGGAGGCTGTTGTGCTCTCCGTCATCCCGGTTCACAACGTTGTTCCGGCAACCGAAGTGACAACTGCACCTGCTGCAGCTGCTGCAGAGGAAAAAGAGACCAAATAATCTCCGCGTCCATATATAGAATGGATAAAAAAGAGGAGGCATCGCTTACATGGTGAGCGATGCCTCCTCTTTTACATCCGAAGAAAATGAACACTCATAAAAATCAGAAAAGTTGCTAAGTTGACAATTCTGTATTTCCCTGCTATACTGTCTTACAGCTCATCGGAGGGCTTGTAAACGCATTTACAAAGCTGGATAAGATGCCGGAGGATCGTTCGGTATTTTATCCGGCTTTTTTGTATAACTGGAAATTTCAGGTGGAAAATACTATGAAAAAGACAAATGATTTCACGGAAGGCAGCATTCTCCCAAAGCTTCCCGGTACTTCTGGCGCTGTTCTGCGGCATCGCCACCTCCGTGCTGGCGGGACTCTGCCTCAGCTATTTATTCTACACATACGTTCTGTACTTTGACGCACAAAATCACATCGGCGTCCCAACTTCGATCAAATTGCCATCCAAATCATAAAACCGGACCACCTTCTGTCCCCAACTATGTGTCATAAGGCGGTTCACATACTGGATATCGGGATATAACCGTTCCAATTTTTCAACGAATCTCTCTATGTTCTGTTCCTCAAAATAAAGCTCACACGAATTGCTTTCCGGAATAATAGTTTTCCCTAAAAAATCCTTCCATATCTTCTCATCCTGCAGCACAAGCCCTTCCGTCAGGATTATATTTCCGTCATTATCAAGTACTATATCAAGTCCAAACAGATCATGATAAAACTTTTTCGATCTCTCAATATCTTTTACGATGACCAGAATATTTCTCAATCTCATTCTACTTTTCCTGCACCTCCTTGCCGCTCATATGCTCGATCTCGATTTCAAACATCTGCACAGCCCTTCCCGCCTGCGCGATCTCCTCATCAGCCAGCTGTTCATTCGGATAATATTTCATCGCAAACCGTTTTAACATTTCCATTGCTTTCTCACTGCCATTTTCCATCAAATGACATCTCCCGAACACAATCGTACTCTGCATAAACGGTGCCCAGGCTTCCTCCCTGATCGTCTCATTTCCACAAACCGTAAAACATACCTTATCACATACCCGCAGAGCATCGACCTTATGCCCCCCGCGCGCGCCATGAAAATAGATTTTCCGGTTCTCCCTGTCATAAAAATAATTGAGCGGGATCGCATACGGATACCCATCATCCCCATTCACCGCAAGAACACCTCTCCTGCTGTTTTGCAGAAGTTCCTCCGCCGCGCTATCCTCGATCTTATTTCTCTTTTTTCGAATCTCTCTAAACATAATTCTACACTCCTAATTCATAATATTACCAACCTTATCTTTTCCTGCTCCAAACACCGGCAAAGTCTTCCAGATCCATTATATCTCACACGATTGGATTCGTCATCCTCTTCCTTCTCCAACGCGTTATCCAGCCCCGGTTATACTCCATATTTTATCAAGCTCTATTTTTCACTTTGCCGCATACAAGCGCTCACACTGTAACGCGCACGTTTGACAACCACTCATTTTTCACATATGATTGACACGCAAATACTAATACGAAAAAAGGGAATCTCACCATGTTTGAAAAACTAAAATATTTCTCCACGATCTTCTTCGGCACCTTTATCATCGCCGTGGGAGTTTATTTCTTCATGAACCCGAACCACATCGTCAGCGGAAGTATCTCCGGACTCGCCGTGGTTCTTGTAAACTTTGTCCCACTGTCCCTCTCCGCAATGACGCTGCTCTTAAACATCATCTGCATCATTTTAGCGTTCCTCTTTATAGATAAGACCTTTGGGACAAAGATCATCTTTATCTCCTTCCTGCTTCCGGCGCTGCTCTTCGTGTTCGAACTTCTGTTCCCGGGTCCGGTATCCCCGACCGGAAATATCGCTATGGATATGGTCGCCATGATCATCGTGATCTGCTACGGACAGGCTGTTCTCTTTAACGCGAACGCTGCGTCCGGCGGTCTCGACATTATCGCGAAGATCATGAACAAATATCTCCATATGGACCTCGGAAAATCCATCATCATCGCTGGTCTTGTGACCGTCGCAAGTTCCTACTTTGCCTACGATCTCCAGACCGTGATTATCGGCGCCCTGTCCACTTACCTCAGCGGTCTCGTTCTGGACTACTTTATCGACGAGTTCACCGGAAAGATCCGCGTCTGCGTCATCTCCGAGCACAATGATGATTTTAAACGTTACGTCATCGAGACGCTCCAGCGAGGTATCACCGTCTACACCGCCACCGGCGGCTACAGTGATGCGCAGAAGGAGGAGATTCTGGCGATTCTCACCAAAAAGGAATATGGTCAGTTTATGGACTATGTCCAGACAAAAGATCCCAACGCTTTTGTCACGATCTCTAACGTGAAACGCGTGGTGGGAAGCTGGAATACGCCGAAGAGACGGACATACTTCTAACACTTGAAAAACCCGTCAGTCAGCGGCAGCTTTTTCAAGTGTATGACATCAAAAAAGCAGATCTGCAGCGGCAACATGTCATGTTACCTGCAGACCTGCTTTTCTTATATTATACAAAATTCTGATTTTAATTCAGGAAATTCTCAATAATGACGTTCTCCGCCTCTTCCTCGGTAAGTCCAAGTGTCCTAAGCTTTAAGAGCTGCTCATCGTTGATCCTTCCGATCGCCGCCTCGTGAATGATCGCCGCGTTTAAGTCGCGCGCACGGATCTCCGGAATGGATCCGATCTCGGCGTGGTCCATAATGATGGAGTCACACTGGATATGGGCCTGACATTTGTTGTTTCCGACCGCCTTCGGGTGGAAGGTCTGGACGGAATTGCCTTTTCCGACAGATCTTGAGATGATCTGGGCTGAGCTGTCCTCACCGTTTAAACGTACCTCGATGTTGGACTCCGCCGTCTGGTCTCCCTCGGTCATGAGGCGCTCCGTCACATACAATCTGGAGTTTTTATCCATCTCCACAAGCGTCTCGCGGACTGTGGAGTCAACACCCTTGATCTGTGCCGTATCCAGCGTAAATACGGAATTTTCTCCGACATAGATATTCGTCACCGGATTCAGCACGCGGCCGCCGGTTCCATTTCCCTCTCCATAATGCTTTTCCTGATAACAGACGTTCGCATTCTTTCCAACATGAAAGGTATGAATCCCGTCATGTCTGCTCTCATTGCATCCGCTGTTGTGGATCCCGCAGCCCGCAACGATCGTAACGTCCGCGCCGTCTGCGATATAGAAATCATTGTATACAAGGTCTGTCATGCCGGAAACGCTGACGACCACCGGGATGTAAACTTTCTCGCCCTTTGTATCGCCATCAATATAAATATCGATGCCCGGCTTGTCCGTCTTCTTCTTGATCTTAATATGTTCACTGTCACCGTGACAGATGGATGTTCCGTTCTGGCGCAGATTGAAAGCGCCCTTCTGGGAAAATCCGTTGTCATTGATGACCTTCAGTACCTCTTCTACTACATGATCCAGCTCTACCATTACGCTCTCACCCCCGCATTTCCTGCACATGCATGACATTTATCAAGACCTTCTAAACACGGCAGGACATCTTCCTTCCGTCCTTCCGCCTTGATCTTCCCGTCATCGATCACCATAATCCGGTCTGCCATGCTGATGATCTTCTCCTGATGGGAGATGACGATCAGACTCTGTTTTTTTTCTTTGTGAATCTCCTCGAATTTCCGGATCAGCATGGAAAAACTCCAGAGATCGATCCCGGCTTCCGGCTCATCAAAAATACATAAGGTATGTTCCTTCGCAAGAACCGTCGCGATCTCGATCCGCTTCATCTCGCCTCCGGAAAGCGTTCCGTCGATCTGACGGCCTAAATATTCCTCCGCGCAGAGTCCCACATCGGACAGAAGCCTGCAGCACTCCTGATCTTCCAGCTCTCTTCCTGCTGCCAGCGCAAGAAGTCTCTGCACCGTCATTCCCTTAAATCTCGGTGGCTGCTGGAATGCATAGCCGATCCCGGCGTTAGCCCGGTGGTTGATATCGTAATCCGTGATATCTTCCCCGTTTAAAAAGATCTTTCCGCTCTCCGCCTTCTCAATTCCGATCAGGACCTTCGCCAGTGTGGACTTTCCACCGCCGTTTGGTCCCGTGATCACCAGCATCTCCCCATCGTCCACCTGGAAAGAAATATGATCCAGAAGACATTTTTTCGCCCCATTATCCTCCACATGGAGGATCAAATTTTCTGCTTTTAACACAATTTCACCTCTCTGTATCTATCAATGGGCTCAGACCCTGTCGGATAAAAGCCCATGTACATCGACACCATTCCTGCGTCTGTATCCAAATATAAACTGTATTTATCTGGTAGGAATAAGTGTATTATAACGCAAAACCGATAATTTCGCCATCAAATTATAAGATTCTCCGGTTGTTCCTTTTTTTATACATTCTTCTGCGTTCTGATTATACCTTCCATCGGTTCTATTCCAATTTTAGTCTCCCCGACAGTTCAAATTGCCTTTTTTCATATTCTATGATAGACTATCTCTTACACGCACAAATGTATTTGTGATAAAAACATGAGGAGAAATTAATTATGAATCGTAAACGAAGTTCGTTCTCCGGAAAGCTCGGTTTCGTCCTGTCGGCGGCGGGCGCGTCCGTAGGACTTGGAAACATCTGGCGTTTCCCCTATCTCGCAGCAAAGTATGGCGGGGGAATCTTTCTACTCGTCTATATCATTCTGGCACTGACCTTTGGCTACACGATGATCGTGGCGGAAACTGCTCTCGGCCGCATGACAAAAAAGAGTCCGGTGGGTGCCTATGAATCCTTTGGAAAGTCAAAATGGCTGTCCTTCGGCGGCTGGATCAATGCTGTGATCCCGATCCTGATCGTCCCGTACTATTCTGTGATCGGCGGCTGGGTCATCAAATATCTGGCGGAATACCTTCTTGGACATGGACAGGCCCTTGCCACGGACGAATATTTCTCCGCGTTTATTTCCAACGGTCGTTCCACGGAGATCTGCTTTATTCTCTTCACCCTGTTTACAGTTGTTATCATTTACGCAGGTGTCCGCAACGGGATCGAGCGTGTATCGAAGTTTATGATGCCGATCCTCGTGGTCCTTTCCCTGCTCATCGCGGGCTATTCCGTATCGAGACCGGGGGCTATGAGTGGTGTGAAATATCTGCTGGTACCAAACCTTGAGAACTTCTCATGGATGACGGTGGTATCCGCTATGGGACAGATGTTCTACTCCCTGTCCATCGCCATGGGAATCCTTATCACCTTCGGTTCCTACATGAAAAAAGATACTTCGATCGAAGATTCCACCCAGAATGTTGAGATCTTCGATACCGCGATCGCGATCATGGCCGGTCTCATGATCATCCCGGCCGTCTTCGCCTTCTCCGACGGTGACCCGGATACCCTGCAGGCCGGTCCGGCGCTGATGTTCATCACGATCCCGAAGGTGTTCGCAAGTATGGGACTCGGAGCCGCAGTCGGCATCCTGTTTTTTGTTCTGGTCCTGTTCGCGGCTGTCACAAGTTCCATCGCCCTGACCGAGAGTGCCGTCTCTACCTTTGAGGATGAGCTGCACTGGAGCCGGAAAAAGGCGACGGTATTTATGGCTGTCATTATGCTCCTGCTCGGAACGCTCTCCTGTCTCGGCTATGGTCCACTGGCCGGTGTGACCGTGATCGGAATGCAGTTCCTTGACTTCTTCGATTTCCTGACAAACTCTGTCATGATGCCGATCGCGGCGATCGCGACCTGCCTGCTCGTATCGAGAGTCATCGGAGTTGCAAAGATCGAACAGGAGGTCACAGACGGCGGTCATCCGTTCCGCAGAAAAGTGATCTTCCAGTTTATGATCCAGTATCTCTGCCCGATCTTTGCGGCTATCATACTGATCAGTTCTGTGGCGAACGCGTTTGGGTGGATCTCGATGTAACATCCACCCATCCTTTTGCTCCTGCAGCCCGCTCGAGCTCCGGGATCGTAAGTTTTACTGCACTGTGGTCATTTCCCGCAGCCGGGTACACCGTTGTGAACTGCTTCAGGCTGTCGTCCAGATAGACCTCGATCCCCTCGTTGATCCCAAAGGGGCACACGCCCCCCGGCGCATGGCCGATCCGCGCTTCTACCTGATCAAACGGGATCATCTTCGCCTTTACATGAAATGTATCTTTATATTTGTGGTTATCGACCTTTGCCGTCCCTTCCGTCAGGATCAGGACGGCTTTTTCACCTTGTAAAAAGGACATGGTCTTCGCAATCATTCCCGGCTTCACATCCAGTGCCTCCGCAGCTTCTGCCACTGTGGCCGTTGATTCTTTCAGCTCGATCACATGATCCAGAAATCCCTTCTGTTCCAGATCTGCTTTTGCTTTTTCAAGTGACATGATCCTATTTCTCCTTTGTTGATAATCCGCTGACTGGATTTTCGATCTCCGTAATATCAGCATCCAAATAACTTCGCAGTCTTCTCCATCCTCTCCGCGATCGGAACGCCAAACGGGCACCGTGCTTCGCACAAATGACATCCGATGCACTCCGACGCCTTATGTTCCAGAAGCTCATAGTGAGACTGCACTGTCGCCGGGATCTTCGGCTGCATGGTTGCCAGATCATAAAACTTGTTGATCATGGCAATATCCAGATTTGCGGCACACGGCTTGCAATGTCCGCAGTATGTACATTCGCCCCGATAAGAATGGAACGGTGCATTCGCGATCACAGATGCATAATCTTTCTCTGTCTCTGAGGAGCTCTCATATCCCACTGCCGCATCCACCTGCTCCTTTGTATCATATCCACACATGATGGAACAGACAGCCGGTCTCGTCAGCGCATAATGGATACACTGGACCGGGGTAAGACAGACACCGAACGGGGATCTCTTCGCGTCGAAAAGTCTTCCGCCCGCGAATCCCTTCATGACCGTGATCCCCACATCGTTCTCCTCACAGGCCTTATAGAGCATCGCCCGGTCCGGATCGGTCCCCTTAAGTCCCGCGTCAAACTCCTCCGCAAACATCGTATCGATATCCTCACTCGCCGGCAGCATATCAAACGCCGGGTTGATACTGAAAAGGATCATCTCTATATATCCGGATTCAACCGCCTTCATAGCTACCTTTGGATTGTGGGAGCTCATGCCGATGTGCCGGATCATGCCTTTTTCTTTCAGCTCCATCACATAATCCAGATAATCAGAGTGCTGGATCTTCTCCCACTCTTCCTCAGAATCCACATAGTGGATCATTCCGAGATCGATATAGTCGGTCTGCAGTCTCTTTAAAAGGTCCTCAAAGGCCGGACGCACATATTTCATCTCCCGAGTGCGGAAATACTGTCCGTCCTTCCAGGTAGACCCGATGTGTCCCTGAATAAACCACTGATCCCGGTTCTCTTTAATTCCCTCACCGATGATATTTCTCGATTTCGGATCCGCCATCCAGCAGTCCAGAATATTGATCCCTTTCTCTGACGCATACCGGATCAGCTCAATACCCTCAGTTTCCGTATGCCGTTCCAGCCATTCCCCGCCAAATCCGATCTCACTCACCATGAGATCTGTTTTTCCTAATCTTCTTGTCTTCATATATTCCCTCCGATCATCTGTTGCCTCCGGCATTTCTCCTATCAGGATCCTACTGAAATGCCCCCGGTCCGTCGCTCTCCGACACGAATTTCGCGATCTTCACCGCTCCATTTCCATTCTTATCCACGGCATAGAACGTATACGTTCCTTTTTCCGTGATCTGGAACGCCGCCATATCCTTCTCATTCACCGTAAACGCCGTTCCTTCCACAGTCCCGCTCGCAAACTCCCCTGCCGTGTGTTCTCCCTTTGCATAGAAAAGCTTATCAAGATCCCCATCAATATCGAGGACGCGGACCGTCAGATACATTCCACCATTCCGGTTCGAGGTCTGCATCTCCAGATATGGAGCCGTTCCGTTCTCCGGTCTCGTTCCACCGTTCTGAAATCCCCTTCTTGATAAACTGCTGATATCATAGGAAAGTGCTGCGCCCACATTCAGCCTGCCGCCGGACACCGTCACGTCCTTGAGACTCTCCATCGGTGTCACCGTGGACATCAGGATCTCCTTCACATCCGCAACCCCGATCCCGTCAAAATACGAATAGATCATTGCAGCCGCACCGGACACCATCGGCGCCGCCATGGATGTTCCGCTCATGTATCCATAGGTGTTTCCAGGGGTCGTACTTAAAATATAACTTCCCGGCGCCGCAAGATCCACGGTCGTTTTTCCATAGTTGGAGCTTGCGGACAAGGCCCCATCAAAGCTTAGATTCGCGACGGAAATAATATTGTCCAGATCATACGCAGCCGGATAAAATGGGATCATATCCGTATCAACGCCTTTTCCCGTCTTCGGATTTCCGTTTCCTGCTGCCACTACAAACAGCATACCTGAATTCTTCATCGCCTCATATAATGCCTTATCATCTGTCGTTGACGTCAGGCTCAGGTTACAGATCACCGCGCCGTTATCCTCCGCATATTTGATCGCTTTGATGACAGCCGCCGTACTTCCGCCACCGTCATTTCCCCCAAGAGCCTTTAACGCCATCACCCGAACCCGGGTTCCCGGAACGATTCCCGAGATTCCGATCCCGTTTCCAGTCCCGGCACTGATCGTCCCGGCCCCGTGAGTTCCGTGGCTGTCCTCATTCCCGTTGAAGATCTGATTGTTATTATTGTAGAAATTCCACCCATACCGATCATCCACGTAGCCATTTCCGTCATCGTCGATGCCGTTTCCCGGGATCTCATCGGTATTGACCCATAAAGTGTCCTTCAGATCTTCATGAGTATCATCAATTCCCGTATCGATCATTGCAACGATGGTATCATGGCTTCCGTTCCCATATGTCTCCCAGGCCTGTTTCAGGTTGATATCCACGCCGGAAACTGCCTGTCTCTTCTTTACCTCCACGAGAGTTCCAAGAAGCTCCGCGTTCTCCGACGGCTGCCCGAACGGATCCGAGTAGACCGGATATTTCGTCATCTCCTCCGCCGCGAAGGAACCGTCATTGGAAAACGCCCACTGCTCCGATACCGACGGATCATTCGTCTGAAGCTTCTCCGATGCGTACGCCATAAGCGGCTGTCCCGCCGTCGCCAGTATCATCGCCGCCATAAATCCGGCCGCATGTCTGCGCATTACTTTTCTTTTTTCAAAATAATTCTGGCTCATAAAAATTCTCTTCTCTTTATTTTTCTGGTCTTTTCAAACTCAATTTTTATTGTATCAGACATTCTTGTCTTTTTCATGAATTATTCCTTTTAATTTGTTAACATATGGGATTTTCCGTTCAGAAAATTTCTCCCCGTGTAAAGTAACGATTTTCTTCCCTGCTTCACGTTTTCCACAACCATCTACTGGGCTTTTCATATATAAAAGCCGGACATAACGTGAATTTCCCCAAAAAACGGGCAGGATGACCTATTTTTATCATCCTGCCCGTTCTCGTACCGTATTAATTCTGATGCTCCATCGGATCCTGTCCATTTCCAGCCTGCGGCATCTGCTGCCCATCAGCTGCTCCGGCATATCCGCCGTTCTCATTCACCGGCACACTCTGCACATGTTCTGCATCCTGCACGCCCAGATCCTGTACCTGTGTAGTCCCAGCAGCCTGTACCGGCTGGCTCGCCGCGTCCTCCGCGAACTCGCCGTCCATACGGCTCTTCTCTTCGTTCTTTCCTTCCTCCGGCTCCGGGATTCCCTTTACCTCACGGAAGATCTTCATAAATTCCTTGCCGGTGATCGTCTCTTTCTCGATCAGGAACGCCGCGATTTGATCCATCGCATCACGGTTTTCGGAGAGAAGACGCTTTGCCTCAGCATAGGCGTTCTTTAACATCTTCATGACTTCCGTATCGATCTCAGCCGCCGTAGCGTCACCGCAGTTTAAGACGGTGCGTCCTGTCAGATACTGGTTCTCCTGGGTCGCAAGCCCCATAAGACCGAACTTCTCAGACATACCATACTGGGTGACCATCGCTCTCGCGATCCTTGTCGCCTGCTCGATATCGTTCGCAGCACCTGTCGTCACCGTGTCAAACACGAGTTCCTCAGCCGCACGTCCGGCAAGGGAAACCACAAGCATTGCCTCAAGTTCTTTTTTCGTATTTAAATATTTTTCCTCCTCCGGAACCTGCATGACATATCCCAACGCACCCATGGTACGCGGAACGATCGTGATCTTCTGGACCGGTTCAGCATCCTTCTGAAGCGCGGTGACAAGCGCGTGTCCAACCTCATGGTAGGAGACGATCCGGCGCTCCTCTTTGCTTAAGATCCGGTCTTTCTTCTCTTTTCCGACGAGAACAAGCTCCACCGCCTCAAAGAGGTCTTTCTGGGAGACAGCCTGGCGTCCGTTCTTGACTGCGTTGATAGCTGCCTCGTTCATCATGTTCGCGAGGTCCGCGCCCACAGCACCGGAAGTCGCAAGGGCGATCTCCTCGAAGTCGACAGTCTCATCCAGGCGCACATCCTTGGAATGTACCTTTAAGATATTGACACGGCCCTTCAGGTCCGGCTTGTCAACAATGACGCGACGGTCAAAACGTCCCGGTCTCAAAAGTGCCGGATCCAGGATCTCCGGACGGTTCGTCGCGCCCAGGACGAGAAGTCCCTTAGAGGAATCAAATCCATCCATCTCGGAAAGCAGCTGGTTTAAGGTCTGCTCTCTCTCATCATTTCCGCCCATCCGGCTGTCACGGCTGCGTCCGATGGCATCGATCTCATCAATAAAGATGATACACGGTGCGGACTGCTGTGCCTGTTTGAAGAGGTCACGGACACGGGACGCACCCACGCCGACAAACATCTCCACGAAATCAGAACCGGAAAGAGAATAGAACGGAACATGGGCCTCACCGGCTACCGCCTTCGCAAGCAGAGTCTTACCGGTTCCCGGAGGTCCCACAAGGAGAGCTCCTTTCGGCAGTTTTGCACCGATCTTTGAATATTTCTGGGGATTATGAAGGAAATCGACGATCTCCACAAGGGATTCCTTCGCCTCATCCTCGCCTGCCACATCCGCAAACGTAACTCCTGTCTCCTTCTGGACGTAGACCTTGGCGTTGCTCTTTCCGACGCCCATCATTCCTCCGCCGCCCATCCGGCTGTACATCATATAAAGAAGTCCGATCATAAGCGCCGACGGAAGAACCCAGCCCATCAGGAAGTTCAGAATATTCGCACTCGTGCTCGTATCCTCCGCCACAACATGGACTCCGTTGGAATCTAAAAGTCTCTCTGCCAGATCGGAATCCGGAATTCTCACTGTATAATATTGGATAAAACGGGAAAGCTTCGTGGAAGAAGTCTTCGGCGTTAAATAGATCCGGTTTCCGGAAAGCTTCGCCGTATCGATCTCTCCCTCTTTCAGGTACTCCACAAATTCCTCATACCCCAGTTCCTGAGTCTGGTTTTTGCGGACCATGTTGTTCATGACGGTCACAGCGATCAGCGTGATCACAAGAATCAGGGCAAGCACCCCAATATTCTGCCCGCTCGGCCGCTTTCTGCCATTTCTGTTCTGATTGTTGTTGTCCATTGATTTTCTCCACTTCTTTTGCGCATATATCACATGTGGGTATACTGACCCATGATTTTGTGATACCTAATCATTATAAGTTGAGTTTCCCCATAAGGCAATAAAAAAAGTATGAAATTTATCTGTTTACAAAAAATTTCAGAAAAGCTACAATACAACATGGGCGGCTTGTTTTATCTCAATCGAGAAGACTTCCACCTCATTCCACCATAATACCGGATATATTGAAAGGTTTATCATTATGAACACCGTCACACACCCGATTCCACCTGTTTTTGACTCCGGCTCCCGGATTCTGATCCTTGGCTCCTTCCCATCTGTCAAGTCCAGGGAAGGTCATTTTTTCTATCATCATCCGCAGAACCGGTTCTGGAAGACTCTGGCCGGAGTCCTTAAGAGCCCAGTCCCCATCTCCATTGATGAGAAAAAGGAATTTCTCCTCTCCCATCATATCGCCCTCTGGGACGTGATCGCATCCTGCTCGATCGAAGGTTCCAGCGACAGCTCCATCCGCGATGTCGTGCCCAACGACCTCTCCCGGATCCTGTCTGCCGCCAATATTCAGGCGATCTTCTGCAATGGGAAGACTTCCTGGAACTATTATAAAAAATATCAGGAGACCGTGACCGGGATCCCGGCAGTCTCCCTTCCCTCCACGAGCCCGGCGAACGCGGCGTGGACGCTGGAGAAATTGAAAGGTGCCTGGGGGGTGATTTCAGATTA
>ENA-OPVY01000584-OPVY01000584.1-human-gut-metagenome-genome-assembly--contig:-NODE-584-length-27684-cov-4.217634_pt1 | contig 27684 bp, 25 predicted proteins | sample MGYA00241503_ERZ501998 | MGnify/ENA primary metagenome ERZ501998 (study PRJEB25962, sample SAMEA2042107) | human gut metagenome | biome: human gut; feature: human-associated habitat; material: faeces... | reverse complement strand
TGTACGGTCAACCCGGATCTGATCAACGGAGAAGCTTATAAAAAACAGAAAGTAAATAAACCATGTAATGTCGTAGTTGTAGGTGCCGGAACTGCCGGACTGGAAGCTGCATGTACAGCTGCCGAAGTTGGATGTAAAGTTACGTTACTGGAGAAAGAGAAAGAAGCAGGCGGTCTGTCGGTAGAGATCTCTAAGATTCCTGCGAAGAAGAGACTTGCGGATTTCCCGACTTATCTGAAATACCGTGCATCAAAACTTCCGAATCTGACAATCAAAACAGGAGTAGATGCAACGGTCGCTGAGATTAAAAAATACAACCCGGATCTTGTTGTAAATGCGACTGGTTCGGTACCGCTCCTTCCACCGATCGAAGGACTGCATGACAATCTTGGCAAGAAAGATGCCAGCGTGTATTCTATCAAAGATATGATCGCAGATGTTAAGAACTATCCGGAAGACATGACAGGCAAGAAGGTTGTTGTTGTCGGAGGTGGTGCGGTAGGACTTGATGTTGTTGAATTCTTTGCCCCACGCGGTGCAGAGACAACCATCATCGAAATGATGCCGGTTATCGGAAACGGACTGGATGCATCTTCTACATCAAGTATGAAAGAATGCATGGAAAAACATCATGTAAGACAGATGACGAATACAGCCCTGCAGAAAGTAAATGCACATTCCTTCCTCGTAAAATACGATGGAAAAGAAGAAGAACTTCCGTTTGACTATGGTTTCGTATGTCTCGGAATGAGAGCGAATGCCCCGATTTGGAATGACATTCAGGAAGCTTTTACAGGTGAAGATGTGGAAGTCCTTAACATTGGTGATTCTGTACGTGCGAGACGTATCATTGACGGAACGGATGCCGGACGCCATATGGTATTGAATACCCTTGAAAGATTGAACTACCTTTAAAATATGTCCCTAAAAGGGAACCCCTTTCCAATATAAATATAAATATAAATACAAAGAAGCTTCGGAGAATCCTGCTACCTGTGATTCTCCGAAGCTTTTTGTGAAAATAACTATCTCCGGTTCCACTTCTATGATATGATATAGTATAACTGATCAATAAAAAAACAATTGGGGGAAATACGTAATGAAAAGTTTGCTGATTCTCGGTGCGGGCGGATTTGGCCGGATGGTAGCGGAGACTGCGCAGGCACTGGGGTATGAAAAGGTTGTATTTTTGGATGATGCGGTGAAGGATGAAGCGGTCATCGGAATGTGCTGTGATTATGAGATCAGGCATAAGGAGTATCCGGTGGCAGTAGCAGCATTTGGAAATAACAAGATGCGTCTGTACTGGACGGACAAATTGCTGGAAGAGGGGTATGAGGTACCGGCAATCGTGCATCCGTCTGCAGTTGTAAGTCCGAGTGCGGTGCTGGAGCCGGGCTGTTTCGTGATGCAGAGAGCGGTGGTAAATACCAATACCCGGATCGGGCGTGCGGTGCTGGTGAACAGCGGGGCGATCGTAGATCACAATTCAGTGGTATGTGCCGGAGCGCATGTCGGACTGGGGAGTGTTGTGAAGTCAGACTGTACGATCGAGAGCGGATGTAAAGTGGAGGCAGGAGAAGTGATCTTCTCAACCAGAAGGAAGATCGAGGGCGTGGACAGCCGGAGTCTGGAAGATGCCGTGTACGCATTTGGTTTCGGGCAGCAGTGCAGTTATGTAAAGCCATTCGGAGAAGGGCACATCAATGAGACTTATGCAGTCTATATGCCGGGCGCAGATGGAAAGGATACGCCGCTCTATGTTTTGCAGCGCATCAATATTAATGTATTCAAGAACCCGGATCAGGTAATGGCGAATATATTTGGCGTTACGGAGTATCTGCGCAGTATGATCCGTGAGGCAGGCGGAGATCTGGACAGAGAGGCATTGTCTTATATTAAGACAAAATCAGGAGAGAACTATTTTGAAGATGCGGACGGACAGCCATGGCGCTGCCTGCATTATGTACCGGATTCTGTGTGCTATCAGATGGTGGAGAGACCGGAACAGTTCTATCAGTCGGCACTCAGCTTTGGCCATTTTCTGAAGCAGCTGGGGGATTATCCGGCCGAGAGTCTCTATGAGACGATTCCGAAGTTCCACGATACGGTGAAGCGTTTCCATGATTTCAAAGACGCACTGCGGAAAGATGTGAAGAACAGGGCAAGACTTTGCCGTGAAGAAATAGAGTTTGTACTGGCACGCGAGGATGACTGCGGTGTCCTTATGAAGCAGCTTGAGGAAGGAATACTTCCGCTCCGTGTGACGCACAACGATACCAAGCTGAATAACATTTTGTTTGATAAGAATACAGGAGAGGGACTGTGCATCATCGATCTGGACACGATCATGCCGGGACTTGCGGCAAATGACTTTGGTGATTCCATCCGGTTCGGGGCATCGACAGCGGAAGAAGATGAGAAGGATCTGAACAAGGTGCACTTTGATATAGAGCTTTACCGCATCTACGTGAAAGGGTATCTGGAGATGGCGAAGGATGTACTGACACCGGCGGAGAACGCCAGTCTTCCGTGGGGAGCGAGACTTATGACACTGGAATGCGGCATGCGTTTTCTTGCTGACTTCCTCCAGGGCGATGTATATTTCAAAACAACTTATCCGGAACACAATCTTGTTCGGGCAAGAACACAGTTCAGGCTTGTAAAAGAGATGGAAGAACAGTTTGATCAGATGCAGGAAATCGTTGAGACGTTCTGAAAGTGATGGGCAAATTGTTGTAACTAAAATACAATTTAAATTTCAGTTTAAAGTTGACAGATAATAAAATACATTTTATTATAAATATAAGTTTGATATATAAAGATAACGAAGAGAGTTAAAACGGAAGGAGAATTCAACAGATGTTAAACGATAATTTTGTAACATTTGAAATTGGAAAAGCAAAGCATATCGCACTCGTTGCCCATGATGGTAAGAAAAAAGAACTGATCGAATGGTGCGACAAGAATAAGGAAATCTTAAAAGGTCATTTCTTATGCGGTACAGGTACAACCGCACGTCTGATTGCAGAGAAGACCGGGCTTCCGGTAAAGGGATATAACAGCGGCCCGCTTGGAGGAGATCAGCAGGTCGGAGCGAAGATCGTAGAAGGACAGATCGACTTTATGATCTTCTTGTGGGATCCGTTAGAGGCACAGCCGCACGATCCGGATGTAAGAGCATTGTCCCGTATTGCCGTTCTTTACGATATCCCTACAGCTAACAATCTTGCAACAGCAGATTTCATGTTGAAGTCTGAATTTATGAATTCTACATATGAAAGAAAGGTAGAGAACTTTAACAAGACCATTCAGGACAGAGTGGAGAAGATGAAATAGAAGCTAAAGAGCAGCTGCGCATTCCGTAAGAAAGGAATCGCAGCTGTTTTTTGGCTTTTATATATTTCTTTTATATTTCTGCAAAATAAGATTGACATACGGTATCATCCGTGCTATTCTAACACTACAAACTTTAATACTTTAAAGCGTAACGCTTTAAAGTATATTAGCAAAAACAAGTAAAAAAGAAATGAGGAAAGTAGAGGAGAAAGGTTATGGCGATGAAATTATTGATGCTGGTGATATTTTTTGCAATTATGGTATCGGTTGGCATCTATGCAAGAAAGCATGCGACAAGTGTAGACGGTTATGTATTAGGGGGGAGATCGGTAGGCCCGTGGCTTACGGCATTTGCGTATGGTACGTCATACTTCTCTGCGGTTGTATTTGTAGGATATGCAGGTCAGTTCGGATGGAAATACGGCCTTGCGTCGACATGGATCGGAATCGGAAATGCGATGATCGGAAGTCTGCTGGCATGGGTGGTACTTGGAAGACGTACCAAGGTAATGACACAGCATCTGAATTCCAAGACGATGCCGGATTTCTTTGGTGAGAGATATGGAAGTGAGGCGCTGAAGATTACGGCTTCAGCGATCGTATTCATATTCCTGGTGCCGTATACAGCTTCTGTATACAATGGATTGTCAAGATTGTTTGGAATGGCATTTAACATTCCTTATAAATATTGCGTAATCGGAATGGCAGTATTTACAGGAATCTATGTTATCCTCGGTGGATACATGGCTACGGCGATCAATGATTTTATTCAGGGAATCATTATGCTGGGCGGCATTGTTGCAGTCATCCTGGCAGTATTAAATGGTCAGGGCGGATTTATTCAGGCAATTAAGACCATGGCAGAGATCCCAAGTGATGTGCCGGTGACAATGGGACAGCCGGGAGCATTTACTTCATTCTTCGGGCCGGATCCGTTGAATCTTCTTGGAGTGGTTATCCTGACTTCTCTTGGAACATGGGGACTTCCGCAGATGGTTGGAAAGTTCTATGCGATCAAAGATGAGAAATCCATCAATACGGGAACGGTGCTCTCTACATTATTTGCGATCGTGATCTCCGGAGGATGCTACTTCCTCGGAGGATTCGGAAGACTGTTTGATGCACCGGAACTGCACGATGAGGCGGGCAATATGATCTTTGACGGAATCATCCCGCATATGTTGTCAACACTTCCGGATATCCTGATCGGTATTGTAGTAGTATTGGTATTATCGGCTTCCATGTCAACACTGGCTTCGCTGGTACTGACATCCAGCTCGACGCTGACACTGGATTTCTTAAAAGATAATGTAATGAAAGATATGAGCGAGAAGAAACAGGTACGTACGATGCAGGTGATGGTTGTGTTCTTTATTGTATTATCGGTAGTGATCGCAATGGATCCGCCTACATTCATCGCACAGCTGATGGGAATTTCCTGGGGAGCACTTGCCGGAGCGTTCCTGGCACCATTCATGTATGGTCTCTACTGGAAAGGCGTGACAAGAGCCGCTGTATGGGCCAGCTTTGCGGCAGGTGTCGGGATTACGGTTCTGAATCTGTTCTTCCGCTTTATTGCATCACCGATCAATGCAGGAGCAGTTGCAATGGTAGCAGGACTGATCGTAGTACCGGTAGTGAGTGTGCTTACACCAAAGCTTAAGAAGGACAGAGTGGATGAGATCTTTGCCTGCTATGATGAAAAGGTTACGATCACCAAGAAACGTTCGTTGGAACAGAATTAGTGTAAATAATCTGAAAAATCAAATATATTAAAAAACATCAAGGGAAGTGATTAAAATTATCACTTCCCTTTTGCGTGGGGATATGTTAGGATATAAAAGTATTAAAAATGAACAACAAAGTTGATGAATATTATTGCTGATTTGGCAGAGATGATTTGATTTGAAATATGAGGCAAAAGGAGTGGAGCTTGAATTATGAAGAATTATCAGAAATATGAGAAAAGTTATTTTATGCCGCCGGAGGTTACATATGACTGGGCGAAAAAAGATGCGGTAGAACAGCCGCCGAAGTGGTGCAGTGTAGACTTAAGAGATGGTAACCAGGCGTTGATCGAGCCGATGAGTCTGGATGAAAAGCTGGAGTTTTTCCAGATGTTGGTAGATATTGGATTTAAGGAGATCGAGGTTGGATTCCCGGCTGCTTCCGAGACAGAATATCAGTTCATGAGAACCCTGATCGAAAAAGACATGATTCCGAATGATGTAACGGTCCAGGTACTGACACAGGCAAGAGAGCATATCATCAAGAGAACATTTGAAGCTGTAAAGGGAGCACCTCATGCAGTGATTCATTTATATAATTCTACCTCTGTTGCACAGAGAGAGCAGGTATTCAGAAAAGATAAAGAACAGGTAAAACAGCTTGCGATCGACGGGGCAAAATTACTTCTGAAGCTTGCAAGTGAGACAGACGGTAACTTTACATTCGAATACAGCCCGGAGAGTTTCCACGGAACAGAAGTGGACTATGCGGTAGAAGTGTGCAATGCGGTGCTGGATGTATGGCAGCCGACAGCTGATAATAAAGCGATCATCAATATTCCTACAACGGTAGAAAACGCAATGCCTCATACATTTGCATGCCAGTTAGAGTATGTACATAAGCATTTGAAACACAGAGAGAATGTGGTACTTTCACTTCATCCACATAATGACAGAGGATGCGGAGTGGCAACTGCAGAACTGGGTATTCTTGCAGGAGCTGATCGTATCGAGGGTACATTGTTTGGAAACGGAGAACGTACCGGTAACGTTGATATCATCACACTTGGAATGAATATGTATTCCCAGGGTGTAGATCCGGGACTGGATTTCTCTAATATGAGAAAGATCCGCGAGACATATGAGCGTCTGACAAGAATGCAGGTATACGACCGTCAGCCATATTCCGGAGATCTGGTGTTCACAGCATTTTCGGGATCTCATCAGGATGCGATCGCGAAAGGTATGGCATGGAGAGATGAGAAGAAATGTGACAAATGGACGGTTCCATATCTGCCGATCGATCCGAAGGATGTCGGTAGAGAATACGATTCAGACGTTATCCGTATCAACAGCCAGTCCGGTAAGGGCGGCGTAAATTACATCTTAATGCACAGCCACGGAATCAATCTTCCAAAGGCAATGCGTGAAGAAGTAGGATATATGGTAAAAGATGTATCGGATAAAGCACACAAGGAGCTGACACCGGATTGGGTATACCAGATCTTCTCAGATCATTATATTAATACAAAATCCATCTTCCATATCGACGAGTGCCATTTTAAACAGGTAGATGGAATCACTGCGGAAGTGACGATCAATCATGCAGGAGAGAGCAAAGTGATCACTTCGAATGGAAACGGACGTCTGGATGCAGTAAGTAATGCGATCAAGCAGTATTTTAACATCAGCTATGAATTATCCTTCTATGAGGAGCATTCGCTTACAAAGGGATCTTCTTCTAAGGCTGTGGCTTATGTGGGAATTATCTGCAACGGAAAGACATTCTGGGGTGTAGGAATCGATCCGGATATCATCAGAGCTTCCATTGAAGCCCTGATCGTTGCGGTAAATAAGATCGAGGAACTCGGGAGTGCGGATGCATGTACGGATGCAAGAATGATCGAGATCATGAATTATGTACAGGCGAATTATATTGACATTACATTAGATGACCTGGCAGAAAACTTCTTCCTGTCCAAACCTTATCTGTCAAAATACATTAAGGAAAAATCCGGAATGACATTTGGGGATCTGGTGAAGAAGATCCGCATGAAGAAAGCGAAAGCACTGCTCAAGAGCAGCAATATGACGGTTGAGAATATTGCAATGTCGGTAGGATATCAGAATGTGGAACATTTTAACAGACTGTTCAAGAAAGCTTATGATATGACTCCGATGCAGTTTAGAAATCAGAAATAGAATAAGTAATGAAAAGTGACGGGGATGTGCCGGTGGTACATCCCTTTTTCTGTGGTATAAGGTATGGTGTGCATTTGAATGGAGGAATAAGGATGTATAAAAGTTGTAAAATTTAACAATATAAGAAAATTGAAAATATATATAGAAAAGATAGGAATCGAGATGGATTTCATGTATAATAAATAATAGACTTTACAGAAAACATGATTGGGAGGAAGAGATAGAAATGTTAAAGTACATATTGATGATCCTTGGCGGTGTGATTTTTATCGCAGGATACTACTTCATGCAGCAGAATGAAGGCAGGGGGAAGACGATGATGTTCTATTCGTTGTTTACTTATGCCGGACTGACACTGGTGATCCTTTCCGGGGCAAGAGTTCTGGATCCTTTCTTTGAAGGACTCGGAAAGAACGGGGAGATGATCCAGCTGGCAGTAGAAGTTGCCTGCTTTGTAATTGGTGCGGAATTGCTTCTGAAGCCTGCATTCGAAGACCAGAAAGAGATCGGAACAAAGAAGAATATTACACCACGTGGATCCGGAGATTCATTCAGTGCGAAGGCAAATAAGAAAGAAAGCACAAAGAAGACGAAGAAAAATAATAATCAGATTAAAAGAAGTTACAGTACAGGGAATAAAAAGTATCGTAAAAAATAAGACTTGCATAAGCAAGTCTTATTTTTTATGTACGGTATTTAATTCACGAATTATTTACCTTCAACCATCTTGTCGAACTTCTTAGTAAATGCTAACATGATAACTCCGCAGGCAACGATGATGATTGTAACAGCACCATATGCTTTAACGAAGTCAAAGTTTCCGAGCCAGTTATAAAGTGGTCCGTAAGCTTTACCAGAGAAGAAGATGATCAGTGGCCATACACCAAGCATAGTTCCAAGAAGTTTCTTTGGAGCATATTTGCTGATGAATGAGTTTCCAAGTGGTGAGAAGATAATTTCTCCGACTGACATAAATACTGATGCCAGGATGATTACCCAGATACCAACTGGATCTTTTGTGCCCTGTCCTGAAAGTGCAGCAGCAAGAACGAAGGATCCTGTACAAAGACCAAGGATGATAATTCCGATAGCAGTCTTTGTGAACATTCCCCAGTCACCCTGTGGACGCTGTCTCATCTTAGCCCAGATTCCTGCGAATACAGGACAAAGGATGATACAAAGAAGTCCGTTCATTGAGTCGAACCATGCAGTAGGCATCTCGAAGGAACCAATGTTCCAGTTAGCCCATCCAAGTCCTGCTTCTGATACTGGACCGAATTCATAGTAAACAGGCATGTAAGCCATGTACCAGATCAGCCAGAAAATACCAGAGAAGAGTGTTACGATGCAGATAGCAATCACACGGTTTTTCTCAAGTTTGGTAAGAGGTGCATTGTCTTTCTCTTTGTCGGCTTTGTCAACATTTTCTGTACGGTTGTCAACAAGGAATGGTTTCTTTCCGGCTTCGCCGAAGGACTTCACTCCAACGAACCACCATACGCAGTCGATGAACAGGAAGATTCCACAAACCAGGAACATAGTACGGTATCCAGCGCTCTTTCCAACAAGTGAAAGGAAAGTAGTTCCGCAGAAAGAACCGATGTTAACGAACATGTACTGTAAGTTGAATACAGTGTCGAGTTCGTCCTGATCAGCTAATGGGAAGAGACGTCCGTTGATACCAGATACGTTTCCTTTGAAGAAACCAGTTCCGATAGAAACGAGAATGATCATTGCCCATAACATTGCGATGCCGTTAGCCTCTGTTGCTCTCCATGCACACAGATAACCAAGACCCATAAGGATCTCACCAACAGGAACAAGAATACGAGGACTAATCCAACGGTCAGCGATATATCCACCGATGATAGGTGTGATATAAGTAAATGCTACCAGGTTAGAACTCATTGCAGCACCAACGGATTTGTCAAGTCCAAGACCACCGTTTGCTGCAGTGGCTGCGATGAAAATCGTAAGCCCCCATTTAGCTGCATAGTATGCAAGTCTTTCAAAAGAATAAGTCAGACAGCACACATAGAAACCAAATGGTAATTTTTTCTTAGTGTTCTCCATGAGATTCACCCTCCAATATGAAATTTTTCTTTGGTTTTAACAATACGAGGAAAAACCTCTCATGCTTAAAACTCTCAACGTAGCTAATCTTATCACAAACCAGACTAAAGTACAACTAATTGTTTAAGAAAAAGTTAAGGTTTTTTATATTTTGTTAGGAATATATATGTTGATATGTAATAAAACGACCATATATAGACGGAAAATGTAAGCAAAAATCACTAAATGATAATAGGAATCAAAAATAAACAGAAGCGGTTATAGAGAAACCCTATAGAGAGAACACATAGAAGAGTTTATAGATAATTTACAAATAATTATAAAGTATTTTCTTGAATAATCAACTATATAAGGATATAATAAGACACAGATTTTGTAAAGGGGAAAATGATATGGCGAATTATTACCGTGTGGCATATAAAGAGTCACAGAATACGTTGAAGCAGATCTGCGAACTTTTCCGAGTGGACAGCAGTGATATTACGATTAAGTTCGTGATGACAGTGATGGGACCGCTTGTGTTCTATTTTATGTGGGAATATGGAAACCCGGGAGGCGGTACGCCGGGAGGAATGACTTTTTTTGTCATTAAGTATATTGTAGTCTGGGCATTGGCATTTGTTGCGGCAGTGATACTGAACAGAACAATCTGGAGAAAGGTGTTATCGACAACGGCGGTCGGGGATGCAGAAGATCAGTTTGACAGACGATGCAGATTGAACGGTGGACCGGTGAGTTCCGAAATCCACTTTTTTGATGATCACTTTGACAGTGTAACTGCGAAAAAGACAAGATCATTTTCGTACCAAGATGTTACCAAGATCCTGGAGACGAAAGAGGCATTCGGTGTAGTTGTGAAGGCGGATCCCGAGACGGTCGGATCGGCGAGAGCGATGATCGGATTTCCAAAGACTGCACTGGAAGGAAACAATACGGACGAACTGGCAGAATTTCTTCTGGAAAGATGCAGGAATATGAAGAGAAAAAAAGTGAAGAAGTTTTAGAACGGAATGCTGCAGATAAAAAGGCTATGTGCGTACGGAAGAAGTACGGGGACACATGGCTTTTTTATATTTATACAGAATTTATACGGGTCGTCAAGTATTTAACAAAAAACAATGTAAGGTATTGCGTCAAAGTGCCAAAAACGGTATAATATAATTGGAAAAAATTTGGTTTTACTTTTCAACATGAAAAAACAGAAAAACCCAATTTGAAATAATGAAAATGGAGGGCTAGACTATGGGCAACATGGCAGCAGACAATGCAGCAGGTAAGAGAATCAACAGTTTACTTGATGCAGGCAGTTTTGTTGAGATCGGTGGAGCAGTAACAGCAAGAACGACTGATTTTAACATGCAGGAAAAAGAAACTCCGGCAGACGGTGTAATCACCGGATATGGAGTGATCGATGGAAATCTGGTATACGTATACAGCCAGGACGCCACTGTTTTAAATGGCGCGATCGGCGAGATGCATGCAAAGAAGATTTCTAATATCTATGATATGGCAATGAAGATGGGAGCACCGGTCATCGGACTGGTTGACTGTGCCGGATTCAGACTTCAGGAAGCAACAGATGCATTAGAAGCATTTGGAAAGCTTTATCAGAAACAGTCAATGGCTTCCGGAGTGATCCCTCAGATCACAGCAATCTTCGGAACATGCGGCGGTGGACTTTCTATCGTACCGGCTCTGACAGATTTTACATTTATGGAAGAAAAGAACGGTAAATTATTTACCAATACTCCGAATGCAATTCCTGGAAATGACATTTCCAAATGTGATACATCTTCTGCGGCATTCCAGAGCGAGACAACAGGTCTTGTGGACGGAACAGGGTCAGAAGAAGATATCCTTGCAGACATCCGTTCTCTTGTATGTATGTTACCGTGTAACAATGAAGAGGATTCTTCTTATGAAGAATGTAACGATGATCTGAACCGTGTATGTGCAGACCTTGCGAATGCAAAAGAAGACACAGCGATCGCTCTTACAATGATTTCTGATGACAACGTCTTCTGCGAAGTGAAGAAAGCATATGCAAAAGATATGGTGACTGGATTCATCAAACTGAATGGTATGACTGTTGGTGCAGTTGCTAACCGTTCGAAAGTATATAATGAAGAAGCTGAAGTGGAGGCTGAATTTGACGGCTCACTTTCTGCTGACGGAGCTGAAAAGGCTGCAGAATTCGTACAGTTCTGTGACGCATTCAACATCCCTGTACTGACACTTACGAATGTAAGTGGATTTACAGCAAGCAAATACGATGAGAAACGTATTGCAAAATCAGCAGCAAAACTTACTTATGCATTTGCAGATGCAACAGTACCGAAGGTGAATGTTGTGATCGGTAAAGCATTCGGAAGCGCTTATGTGACGATGAACAGCAAAGCAGTCGGAGCAGATATGGTATATGCATGGCCGGATGCAGAGATCGGAATGATGGATGCAAACCAGGCAGCTAAGATCATGTATGCGGACGCTGATGCAGCAACCATCAGAGAGAAAGCAGCAGAATACAAGAATCTGCAGTCAAGCCCATTATCAGCAGCGAAAAGAGGATATGTGGATACGATCATCGAAGCAGCAGATACAAGAAAATATGTGATCGGCGCATTTGAGATGTTATTCACAAAAAGAGAGGATCGTCCGGCAAAGAAACACGGTACGGTTTAGAGAGGTGAGGCAAAGTGAAGAAAAAAATAAGCGTATTACTTTGTGTGCTTGTCGCAATGCTCTGCTTTACCGCTTGCGGAAGTAAGAAAGAAAATCTTCAGTATGATAAATCAACGATCACACAGGCAACAGATTTTCTGATCGAGTATTGCAACAGTGCAGATGCAGATACTATCGAACAGTGGAACAAGATGACAGATTTCCAGATCGAGTCCCAGCTGAATCAGGCAGGTGTTCCATTTACAAAAGATAGTTTCCTTGCAGCTCTGGATGCATGGCAGCAGGGAACAAAAGAGTGTGGGGAATATGTAAGCCACGGTGATTACAAATTCGAACCATCCTCTGATGAACTGAAAGTAACGACCAGTGCAAAATTCAAAGACCGTGATGCAGATATTACATTTGTTTTTGATGAGGACCTTTATCTGGACAGTACAACGATCGATGCACATTACAGCATCGGTGAGATCATGGAAAAAGCAGGACTGAATACAATCCTTGGAATGGGTACCGTATTCGTAATCCTGATCTTTATCTCAATTCTGATCTCCCTGTTCAAATACATTCCTGCACTTGAAGAAAAATTCAAGAACAAAGGAAAAGCAGAAAGCACACAGGAAGCAGCTCCGGCTCCGGCAGCAGTTGCAGCACCTGTAGTAGAAGAAGCATCGAATGATGATGAACTGGCAGCAGTTATTTCCGCAGCGATCGCTGCTTATGAAGCAGAAGCCGGTGGAAGCACAGACGGCTTCGTAGTAAGAAGCATCAAGCGTCGTCCATCAAATAAGTGGCACGCATAATTAATTAGGAGGATGAATTCAATGAAAAATTATACAATCACAGTGAATGGCAATGTATATGATGTAACAGTAGAAGAAAACGGAGCAGGTGCAGCACCAGTAGCAAGACCTGCAGCAGCACCGAAGGCAGCTCCTGCGGCAGCACCAGCAGCACCAAAGGCAGCACCTGCAGGTGGAGCAGGATCCATCGAAGTAAAAGCCGGAGCAGCCGGAAAAGTATTCAAGATCGAAGCAAATGTAGGTCAGGCTGTAAAGAAAGGTGATGCAGTTGTCATCATCGAGGCTATGAAGATGGAGATTCCAGTTGTAGCACCGGAAGACGGAACCGTTGCAAGCATTGATGTAGCAGTAGGCGATGCAATTGATTCAGGCGCTGTTCTTGCTACATTGAACTAACATCATTTTTATGGTGTTTATCTAACACGACTGGAGGTTAAAAAATGGAATATATAACGACAACATTAGGAAACCTCGTGCATCAGACGGCGTTTTTCAGTCTTACATGGGGCAATGTAGTCATGATCGCGGTTGCATGTTTTTTCCTTTATCTTGCAATCAAGCATGGATTCGAGCCTCTGCTTCTTGTTCCAATCGCATTCGGTATGTTACTGGTTAACATTTACCCGGATATCATGCTTCATGCAGAAGATGCGGCGAACGGAACAGGCGGACTGCTTTACTACTTTTATAAACTGGATGAGTGGTCAATCCTGCCTTCCCTGATTTTCATGGGTGTAGGAGCGATGACAGACTTCGGACCGCTGATCGCTAACCCTAAGAGCTTCCTTCTTGGTGCTTCTGCCCAGTTCGGTATCTTCGCAGCATACCTTGGAGCGATGGCTATGGGATTCTCTGATAAAGCGGCAGCAGCGATCTCGATCATTGGTGGAGCTGACGGACCTACCTCGATCTTCCTTGCTGGTAAGTTACAGCAGACAGCTTTGCTTGGACCGATTGCGGTAGCGGCATATTCTTATATGTCACTGGTGCCAATCATCCAGCCACCGATCATGAAGCTTCTGACAACAGAAAAAGAACGTAAGATTAAGATGGAACAGTTAAGACCTGTTTCTAAGCTTGAGAAGATCTTATTCCCGGTCATCGTTACGATCGTTGTGTGCGTGATCCTTCCTACAACAGCACCACTGGTTGGTATGTTAATGCTTGGTAACCTGTTCCGTGAGTCCGGAGTTGTAAGACAGCTGACAGAGACAGCTTCCAATGCACTGATGTACATTGTAGTTATCCTGCTTGGAACATCCGTAGGAGCAACAACAAGTGCCGAGGCATTCCTTAATATGGATACGCTCAAGATCGTATTTCTTGGTCTGATCGCATTTGCATTCGGTACAGCAGCAGGTGTACTGTTCGGTAAACTGATGTGTGTTGCAACACATGGTAAGGTTAATCCGCTGATTGGTTCTGCTGGTGTATCTGCAGTTCCAATGGCAGCCAGAGTATCACAGAAGGTCGGAGCTGAAGCAGACCCGACAAACTTCCTTCTGATGCATGCTATGGGACCAAACGTTGCGGGTGTTATCGGTACAGCCGTAGCTGCCGGAACATTCATGGCAATCTTTGGCGTAGGAATTTAAGCGATATATAATTAGGAGGAAAGAAAATGGCAGATATAGTAAAAAAACCTGTAGAGATTACAGAAACGATCCTGCGTGATGCGCATCAGTCTCTGATCGCAACTCGTATGACAACAGAGCAGATGCTCCCGATCGTTGATAAAATGGACAAGGTTGGGTATCATTCCGTAGAGTGCTGGGGTGGAGCTACATTCGATGCATCTCTTCGTTTCTTAAAAGAAGATCCATGGGAAAGACTTCGTAAATTCCGTGATGGATTCAAGAATACAAAACTTCAGATGTTGTTCCGTGGACAGAACATCTTAGGATATCGTCCATATGCAGATGATGTGGTAGAATATTTCGTACAGAAATCTGCTGCCAACGGAATCGACATCATCCGTATCTTTGACTGCTTAAATGATCTTCGTAACCTGAAGACAGCAGTTAAGGCTGCAAACAAAGAAAAAGTAGAAGCTCAGATCGCATTATCTTACACTTTAGGTGATGCTTATACACTGGATTACTGGGTAGACATTGCCAAGAAGATTGAAGAGATGGGTGCAAACTCTATCTGTATCAAAGATATGGCTGGTCTTCTGACACCGTATAAGGCAACAGAGCTGATCGGAGCAATGAAAGAAGCTGTAGATCTTCCAATCCAGCTTCATACACACTACACATCAGGTGTTGCTTCTATGACTTACATGAAAGCAGTAGAGGCCGGTGTAGATGTCATTGATACCGCAATCTCACCATTCGCACTTGGAACATCTCAGCCTGCAACAGAAGTTATGGTTGAGACATTCAAGGGAACACCTTATGATACAGGATTAGACCAGAAACTTCTGGCAGAGATCGCTGACTATTTCCGTCCAATCCGTGACGAGGCTCTTGACAGCGGACTCTTAAATCCAAAGAACCTTGGTGTTAACATCAAGACACTTCTGTATCAGGTACCGGGCGGAATGCTTTCGAACCTGACATCACAGTTAAAAGAGCAGGGTGCTGAAGACAAGTTCTACGATGTACTTGAGGAAGTGCCAAGAGTACGTAAAGACCTTGGAGAACCACCACTTGTAACACCTTCCTCACAGATCGTTGGTACACAGGCTGTATTCAATGTATTGATGGGAGAACGTTACAAAGTAGCAACAAAAGAGACAAAAGACCTCTTAAGCGGAAAATATGGACAGACAGTAAAACCTATGAATCCGGACGTGATCAAGAAAGTACTTGGCGATGATCCTGAGATCATCACATGCCGTCCTGCAGACCTGATTCCGGACGAATTAGATACACTCCGCAAAGAATGCGAACAGTGGATCCAGCAGGATGAAGATGTACTGTCTTACGCACTGTTCCCACAGGTTGCTGTAGACTTCTTCAAGTATAGAGAAGCACAGCAGACAAAGGTGGATGCGACAGTAGCGGATACGGAAAACGGTAGTTATCCTGTATAGGTTTTCGAGAGGACGTCAAGTGTAGAAGTTCCTGATTCAATGCGACTTCGGGTGCTTGCAAGGCGTAAGCGAAAAAAGACGATAAGATAAGAATCGAATACATTCGGACGGAAAATCCTGATGATTTTCCGCCTCAGGTATTCTTTTGGGATGTGCTTGTAGCACATCCCAAATCTTATTTTATCGTCTTTTTTTCACCAACTCCTTGCAAAGCACCCTGCGAATGCATTGAACCAGGCACTTCTACACTTGACTGTTCGCGAAAATATACGGAGGATATTGGGTGAAGTGTGTTTCCCGGCGGAGCCCCAATAGCTTGGAGGTAACAGTAAAGCCGCTTTCGGTTGTCGGAGTGTATGGCTGAGGGAGATGTGGAGGTTTGGGTGGATGGGCATCCGTTGGCGGGAATAGAAGATGTTAAAAGAAAGTTTGGGTAAAATCAGGATTTGCTCTGTGCTACAGGCACAGAGCGAAAGAATACCTGAGGTGAGAAATCGTCAGATTTCTCGCCGAATGTATTCGGTGCCTGATTTTACCCAAGCTTTCTTTGTTACATCTTCTTCCCGTCCATAAGCGCCCATCCACCCAAACCTCCACATCTCCCGTCCCCACACACCCTGACACCGACATCCGATTGACTATTCCCCCACAAAGCTATATAATAAAACCATTGTTTGAAAAAGAGGTACATCGCATGAGCGTAAAAAATGAACTGCTGAAGATGATCGATGAAAGATATCAGAAATTCAGCAAAGGACAGAAAAAACTGGCGGATTTTATCCGTGAGGATTATGATAAAGCGGCTTTTTTGACGGCTGCGAAGATGGGGGAAGAGGTTGGCGTCAGTGAATCGACAGTTGTGAGATTTGCAACTGCCCTTGGATATGACGGGTATCCGGAGTTCCAGAAGGCTCTGGGAGAACTGGTGCGGATGAAGCTGAATTCCATCCAGCGTATGGAAGTGACGTATGGGCGGATCAGCCAGGGGGAGATCCTTGCTTCGGTTCTGCATTCGGATATTGAGAAGATCAAGCTTACGATGGAAGCAATTGACCATGAGGCATTTGAAATGGCGGTAGATACGATCTTAAAAGCAAAACGGATCTATGTGATCGGAATCAGAAGCTGCTCGCCGCTCGCAAGCTTCTTAAGCTTTTATCTGAATCTGATATGCGAGAATGTAACGGCTGTCAATACGAACAGTTCCAGCGAGATTTTTGAACAACTGATCCGTGTCAGTGAAGATGATGTGGTGATAGGGATCAGTTTTCCGAGATATTCCATGCGTACTTTGAAAGCACTGGAATTTGCAAGCAATCGGAAAGCTACGGTGATCACACTGACAGACAGTGTACATTCTCCGATGACGTTGTATTCTTCCTGCAACCTGATCGCAAGAAGCGATATGGCATCCATTGTAGATTCACTGGTGGCACCTTTGAGTGTGATCAATGCACTGGTCGTAGCGCTCTGCATGAAGAAGCAGAAAGAGGTTATTACAACGCTTGAGACACTGGAACAGATATGGGATGAATATCAGGTGTACAGTAAGGATGAACTGAATATGGTGGGGGATCGAGTTGAACTTTCCGGAAATGAAAATGGAAAACCAGAGAAGGATAATGGAAGATGAGTAAAGTAGTTATCGTTGGAGGAGGAGCGGCAGGAATGTTCGCTTCTATCGCAGCAGCCGAATGCGGACATCAGGTTGTAGTATATGAGAAGAATGAAAAGCTTGGAAAAAAATTGTATATTACAGGAAAAGGAAGATGCAATATAACCAATGCCTGCGATATGGAAGGATTATTTGAGGCAGTCAGAACAAATGCAAAGTTCTTATACAGCAGTTTTTACGGATACACGAATCAGCAGGTGATCGATTTCTTTGAGCGGATCAATGTGCCGGTGAAGATTGAACGTGGAGACCGTGTATTTCCGGTGTCGGATCGTTCTTCGGATGTCATCCGTGGTCTGGAACGGGAGATGGACCGTCTGGGCGTGGAAGTGCATCTGCGCACGGCAGTAAAAAAAATAGTGGAAAAAGACGGACATTTTGAAAAAGTAATACTGGGAGACCAGACGCAGGTCTGTGCAGATGCATGTATCGTGGCAACGGGCGGATTGTCTTATCAGTCAACCGGATCCACCGGTGATGGCTTCCGCTTTGCAGAAAGCCTCGGTCATACCGTGACGGAATGTATGCCGGCGCTGGTACCGATGGAATGCAAAGAGGATTGGGTGCCCGAACTGCAGGGGCTTTCTCTTCGGAATGTTAATGTGACGATCTGTGACGGAAAGAAAAAGCTGTACGACGATTTCGGAGAAATGTTATTTACGCATTATGGTGTGAGCGGACCGCTGATCTTAAGTGCGAGCAGTTATGTCGGAAAGAAACTGAAAGCAAAAGAACTGACTCTTAAGATCGATCTGAAACCGGCGCTTTCAGAGGAGCAGCTGGATCACAGGGTACTCCGTGAATTTGAGGAGAATCAGAACCGTCAGTTTAAGAATGCGGTACACAAGCTGTTCCCGTCAAAACTGATTCCGGTTATGATCGAATTGAGCGGGATCGATCCGGAAAAGAAGGTCAATGTGATCACAAAAGAAGAACGTCTGGGATTCGTCAGACTGATCAAGAATCTTGAGTGTACGCTTACAGGTCTGAGAGATTACAATGAAGCAATCATCACAAAAGGCGGAATCAAGATCAAAGAAGTCGATCCGGGAACGATGGAATCAAGACTTGTGAAAGGATTACATTTTGCCGGAGAGGTTCTGGATCTGGATGCAGTGACGGGTGGATTTAACCTTCAAATCGCCTGGTCTACAGCGTATGCGGCGGGAACCGGAATAGAAAGCGCAGATGAATAAAATAGAAAATAAAAACAGAGGAGAGATACCATGGGATATAATGTGGCGATAGACGGACCGGCAGGTGCCGGAAAAAGCACGATTGCGAAGCTTGTAGCAAAGGAAAAAGGATATATTTACGTAGATACAGGAGCCATGTACAGAGGTCTTGCGATTCATTTTCTGGATAAAGGGATCCAGCCGCAAGAGACAGAGAAAGTGATCGAAGCATGCAAGGATGCGGAAGTGACGATCGCATATGAAGATGCCGTACAGCATGTATACCTGAACGGAAAGGATATTTCATCACGTCTGAGAAATGAAGAGGTGGGAAATATGGCATCTGTAACCTCCGCAATTCCGGAAGTGCGTAAGAAACTGCTGGAATTGCAGCAGAATCTTGCAAAGACACAGAATGTGATCATGGACGGAAGAGACATCGGAACCTGTGTTCTTCCGCATGCGGATGTGAAAGTATATCTGACGGCAAGCGTCGAGACGCGAGCTAAGAGACGTTACCAGGAACTGCAGGAAAAAGGGGAAGACTGTAATCTGGAAGAGATCGCACATGACATTGAAGAGCGTGACCGCAGAGATATGACGCGTGAGATCGCACCGCTGAAGCAGGCGGAGGATGCGGTTCTTGTAGACAGCTCGGACATGACGATCGCCGAAGTGGTGAAAACGATCGTAGATCTGTGCAGATAGATGAAGTTGGCAGAGAAAGGAATTGCATGATATGAATGTCGAACTTGCAAAGACAGCAGGATTCTGCTTCGGAGTGAAGCGTGCGGTAGATACCGTATACCAACAGATAGAACAATACCGGGGAGAGAAGATATTTACCTACGGACCGATCATTCATAATGAAGAAGTGATCAAGGATCTGAGAAGCCACGGTGTAGAAGTCCTGAATGATGAAGAAGAACTGAAAACGGCAGATGCGGATGTGGTAGTGATACGGTCTCATGGTGTGGCGAAATATATCTACGATATCCTGGAAGAACGTGGAATCACCTGTGTGGATGCAACGTGCCCTTTCGTGAAGAAGATTCATAAGATCGTTGCAGAAAAAAGCGCAGAGGGGTCATACATTGTGATTGTCGGAAACGGTGAGCATCCGGAGGTGCAGGGAATCCGCGGCTGGGCAGGAGAACAGGTGACGGTGGTGCAGACACCGGAAGATGCAGAACGATTTGAATTGCCGGATAAAGATCAGAAAGTATGTATCGTGGCCCAGACGACATTTAACTACAATAAATTCAAAGAATTAGTTGAAATTATTTCGAAAAAGAGGTATGATATAGTTGTTTTAAATACGATTTGCAATGCGACGAAAGAAAGGCAGACCGAAGCCCGTCAAATTGCAGCGAGAGTAGATGCTATGGTTGTGATAGGTGATAAACGTAGTTCGAATACTCAGAAGCTATTTGAAATCTGCAAAGAGGAATGTTTGAATACGTACTATATACAGACACTTGACGATTTGGATATTAATCAATTAAGGTCCGTGGAATCAGTAGGTATTACAGCAGGGGCATCCACGCCCAATAAAATAATTGAGGAGGTTCAAAATAATGTCAGAATTAACTTTTGAACAAATGTTGGAAGAGTCTTTTAAGACAATAAGAAATGGAGAGGTTGTAGATGGTACAGTCATCGACGTTAAACCTGATGAAATCATCTTGAATATAGGCTACAAAGCAGACGGTATCATTACAAGAAACGAATATACTAACGAGGCAAATGTTGATCTTACAACAGTTGTATCTGTTGGTGATCAGATGAGCGCAAAAGTCCTGAAGGTAAATGACGGAGAAGGACAGGTTCTGCTGACATACAAGAGACTTGCAGCAGAAAAAGGAAATGAAAGATTAAAAGAAGCATTCGAGAATCATGAAGTATTAAAAGCTCCTGTAACTCAGATTCTTGGCGGTGGATTAAGCGTAGTAGTTGACGAAGCAAGAGTATTCATTCCTGCAAGCCTTGTTTCTGACACATATGAAAAAGACCTGAGCAAATATCAGGGACAGGAGATCGAGTTCGTGATCAGCGAGTTCAATCCTAGAAGAAACCGCGTGATCGGTGACAGAAGACAGCTTCTTGTTGCTGAACGTGCTGAAAAACAGAAAGAACTGTTTGCAAAGATCAGTGTAGGAGACAGAATGGAAGGAACTGTAAAGAACGTTACAGATTTCGGAGCATTCATCGATCTTGGAGGAGTAGATGGTCTGCTTCATATCTCCGAAATGTCTTGGGGACGTGTTGAGAATCCTAAGAAAGTATTCCAGGTAGGAGATAAAGTGGAAGTGATGATCAAAGATATCCATGATACAAAGATCGCACTCAGCCTGAAATTCCCGGAGACAAATCCATGGGCAAATGCAGCAGAGGATTATGCAGTAGGAACAGTAATCACAGGAAAAGTTGCAAGAATGACAGACTTCGGAGCATTCGTTGAATTAGCTCCTGGAGTAGATGCATTACTTCATGTTTCACAGATTTCAAGAGCTCATGTTGACAAACCGTCAGACGTACTTTCAGTAGGACAGGAGATCACAGCTCAGGTCGTAGACCTGAACGAAGCTGAGAAGAAGATCAGCCTGAGCATGAAAGCATTAGAACAGCCGGAAGAAGCTTCTGAAGAGACAGACGCTGAATAATATTGTGACAGATATACAAGGATAGAGGCGATTTCCTCTATCCTTTCTGAAGCTAAAGATAACAATGAGCCGGGATAAGTAAAAAGGCTCAATGATGTACTATCTTGGGAAACCTGCCTATGGCAGGGTTTCTGTGCGTATATGCATTTGTTAAAAATGCGACAAGATGTTCATGAAAATATACAATGGAATTAGTCACTTTCTATAGAAAATTGTCTATTTTTCCTGTATATTATATAAAGAGTAAATAGGAAGGAAGGAAAAAAGGATGGCATTGTTAACATTTAAGGGTGGAATCCACCCGGATGACGGCAAGAGCCTGGCTAAAGATAAGGCAATTGTCGAAGTAAAACCTAAGGGCGATCTGGTGTATCCTGTATCACAGCATATCGGTGCTCCGGCAAATCCTGTGGTAGCTGTTGGCGATCATGTTTTAAAAGGCCAGATGATAGCAGAAGCAGGAGGATTTGTGTCTGCTCCGATCTATGCATCTGTATCCGGAACAGTAAAGGCTATTGCACCGCATCTGAACCCGACAGGCGGAAGAGTGAACAGTATCGTGATCGAGAATGATGGCGAGTACAAAGAAGTGGAATATCCGGAAGTGACTCCGTTAGAGGATATGAGCAAAGAAGACATTCTGAATGCGATTGGAACAGCGGGAGTTGTAGGTATGGGTGGTGCAGGTTTCCCTACCAGAGTAAAGCTTTCACCGAAGGAACCGGAAAAGATTGATTATATCATTGCAAACTGTGCAGAGTGTGAGCCATATATCACTGCTGACTACAGAACAATGATCGAGACTCCGGAAAAGCTGGTCGGAGGAATGAAGATCATTCTCCGTCTGTTCGACAACGCAAAAGGAATCTTTGGCGTAGAGGACAACAAACCGGATTGTATCGAAAAATTAAAAGAACTGACGAAAGATGAACCACGTATCGAGGTGATGGCTCTGAAGACCAAGTATCCTCAGGGTGGTGAGCGTCAGCTTATCTATGCAACAACAGGACGTGCGATCAATTCTGCAATGCTTCCGGCAGATGCAGGATGCGTTGTAGATAACGTGGCTACAATGGTAAGTGTTTACCAGGCAGTGGTAGAAGGAAAGCCTTCTATGGAGCGTGTAGTGACAGTCAGCGGTGACGCGGTTGCAGAACCAGGTAACTTCCGAGTTCCGTTTGGTATGAATCAGCAGGAACTGGTAGAAGCAGCAGGAGGATTTAAGACAGAGCCTGAGAAACTCATCTCCGGTGGTCCGATGATGGGATTCTCCATGTTCTCATTAGATGTACCTGTAACGAAGACATCTTCATCAATTCTTGGATTTACCAAAGATGAAGTGGCTAAGATGGAGCCGTCTGCATGTATCAACTGCGGACGCTGTGTAGAAGCCTGTCCAAGCCGCCTGATTCCATCGAGACTGGCGGATTATGCAGAACATCATGACGAAGAGAAGTTTACAAAACATGAAGGACTCGAATGTATGGAATGTGGTTCGTGCAGTTTCGTATGTCCGGCAAAACGGCCGCTGAAACAGGCAATCGGATCTATGAGAAAGATTGCTTTAGCGAACCGTAGAAAGAAAAAATAAAACAAGAAAGAAGAAGAGGTGAACAAAAGTGAGTGAGAACAATTTGAAAATGTCATCTTCACCACATATTCGTTCCAAAGCGACTACCAGTAATATTATGATGCTGGTGGCCATCGCACTTTTGCCGGCATCTGCATTTGGTGTATGGAACTTTGGACTGCCGGCATTCGGAATGCTGGTTACAACAACGGTTGTAGCAGTATTGACGGAATACATATACGAAAAATTAATGCACAAGAAGATTACGATCAATGACTGGAGGGCAGCAGTAACAGGACTGTTACTCGGACTGAATATGCCTCCTACAGCTCCGTGGTGGATGGGAGCAATCGGTAGTGTATTTGCTATTCTGATCGTAAAACAGTTATTCGGAGGTCTGGGACAGAACTTTATGAACCCGGCTCTCGGCGCAAGATGCTTCCTTCTGCTTTCATTTACAAGCCAGATGACAAGCTTTGTATATGATGGTGTGACAGGGGCTACACCACTTGCACAGTTAAAAGCAGGTAATACAGTGAATACGATGGATATGCTGATCGGTAGAATTCCTGGAACAATCGGTGAGACATCCGTGATCGCAATCGTGATCGGAGCAATCTTCCTGATCCTTATGGGAGTAATTGATCTCAGAATTCCTGGAACATACATTGTTACATTTGTGATCTTTGTCGGAATCTTCGGACATATTGCAAATCCGGATGTCGGATTCTTTGATCCACAGTACATCACAGCACATCTCTGCGGAGGCGGACTGATGCTTGGTGCATGGTTCATGGCAACCGATTATGTAACATCTCCGATCACACCGAAAGGACAGTTTGTATACGGTATTATCCTTGGTGTGTTAACAGGTCTGTTCCGTCTGTTTGGCGGTTCCGCAGAAGGAGTTTCTTATGCGATCATCATCAGTAACCTTCTGGTGCCATTGATCGAGAGAGTTACTCTTCCAAAACCATTTGGTAAAGGAGGAGAAAAATAATGAATAAGATTGTTAAGAATACACTGATCCTTACACTGATTACTGTAATTGCAGGAGTCCTTCTTGGTGCGGTATATGAAGTTACCAAGACTCCAATCGCACAGTCACAGGAGACAGCCAAAAAAGAAGCATGGCAGGCAGTATTTTCGGATGTAAAACTGGATGATTTCAAAGCAGAAGATGTAGATCAGAAGGCTGCAGACAAAGCTGTAAAAGATATGGGTGTCAATGCAACGATCGACGAAGTCTGTACAGCAGGTGATGCAGGATATGTCATCACAACAACAGACAAAGACGGATTCGGCGGCAATATCCAGATTACAGTTGGTATTAAGAAAGACGGTACGATCAACGGTGTATCTATTCTTTCTATCAGCGAGACAGCAGGTCTTGGTATGAAAGCTACAGAGCCTTCATTCTATAACCAGTATGTAAATAAACAGGCTGATAAATTCGTGGTTTCCAAAGACGGTGGAGACGGAGAACAGATCGATGCCTTAAGTGGTGCAACCATTACTTCAAGAGCAGTAACAGGAGCTGTCAATGCAGCACTCGGATATTATCAGAATGCATTTAAATAAACAGGAGGTAGTTAGTCATGAATAAATGTACTGAAAGAGTATATAACGGTCTGATCAAAGAAAATCCTACCTTCGTTCTGATGTTAGGAATGTGTCCGACCCTGGCGGTAACAACATCCGCTATTAACGGTTTAGGTATGGGACTGTCCACAACAGTCGTACTTGTACTGTCGAATATGTTGATCTCTATGTTACGTAAGGTGATTCCGGATTCAGTCAGAATGCCGGCATTCATCGTAGTCGTAGCATCTTTCGTAACAATTGTACAGTTCCTTTTAGAGGGATTCGTTCCAAGTCTGTATGATTCACTTGGACTTTACATCCCGCTGATCGTTGTTAACTGTATTATCCTTGGACGTGCAGAAAGTTATGCATCCAAGAACCCGGTACTTCCATCTATCTTTGATGGTATTGGTATGGGACTTGGATTTACATTTGGTCTGACCTGTATCGCGATCGTGCGTGAGTTTATCGGAACCGGAGCAATCTTCGGTGTTCAGATTCTTCCGCTTGCAGATGCAGCAGCAGGAAAAGGCGGATATGTACCGGTAACAATCTTCATCCTGCCGGCAGGAGCATTCCTTGTTCTTGCATTCCTGGTTGCAGGTATGAACAGACTGAAGAGACACGCAGCACAGAAAGGCAAGAAGATTGCCGAGCCACAGGGATGCGGCACAGATTGTGCATCATGCGGCGGATGCGGAAGCAAAGTATTCCCGACAGGGAATGAAGAGTAGGAGGAGTACATAGTATGAAAGAGTTATTGATTATTGCAATTGGTTCAGCTATCGTAAATAACGTTGTACTCAGCCAGTTCCTTGGAATCTGTCCGTTCCTTGGTGTTTCGAAGAAGGTTGAGACTGCAACCGGTATGGGTGGAGCAGTTGTATTCGTTATCACATTATCATCATTCTTTACGGGACTGATCTATAAATTCATCCTGGTTCCGCTGGGATTTGAATATCTGCAGACAATCGTATTCATTCTGTTTATCGCAGCTTTGGTACAGTTTGTAGAAATGTTCCTGAAGAAGAGTATGCCATCCCTTTATAATGCACTTGGTGTGTATCTTCCACTGATCACAACAAACTGTGCGGTTCTTGGTGTGGCACTTACAAATGTTCAGAAAGAATATTCTATCTTAGAAGGTGTTGTCAATGGTATTGGTACATCTGTCGGATTCCTGATCGCGATCGTGATCATGGCCGGTATCCGTGAGAAGATGGAATACAATGATATTTCAGAGTCCTTCCAGGGAACTCCGATCGTACTGATCACAGCTTGTCTGATGGCGATCGCGTTCTGTGGATTCTCAGGATTAATTTAGGAGGAGGCAGACAATGAGTGTTACAGGTATTATTCTTGCGGCAGTTATCGTAGGAGGCACCGGATTATTCATTGGTGTATTCCTCGGCGTTGCCGGTAAGAAATTTGCGGTAGAGGTAGATGAAAGAGAAGAAGCCATCCTGGGCGTTCTTCCTGGAAATAACTGCGGTGGCTGTGGTTATGCCGGATGTTCCGGACTTGCAGCAGCAATCGTAAAAGGAGAAGCTGAAGTCGGCGGATGTCCGGTCGGAGGCGCTCCGGTAGCAGCAAAAGTCGGAGAGATCATGGGAGTTGCTGCAGGTGCACAGGTACACGAAGTTGCATTTGTAAAATGTGGCGGAGACTGTGAGAAAGCAAAACAGGAATATGAATATCACGGACTGAGCGACTGTACTATGGTCAACATGATGCAGGACGGCGGACCGAAAGCCTGTTCTTATGGATGTCTTGGAGACGGAAGCTGTGTTCAGGCATGTCCGTTCGATGCGATCCACATTGTAAACGGTGTGGCAGTTGTAGATAAAGAAGCATGTAAAGCATGTGGAAAATGTGTAGCTGTATGTCCAAAACACCTGATCGAGATCGTGCCATATGATCAGAAGCATCTGGTAAAATGTAATTCACAGGACAAAGGTAAAGCAGTTATGCAGGCGTGTACAGCAGGATGTATCGGATGTAAGATGTGTGAGAAAGCATGTAAGTTTGAAGCTGTTACAGTGGAAAATAACATTGCGCACATCGACTACGAGAAATGTAAAGACTGTGGTGCCTGTGCAGTAAAATGTCCGAAGAAAGTTATCTCATAACAGGATGAAAAAGATATTGAAAGACGGATTTGTATTATTAAAAAAGGATATAAAGAAGGCAAAATGGGCGGTTATATTTATAATCGCCTATTTTGTATTTGGAAGTCAATTTCTGCCCAGTACCTGCCCTATGGTCTGGATCACGGGATTTCCCTGTCCGGCATGCGGACTTACAAGAGCAGGAATCCGGCTTTTACATCTGGACTTCAAAGGAGCATGGAAGATGCATCCGTTTATCTATGCATTCGCAGCAGGTGTGGTGATATTTGCATGGAAGCGCTATATCTGTAAGAAGCCGATTGGAAAATGGTTTAAGACAGGTTGTGTCGTGTGTGTGGTTCTTATGGTGATTTACTACGTGTGGCGTATGTATCGGCATTTTCCGGACCAGCCGCCAATGAGTTATTACCACTATAATCTGCTTCGACTGTTCATGGATGTTGCGTTCGGAGCCCTGAAATGATAAGATAGAGGCAAAAATAAATAAGGCAAAGGAGAAATGACAGATGGATGAAGAAAATAAGCAGGTAACCGATGATGAGGTCTACAGTTACGGTGAATCAACAGAAGAACCGGCAGGAGAGCCGGAAGAGAAGGCGGAACCAGAGCCTGAGTCGGGAAAAAGTGAATCAGCAGATTCACAGGATAATAAATTCGTATATCAGGACAATCAATACGACTACAGCCAGCAGTACAGCCGGAACAGAAATGAGCAGTCAGACAACTCTCCAATGGACTTAAAAGACTGGATACTGACATTGATCGTATTACTGATCCCGTGTGTTGGAATAGTCATGTATTTCGTATGGGCATTCGAAAGTAACGGTAATATTAACCGGAGAAACTTCTGCAGAGCACAGCTGATCATATTCGCAGTATTACTGGGAATTTATCTGGTGTTGTTTATGCTGTTCGGCGTGGTTACATTTAGCCGGGTGGTGGGCTATTAAATTTGTTTGGGATTTAATTCAGGAAGGCTGTGGATACCCGAACCGGAATAAAGCTTGGAAAGGCGTTCCTGCTCAGGT
>ENA-OPVY01000583-OPVY01000583.1-human-gut-metagenome-genome-assembly--contig:-NODE-583-length-27737-cov-4.357091_pt1 | contig 27737 bp, 26 predicted proteins | sample MGYA00241503_ERZ501998 | MGnify/ENA primary metagenome ERZ501998 (study PRJEB25962, sample SAMEA2042107) | human gut metagenome | biome: human gut; feature: human-associated habitat; material: faeces... | reverse complement strand
GCCCTGCAAATTGTGGAAAAGGCAGGCCGCGAGCTGGCCCTGCTGGTGCGCCCGGTGGCCGAAAAGCTGGGGCTGCAATCGGCGCGTATCGCTTTTGCGGGCAGCGTGCTGCAAAAGTGCGCCCCGGTGCGCAGCGCCGCCCAAACGCAGCTGCAAACCCTGCTGCCGCAGCTCACCCTGGCCGAGCCGCAGGGCGACGCCGCTGCCGGTGCCGTTCTGCTGGCACGTTGTAAGGCAGAAGAATAAAAGTGCATAGACCCGGCTGAGAGGAGTGCATTAGGCACTCCTCTATTTTTTGTCCAAATTTTGCGCTGCGTTTGGCCATATAATAGGTTGAATTTGCGCAATTCATTTGCGCGAATGGATTGCACAAAACGCAAAAAAACGACAAAAAATGTGCAGGAATTCCGTGAAAAAGAAAGAATACGCAAAGAATGACGCAAAAATGTGTTGAGCAAATTTACCAAATTCCATATTGTAGACTTAGCACAATGACGAAAAATAAGGTGCAACGCCCATAAATCACCCATAAATATTGAAATTTGAAGCAAAAAGTGTTATAACATTATTAGAAATCCTTATAAGTGTAACGAATAAAAAGTGAGCGGCGCAAGAAACCCAAAAAAATTGCTCAAAAACGCAACGGTTGCGCATAATATCCCCTGGGGATATATTTCCCAGGTAGACCTGTGAAATAATGCGTACTGTCAGCAGGCGATGTATCCGGCCGCCGCTGCACGCAAGATCCAGCCAACATTACAACATTACAGACATAGAGCCACCGAAAGGAACAGAAAGGAAGGGAGCAGATGTATAAGCACAGCACCACCCACCGTACCCTGAGCCGCCGCCTGGCGGCCCTCCTGGCCGCCCTGGCCCTGCTCGCCGCCATGGCCCTGCCCGTTTATGCCGAGGTACTTGAGGACGCCACCGGCACTGCCCAGGCTGAAATAGGGGACACCATCTCCGACGGCACCGTAACCACCGAGAACAACCTCACCACCCCGGAAGTGGAAGAGAAGACCGAAGACGAAAACTCGGAAAGCAATGGAGATTCGCTTCCTGGACGGGAACAAGACCAGAACGAAGCGGAAATGGATGAAAGCGAAACACAAGATGGCGCGACAGATATAATTGAATTCCCTGCACAAGATGATACGGATGCCGAAGATCAAACAAAAGACGAAACGGCAGAAGTTAGCAATGGAATAGCAACGCAGGCCGCAGCGGAAGACTTCACTGTCTACTTTGCGGCTCCGGCAGCTTGGGGTACACCAAAGCAGGTTACTTTTATAGGTAAAAAAGGCAGCGACGGTACGGGTGATCAAGCAGGTAATCTGGAAAAAGCTATGTCGCTGACAGATTATGTGACCAGCGATGGCCGTCTAGTATATAAAGTAGAACTTCACTATCAAGAGCCAAGCGATAATAGCAATGTGGACATTATCAAGGACATTGAATGTCCCTTTAATGGCTACGTTTGGATGAAGGTTAAAGGCGACCAGCAGGAGGTTTCCCTAAGCGACACCTGGACATACAAGGATAATTTTAAAGGCAGGTGCTATATTGATGGTGTCTGGCGGGATATTTCTGAGTTGAAGCAAAGCACACCCCATCAGCGCCTGGCTGGCAAGACAATGTACTTCAAAAATGCAACAGATGCGGCATTAGAGAATGTGCAGGTAGTCTTTTACGAAAAGACGAATGACCAGTACGTAGAAGTTGGACGTCAGCAGTTAAATACGGTAGGAAAAAATGATGTGGCATCCTTTACAATACCTGCAGCCGCTTGTGCGTATGTGCAAATCCTTGTGAATGGCCAAAAAGTTGGCGCAGAGTATTACAACTTCTATAATGATGATACTACGCTTGCAGAAAATGCAAAATTCACCTACGACAGCGCAACAAATTGTTGCTTTACTTACAGCGGCGAAAACCAAGCAACCTGGGGCGCACATTCTGGCGGAAGAATCTATTTTGACGCTACCTATTCTGCGTATGAATATACGGGCGACAGCGTTTCCCAGATAACCCAGAAAAAAGGAATGCCAACGGCAGATACAAGCAGCGACCATAGCGTGCACTGCCGGTTCTACGATGCAAGCGGAAATGCCACTTCAGAAACCCGAACGATGACGCAAATCAAAGATGCAAGCGCAAGTAGTCGGAGTCTTTGGTACATTGACATCCCAGAGGGCAAGACGTATACAAACGTCCGCTTCTCGGCTTGGTCGACAATCGAGGGTACGGGTAAGGCGAAATGTGCCGACCTGACGGATGTTCTTACTATCCCTTATAATTTGACAAATCCTTGCTTCTTCGCGGATAACGGTGATGATGTCACCTACAACAGCAGTGACGCTAACCGCGATGGCTACTGGGGTGAAATGGATTCTGTCCGTAATGCAGGCAGCGGAAAAACCGGGAAGGCACCTGTCGTTGATATTGCAAAAGATACTTTTACGCAGAAGTCAGACACGAAATATGTCAACAGTACGCTGTATGATTATTACACGGACTGGGAATTGAATGGCAACAACAGAGACGGCTATAAGCATGATTTTAATGAAACAGATAACGATAAGGCCAAGAAGTTCTCAACAAACCGTAACTGGGCACCTTTCCGGCAATTTGATTTTGCGGTAAGTGATTATTACGCAACGGCCGGAGAATTCAATACGGCAAATGCGGTGCTATTTCCGATTTATACGGGCCATTTCCAACCAGGCGAGTATGGTTGGGAATCTTTCGCAGACCTAAAAAGAAATGACAAAATAGGCCTGGATCTCTTCGGCTTCACAAATGGTCGTGCCTTTATGGCGGCAAATAACTCGGCGTTGTGCGCAAATACAGATGATAATCGAAAAGATTACTACGATTACACCTTCCAGGGCATTGTTGCAGATCAAGAAGTAAATGGCCTGCCAATCATGCGCGGAACCGAGAATGGAACCAAACTGGTCGAGCCGCACTTCAACGCAGATTTCCTAAAGGGAAACAACAGCCAAAAGGCAAAACTTGGTGATGTCTACGAGAATGTTTCGTTCCCGTTTACTCAAGCAGATGTTTTTGGTGAGAATGTTAAATACTGGGCATTCGATGCTGCAGATACAACGCTCTACCTAAGACAGGATTCGTCGGAGTCGGATAAGAGTTATTTCCTGCAGAAATCTGATAACCGCAAGGCTTCAGAAAACAGAGTTTCTAATTCCGATGTAAAAAAGGAGAATAATAATACCACATACGGTTTCTTCCCCTTTAACGAAACTATCCCCAATGATGCCCAGGCATCCAACTATAACTATGGTTTCGGCGCTAAGCTGCAGTTTAACTTTACCTTAACGGAAAACGGTACGGTTAAAAGTGATAACGGCGAAGATGTTCCCATCAAATTCTTCTTCTCTGGCGACGATGACGTATGGGTCTTTATTGATGGTCAGTTGGTATTGGATGTTGGCGGTGCGCATGGTAAGGCTTCCGGTTTGCTGGAATTCGGCGCAAAGGGTGACAAAAACATCGTAACGCCCTATGTCAGCAAGGTGAAAGTAGGTGGAACGGCAAATCGCAATTCGGGCAATTTGGGCAATTCGAACGATTGGGACAATAAAGTCAAAAAGACGATTACCTATCAGGGCAGCAACAACAAAAACGAAAAGATTGATTTCTACTACGCGGGCGACACCGGCGACACCATCGAATATGATAAAGGCACCACCCACACCCTTACCATGTACTACATGGAGCGCGGCATGTGGGAGTCCAACATGGCAATCGCCTTCAACTTCCCGGATAGCAACGAGCTGCAGGTGCAAAAAATCGTTGATGATAGAAATGTCAATGAGCTCTTTGCAGGCTGCTTCGATAATCAGAGGTTCTTCAACTTCACCATCAGGAACCAGGCTACCCATTATGGCACGAATGATGCAAAGGGCGATACAGTAACCACCATCAACCTGTTGGAGCCTGGCAAGAGTACCCCTGACAAAAAAGACTTCACTACAACAGCGACCCACGCACCAGGCACGAGTGGTGAAAACAGATTCATAAAAGTGAACAGATCGCCCGATAATCCGGATGCCACGGCTGATACACCCCTGTTGAATTGGTATACCCAGTTCGAAGACCTGACCCCGTCACCGGGTTCCAACAAGAACAAACGCTACGGTATCCTGAGGCTGGACGGTAACCAGACCATCGACATCACCGGCATGAACTACCTCAGCTTTGACGTTTATGTCGACTCGGACGAGGGCGACGCCGCGCTGAGCAACATGTACCTGGAGCTGCTGGACAGCAGCGGCAAGCAAAAAGGCTGCCTTGGCAAGACGTTCATAGGCGGCAAAGATCTTTACGGCCAGGTCGAAATGCGCAACAACCAGTGGATCACCGTCAAGCTGAGCCTGGACGATGTGAAGGCAGAGAAAGACTTTGACGAGCGCAAAGTAAAGGAACTGCGGTTTGGCTGCAACTACCCGCGCAGCATTTATTTGCGCAACATCGTGTTCTCGTCCAAAGCGGTGCCCCAGACAGTCACCGGCTTTACCACCAAGCAGGAGGACATTGCGGATTACGGCTCAGCCGCTTCTGGCACACTGAAGCCCGCTGTGAACGCCCAGTACACCTCGGATGCCGAGAAAGGCACGATGGTGGTGGATAAAAACGGCGGTTTCGTCCTGAAAAACAAAGAGATGGTTACCTTTAAGGACCAGTTCCGCCGCGGCAGCTACCTGTCCATCAACGAGCAAGTCGACAAAAATCTGTTTGACACGCAATGGACCATCTATGAAGATGGGAAGGCGGTTACATCGATAGCAGCGGGAACAGGCGAGAAGCTAACGCTTGATGACAATTGTCCTATAAGTCTCAAAGATCAGACTGGCACTGCCCCCGACGATGGCCGTATCGAATTAAAAAATGCCGAAGGCGAAGGCGCGCAAAGTGGCAAAAATCAAAACGCCTACGGCGGCCAAAAGCCCAGTGCCAAATATCCAAACGATAATACCATCGTTTTCCGCTCCTACGCGAACCCCGACGCTACGGATGCAGAAGGCGAGACCCAGTTGAAGGTCGTGTTTGTCAACACGGTCAAAACCGGCAGCCTGACCATTGTAAAGCAACAGGCCAAAGGCAGCGATCCCTTGGAGGAAACGTACCATTTTAAGGTCCGCTTCACCAACGTTGGTGGCCACGCGCTGGAAGACGAGGCCATTGAAAAAGAGTATACGGCGAAAGTTGACGCGCCGTGCGTCATTAAGAATATCCCCGTTGGCACACGCTTCACCATTAAGGAAGTAACGCCTACGGAGGATGGTTCCAAGTTGGCGTACGCATCGGTCTCCGGTGGTGGCAGCGGCACCATGGTCTTGGACAATCAAACCGTGCGCGGTTCTATCGTTGCAGGCGATGCAGGTGACAAGAATCAGGCCGTAGCGACCTTCACCAACACCAAGCAGGAACTGCTGGATATTACCGGCGAAAAGGTTTGGAAGAATGCTGACAACAGCCTAATGACGGAGCATCCGGCCACGATTTATGTGCAGCTGCAGCGCCGCTGTGTTGGCGAGACATCGGAATTGTCCTGGACACCTGTTACATACCTGAACGAGACTTACACAAGGGTTGAGCAAAAATATGAAGGTATGAAATTCAGCTTCCTGGGCCTGCCTGCTAAGGATTACGACGACAGCGGGAACCAGACGCCCTACGAGTACCGCGTAGTCGAAGGTTCCGTTGACAAGGAAGGCTTCCACGCCGTTGAGGAAGGAAAGACCATCCCGATTGGCGAGAAGGTTTACGGCGTCACCTATACGGTCTCGAACACCGCTGCTGCAAATAACAGCAATGCAAAGCAGACCGTGACCATCATCAACAAGCAGCAAGACCCGAAGTTTACGTTGGACATCACCAAAAAGGATGCGGAAAACGGTACAACGCTTTTGGAGAACGTTGAGTTTACGCTGGAGAAGATGAAGAACGACAACGGGAATACGGTCGCTGACGCCAGTTTTGGCACGCTTAAAGGCAAGACCAACGGCCAAGGCAAGTTGGTGTGGAAAAAGGATGACAACAGCGAGGTTGAAGGCTTTACGGAGTTGAAGGCTGGAACGTACCGGCTGACCGAAACCAAGGCGGCGAAGGATTACAACCTGCTGTCGGCGCCGATTCTGGTGACGTTTGACAAGGACGGAACCTGTACGCTGAACGGCAGCAAGATTGAGGTTTCGACCAGCAAAACCAAGACCGATTTTACCAAAGACGGGAATGACAGCTACACGCTGAAGTTGACCGTTTTGAATCGGAAGACACCTGCGCTGCCGCATACGGGTGCGGATGCGCCTAGCTTGTGGCTGCTGATCGGGCTGCCGCTGGCAGTGGCGGGGTTGTTGATACTGGTATTCCGTTACAACAAGAAAGGGGGACGGACACGTTAATTGTTCCCCAATGCAAACCATAAACACAAACCATAAACAAATGAAGAGAGGTAAAGTCATGAAAAAGAAAAGCAGATTCTTAACAGGCTTATTAAGCGCCGTCATGGCCCTCAGCCTGTTCGCCCTGCCTGCTGCTGCGGATAACGCTACATCGCAGCCGACGATTGATACTAGTAGGAAGGGTACCTTGACCATCAATAAATATGAAGGTACTGATACAACGAAGCCTTTGGCTGATGTTAAATTTGACATTTACCAGGTGGCAACAATTGAGCAAACTCCGACGGCCAATGGCGTGGATGTAACTATGACGCCGGTAGCCAGTCTGGAAAATGTCACGATTGATAGTACAACAGACTACAATACGAATGCCACATTCAAGGCGGCTGTTAATACGGCAATTGAAAATAAATCGTTGACTACGGCAAAAGATGCAGTGACTACTAATGCCAATGGTCAGGCTGTTTTTACTGAATTGCCTGTTGGCGTGTATTTGGTTATCGAAAGTGATGCTCCCGCTCAAATCCTTCCGTCCAGCAGAACTGCTAACTTCTTGGTTTCCATCCCTATGATGAATGATAGCGGTGATGGTTGGCAATATAATATTACTGCAAATCCTAAGAACACCCCCACTTATGGCGGTATTACCCTTGTCAAGTATGGGAAAACGGCTGGTGGACAGGATAATGGTGCTATTTTGCCTGGAGCAACATTTATTCTCCAGCACAAGAATGGTGAGACATGGACTACAATTGACAACTTTGAAGGTTTGACGATTGACCAGTGCGTGGCTGAAAATGGTGTTTTGACCACTGGAACCAACGGTTCCATCAACATCAGTGGACTTGTCCCGGGTATCTATCGCTTTGTCGAACGTACTGCCCCGAATGGTTATATTGCAGATGGCAAGAAAACCTACGAGTTCGAAGTCGTGGATAGTGATACCGTTAAAGCTCCGGATGGTGTAGAGGATTCTACCTATCTTAATGTAGAAAACAAAACAATCACTGTTGTGAACGAAAAGCCTGATCTGGAAAAGACGGTCCTTGACGGCGAAAATTATGGAGCTGCAACGGATGCTAAGCTTGGCGATGAAGTGGCCTGGAAAGTTGAGGTAAAAGTTCCCAGCAAAGTAAATGAGTTGGATACGTTTAAGATTACTGACGAGATGTCCAAGGGGCTTGATAAGCCTGCAGAAAGTTCTTTTACCATTGTGACCGATAAAGGCAGCGAGGTGACTTTGGAAAAGACAACCGATTATACGCTAGATATTCAGGAGGCCGCCAGTGAAGATGTTGGTCCGAAGTGGGTGATAGATTTTACTCCGAACGGCAAGAACAAACTGGCAACTAATGGAATTACGACCGTTACTGTTACATTTAATACTGTTCTGAATGATAAGGCGGTATCTGGTCAAGGTGGCAATATGAACAATGCGAAGCTGGACTACTCGAACGGCTTCTACGATAATACCATTGATCAGGGCCATCCCAATCCGGGTGAAGATACGATTGAAGACCAGGCAATCGTATTCACGTTTGAACTAAATGCAGTGAAAAAAGATGGAAACGATCAGAAGGTAACACTGTCTGGCGCGGAATTTACGCTGTACAAATATACTGGAACTGTGGCAGAGCCGAGTGCTTCTGAAATCACTTCCAATGGCAAGGATATCTTTAACTTAGTATCTGGTTCTGATGGTGTTCTCAAAATTACTGGTGACAGCGCTAAATATAAAGATGTAATTCCGAAATTGGGCAAGGGCACCTATTATCTCATTGAGACGAAGGCTCCCACCTACACGGAAAAAGGGGAGACCAAGCATTATAATCTGCTGAAGGACCCCATCAAGGTTGACCTGAATGTCAGCTATACGGTCACAAAGAAGACCGACGAACCGAAGGTTGATGACGCAAGCAAGAAGACTACTATTACGACGAAGGTTGACATTACTGCTTTTGATGTAGATAAGAAAGCTAATAACGCAAGTGTTACTATCTACAACAAGAAGGGCTTTAATCTCCCCGTTACCGGTGGCTTCGGCACTCTCCTGTTCAGCGGCATTGGCGCACTGCTGGTCGTTGGCGGTATCGGCGTGCTGATGGGCACCAAAAAGAAAAAAGACAATGCCTGATCCGCATCCCCTGAAACGCCTCCGAAAAGTCTGATCCCTGCTGCTGCCAGCGCCGCCTGCGCGCCGCCGCCGATTCCGCCGCAGATCAAAATGTCCACATTCAGCGCGTTGAGGACTCCTGCTAATGCACCGTGTCCACTTCCATTCGTATCTACGACTTCGGAATGTACCACGTTTCCTTCCTCTACATCGTAAATCTTAAATGCCTCTGTGTGTCCAAAATGCTGGAAGATCTGTCCGGCCTCATATGTTACTGCAATTCTCATCATACCTTCTCCTTTTTCTGCCGCATACTTTTGATAAAGCGCCTGCTTATAGCATCCGCCGAGTCCACAGTTACTGCTCTGACCATCGCAGATCTTAAAATCTCCACCTTCGATCCGAAGCGCACGTCCGTCAATAATCGCGTCTGCGATCTTCTTTCTGGCACTCTCGTAAATTCTCTGGACCGTTGTTCTGGCAATCTGCATAAATGCCGCGCACTGCTCCTGACTATAACCTTCCTTGTCCAGAAGCCGGATCGTCTCGTACTCATCTACCGCTAGAACGATAGGGGGATTTTTTTTATGATCATCTGCCGGAAGAAATTCTAAGACATTCGGGAAATGGCAGACTTTTCTGCATTTTACTGGTCTTGGCATAAATGACTCCCTTCTCGCTTTTCTTATATATTAGCCCAGTTAATGGCATATGTCAATAACATTTTTGACATATGCCCGTTTTATTTTCTTAATTCTCTGAAATTTTTTATTGTTTTTAAAATTTACTTTTTTTAATATTGTATGGAATAATAATGTTAACAAAATCATATAGAAAAGAACCGTCTAAAAAGAAGGGCTTTTGATATTACACTTTTGGGTGACATATGAAAAGTCCCTTCTTTTTGTTATGTTCCGGTGATTTTGTTAAAACAAACAATCTAACACCAGGAGGGAAAAACAATGGAAACAATTTGTGTCAGAAAAGAGAAGACGCTATGAAAGCAAAACAGTTAAAACGTCTGGGATTCATTCCGGCAAATGTATTCGGAAAGTCCCTGCCGGATCCGATCTCGATTCAGTTAAAGGAAAATGATGCCCGGAAACTGATCCGCCAGAAGCATGAGGGAAGTAAACTTACCCTTGATGTGGACGGAACCAGACTGCTGGTTCAGATCAAAGAAAAAGCCATTGACAGTATAAAAGGAGAAATTCAGCACATCAGCTTCCAGACATTGACCGCCGATGAAAAAGTAAACAGTGTGATCCATATTCTCCTCGCAAATGATGATAAAGTTTCCGGTCAACTCGAAAAGATGCTGATGGAGATCCCCTACGCTTCCTTACCGTGAGATATGATCGATACGCTCACGATCGACATGGACGGAATTACGACCGGCACCGTTCTCATGGTAAAGGATATTCCGAAGCTTATGAGCGATAAGCTTGAACTTAAGATCGATCCGGAGGAGATCGTGCTTCGCTTCAGCGAAAGAAGAAATTACGCTGAAGCTTCCGAAGCCGAATAGAACTTCAAAACGGGACTTTTATAAAAGAGAAGCAGGGACAGACGAACCTTCAAAATTCATCTGTCCCTGCTTTTTCGTATCATGATTTACCGTTTGCAAGCGCCTGCTCGATCAGGGCATTAAGCGCCTTCGTCTGATCCGGGGATGTGACCGCGCCTACGATCGGCTGTCCCACGATGTTCCCGTTCTGATCAACGACATAGGTCGTTGGAAATGCATACAGTCCGGCGGTAAAGCGACCGGCATCACTGTCGGAGTCAAACCAGAGATTCTGATAGGCTGCTCCCTTTTTTGACAGGATCTCCTTCGCCTCGGCAATCGCACCCTCATCGCCGTCCAGCGTGAATGCATTGATTCCTACGACCGCACCGCCCTTTTGCGCCAGCTCCTGATTCAGCGCATCCAGATCCGCAAGCTCTCCGACACAGGGCTTGCAGGTCGTAAACCAGAAATTCACGACGGTTACGGTATTGCCGGAAAAGAGTTCACTGCTGTTTACATCCTTGCCATCGAGATCCTTTCCCTGAAAGTCCGGGAACTTTTCCTGACCGCTCTCCGCACTTCCTGCCTCAGCACTCTCACCTTCCCCCGGCATCTTGACGCAATCCGGATATTTCTCCTCCAGAGCCATCAGCTTTTCCTCGATCTCCCGGATCTGTCCCGCTCCGTCATTCAGAATTTTCAACTCATCTGCTGTAAATTGATCCTTTGCAGCTTCGATCGCCTTCAGAAGAAAATCGCCGTAATTATTATTGTCTCCGCTTACCACCTGGTCTTTATCGATCGTCAGGAACAGCTTTTCCCAGAGCGTTGCATTGGCTGACTGAATTTTCTCCTCCTTCTGCATCAGCTTTTGATACAGGTCTGCTGCTTCTTTGGCATCTCCCGGCTCCGCGGACAGTAACGTCCCGCTCTCTGATGTCTGCCCGGAGGCAGTTTCCCTGTTATTTTTTGCTTCCCCGCACGCTGTGAGGCCAAATGCCAGCACAAGAATGAGCAGGAACATTGTCATATTTGATCGTTTCATTTCTTTTCTCCATTTCTATTTGAGTCGGACGCAAAACCGTAGCAAAAGCTGACGGCGTCCGTGGGACAGGCATTGATACACTTTCCGCATCGGATACATTCCGTGTGATTGGGCGTGCTTGTGACATCAACATCCATCTGACAGACTCTTCTGCATGCTCCGCAGGAGATGCATCTGTGTTCATCCACTTTGATTCCCAGCAGGGATACCTTGTTCATCAGCGCATAAAACGCACCGAGGGGACAGATCCATTTGCAGAACGGCCGATAAAACAGCACACTCAGAACGAAAACTCCGATCAGGATCATAAGCTTTCCGGTAAACAGATGTCCTAATGCCGACCGGATCCCCAGATTAACGACTGACAAGGGAATTGCCCCCTCTAAAACTCCCTGCGGGCAGAGATACTTGCAAAAGAATGGGTCCCCCATTCCCACATCATTTACAACAAGCGCCGGCAGTGCGGTCACAGTAAAAAACAGCACGGCATATTTAAGATAAGTCAGGGGCTTAAGTCTTTCCGTAGACAGCTTTTTCCCCGGAATTTTGTGAAGAAGATCCTGCAGCCAGCCAAAGGGGCACAGAAATCCGCATATGAAGCGCCCTAAAAGGACACCAAACAGGATCAGAAATCCTGTTATATAATAGGAAAAGCTGAATTTCGATGAGCCGACCACCGCCTGAAAGGAACCGATCGGACATGCCCCGGCTGCCGCCGGACAGGAATAGCAGTTCAGCCCCGGCACGCAGACTGCCTTTGCCTTTCCCTGATAGATCCCGCCTTTGAAAAAATTCGGCAGGTGAGGGTTCGTAAGAAGCGCCGCCGCTGCCTGGATCCAGCCGCGAAACCGGCTCAGGCTCTTTGATATGATATGTTTTCTGTTATCCAATTCCTACACACTCCAAACACAGCCTGATCGCCTTACTTAACACGGTATCCGCCTCTCCCCGCATCACGCCGACGCACAGCATGACTATACCGGCAATCAGCAGAGCGCCCTGAAATAATGCCTTTTTTGTTCGCAACAATCTCTTCTCTCCTTCTCCTTTGATATCCTATTGTCTCCCTGTTTTCCTGTTTCCATTCCCGTCTGAATCTCTACTGCTCGATATTATCTACCAGCAGCATATTGAGCTGTTCCAGACGTTTCAGGTCCTTTTTTGTGAAAAGCAGCTGGCTTCGGAAGCTTTCCGAATGCTCCTGCGGCTTTAACGTGACCATACATTTGTATGCGCATGGCATGAGATCCGCACTGGAAATTCCGCACAAAAGTCCCATCGTATAATCTCTCCGCTCCAGAGGATTGAAAATATACAAAAGATCCTCCTCCAGCGGATTATACTGATTGACGAAGGAAAAACGGATCAGCATATCGCTGTAAACGACTCTTCCGGTGTAAAAGATCTCGCTGCTTCTTCCATTGGCAGAAACCGTACAGATCGTCAGGGTCGCCTCGTATTTTCCGATTTCGCCTCTCTTTTCATATATATCAATGACACCGTCCTTTGTGCGCTGGGATCGTCCATCATAAAAGTAAAAGTATAATCTCTGCGCCTGGAAGAACGGGCTCTTTTGTCCTCTCCCCGGGATACTGACCGGTTCATTCCCGGATTCCGGAAGATATGTGGTAAGCTGGGAGATCGATACCTGAAGGACCTGACTGATCTCATATAATGTTTCAACGTCAACGGAGATTTCCCCGTTTTCATATTTGCATATAGTTGCTCTGCTTTTATGGATGGCATCTGCCAGATCCTGCAATGTCATATTTCCGGCTTTCCGGTATCTTCGTATCTGTTCTCCTACATAACAGGTAAATTCACTCATATTGTTTCCTTAAACTATCCATTCTTCTGATTCCTTGATTTCTCAAACAATTATATCGGAGAACCCGGTGATTTGTAAAGCGATACGAAACTTTTTGCGTGCAAAATTTCCTGTAAAGAAATTTCTCCGATTTGCACTTTATCTTTTTTCATATAGAATAGAGCTATTGGCTGTGGGGCGCCAGCGTTTGATAAACATGTATTGGAAAAGGGGATTTAAAAATGAAAGAAAAAGGAAGTAGTTTTTCCGGGTCCATCGGATTTGTCTTAGCGGCTGCCGGAAGTGCTGTAGGTGTCGGAAATATCTGGAGATTTCCATATCTCTGTGCAAAGGATGGGGGCGGTCTGTTTCTCTTGATCTATCTTGTACTCGTATTGACCTTTGGCTTTGTGTTGCTGACAACTGACGTTGCGATCGGACGAAAGACAAAGAAAAATGCGCTGAGAGCATTCGAGGCACTTGATCCGAAATGGAAATTTCTGGGACGCTTAACATTTCTGGTTCCGGCCCTGATCATGACTTACTATTCTGTGATCGGCGGCTGGATCGCAAAGTACTTTTTTATCTATCTTGTTTCTGACGGAACAGAGGCTGCGGCGGATGGTTATTTTACCTCCTTCATCACATCCGATGTCGCACCGATCGTATTTATGCTGATTTTCCTTGCACTCACTGCATGGATCGTATTCCGCGGTGTTGAAAAAGGAATCGAAAAATTTTCCAGCATCATCATGCCGGGACTGATCCTTTTGATCGTGGTCATTGCGATCTTCTGCCTGACCTTGTCTCATACAGATGCCGATGGTACAGTCCGTACCGGTATACAGGGGCTCTTTATTTATTTAAAGCCGGACTTTCATGGATTGACCGTAAAACGCTTTTTAGAGATCCTTCTGGACGCGATGAGCCAGTTATTCTTCTCCTTAAGCGTATCCATGGGAATCATGATCACCTACGGCTCTTATGTAAAAAATGAGATCGATTTAAACAAGGCGACCAATCAGATCGAGCTTTTTGATACAGGTGTTGCATTCCTTGCGGGAATGATGATCATCCCGGCCGTATTCGTATTCCTCGGAAATGACGGAATGGCTTCCGGTCCAAGCCTGATCTTTATCTCGTTACCTAAGGTTTTTAATTCCATGGGAGTATTCGGACGTCCCGCAGCGATCGCATTCTTCCTGATGATGGGCTTTGCGGCGCTGACCTCCTGCGTATCCGTTATGGAAACATTGGTCGCAAACTGCATGGAATTATATCACAAACCGCGTAAGAGCATGTGCGGCGCCGTTGGTATTTATTCACTCATTACTGCCGTACTGATCTGTCTTGGATACAACAGGCTTTATTTTGAGCTGAAGCTTCCAAACGGATCCATCGCACAGCTGCTCGATGTTATGGACTATCTCAGCAACAGCTTCCTGATGCCGTTCATCTCCCTCCTGACCAGTATTTTGATCGGCTGGGTGATCGGACCTGACTGGATCATCGGGGAAGTGGAACGAAACGGAGAATCCTTCAAGCGCGCCGGTCTGTACCGTTTCATGATCCGCTATGTCGTGCCGGTCGTAATGCTCATCTTATTCCTGGTATCCACCGGATTTGCAGACCTCATTTTCTGATCGTCATCCGTTGTCGGTGAGCTGAATCGTTCTTCTTTTCGTCAGGTCCTTTGTTGACCTTTCTTCTCCGGTTCGCTACAATAGTAATCAGAAATATCCTTCAGGAGGAATGTAGACATGAACTCTCATATGAATTTTATCAAAGAGCAGTTATACACCTTGACTTCTATCCCAAGTCCGTCCAGCTTTACAACAAAAGTAACTGATTACCTGTTGTCCGAATTATCTTCTCTGGGGTATTCCCCGGAGCGCAGCAATAAGGGGAATGTATTCGTTACCCTGGGTGGTTCCGGCTCTCCTCTGGTACTGGCAGCCCATGTGGATACACTGGGGGCTATGGTTCGTTCCATCAAGGAAAATGGACGTCTGCGGCCCACAACCATCGGAGGACATCAGTGGTCCACAGCGGACGGCGAGAACTGCACCATTCACACCCGTGATGGCAGAGTTTACACCGGTGTAGTGCTGAACAAGGAACCTTCTTCCCACGTGGCTGATCAAAAGACCGAGCTGATCGAAGAAAATATGGAGATCCTGCTGGATGAAAATGTCACTTCCGATCAGGATACTCTGGCACTTGGGATCCAGACCGGTGACATCATCGCCATGGACCCACGCACGGTTGTGACAGAAAGCGGATACATCAAAAGCCGTTTTCTTGATGACAAACTTTCCGCCGCTATCCTGCTGGGTCTCGCTAGAGCCGTACGCGAAGATACCTGGAAGCTGAACCGCAAGGTTTCTTTATTATTTACAGTATATGAAGAAGTAGGGCACGGCGGAAGTGTCGTACCGGATGATACAGAGGAGATGATTTCTGTCGATATGGGTTGTGTCGGCAGCGACCTTGGCTGCACTGAACGGATGGTTTCCATCTGTGCCAAAGATTCCGGTGGCCCCTATAACTATGACCTGATCACGGCTCTTTCCAACCTTGCTAAGGAAAAGAAGCTGGATTATGCCATTGATGTTTATCCGCATTATGGCTCCGATGTGGAAACTACCCTGCGCGCCGGATACGATATCCGTCACGGTCTCATCGGCCCCGGAGTCTATGCCTCCCATAATTACGAACGTTCCCATATGGACGGAGTTCGCAATACCTTTGAGCTGTTGAAGGCTTATATCACAAGATAGCTTCTTTGTAACTGTGAACAGATCTGTACACTTGCTGCGCTGACTGGTTACCGTTCATTTTCATCTTCGTATTGACATTCCTTTTCTAAAATGTCATAATAGCCGCGGAGATAGTATTTGGAATACTACAAAACTATACTCTGACTGAATCACAACAATTTCATATTGAACAGTTACCCCGCCGGGAATGGCGGAAAGCGAGCTTATATTTATTTAAGACATAAAATAAGACTCAGGGAATACGAAGAATAGCAAAAGCATTTGCAGGGACAAGTATGCCTTGACGAATGCTTTTTTTATAAGGAGACCAATAAGAAATGACTGTTGAGATGTTAAAAGGAAAAATTCATCGTGCTACCGTGGTACAGGCCGAACTGGATTATGTCGGAAGTATTACTGTCGATGAAGAGCTGCTGGAAGCAGCAGGAATTATGGAATATGAAAAAGTTCAGATCGTGGATGTGAACAACGGAAGCCGGTTTGAAACTTATACGATCTGCGGCAAACGCGGAAGCGGAATGATCTGCCTGAATGGTGCTGCGGCAAGATGCGTAAGCAATGGTGACAAGATCATTATCATGTGTTACGCACAATATGAGGCTGAAGAAGCCAAGAAACATAAACCACAGGTTGTGTTTGTAGATGATGCGAATAAGATCAGCCGTGTTACAAACTATGAAAAGCACGGATTACTGAAAGATATGGCATAATGATAAGCTTGACTGTAACTTATCAATAAAAATGAAATTTGTTGAATTCAGAACAAGAGGCTATCTCCTAATTTATTTTTAAAAAGGAGAACATCATGCAGGTAACAAAAACAGTACAGGAAACAAGAGCTTTAATCAAGAACTGGAAAAAAGAAGGAAAAACCATCGGACTTGTGCCGACAATGGGCTTCCTGCACGAAGGACATGCAAGTCTGATCAAACGGTGCCGCGAAGAAAATGATATCGTTGTCGTATCCGATTTTGTAAACCCGACACAGTTTGGACCGACCGAAGATCTGGAAGCATATCCAAGAGATTTCAAACGTGACAGTGAACTCTGCGAGAGCCTTGGAGCTGATGTCATCTTTCATCCGGAACCAGCAGATATGTACCATGACCCGCATGCATTCGTAAGCATTGATACTTTATCCGATACTCTGTGCGGTAAAACAAGACCCATTCATTTTAAAGGTGTTTGTACGGTCGTTTCCAAGTTATTCAACATTGTAGCACCGGACAGAGCATATTTTGGTCAGAAGGATGCACAGCAGCTGGCGATCATCCGCAAAATGGTACAGGATCTGAATTTTGATATCCAGATTGTAGGATGCCCGATCATCCGTGAAGAAGACGGCCTTGCCAAATCATCCAGAAATACATATTTAAGTGAAAAAGAAAGAACAGCCGCTCTTTGTCTTTCAAGGGCCGTAAAAGCCGGTCAGGATACCATCTGTAAAGGAATCAAGGCAGAAGAAGTATTGGCAAAAATGCGTGCAATCATTGAAGCAGAGCCTCTGGCAAAGATCGATTATGTATCTATGGTAGATGCACTGGATATGCAGCCGGTAGAAAGCGTAGAAAAAGATGTTCTGGTCGCTATGGCAGTCTATATCGGAAAAACCAGACTGATCGACAACTTCAGCTACGAGGTATAGAAAATGGAACACTTAATGAAAAAAGCAGGGAAAGCCAGTTCTTTCCTTACAAAACATATTGGAATCATCATTATCTGTTTCTCTGTGATCGCATTTTTCTGGCATGACGGATTCGCATGGACAACCAAATATACCTCCACCTTTTTAGGTGTTGCCATGTTCGGCATGGGACTTACCATTAAGATCGAAGATTTTAAACGGGTTTTTTCAAGGCCAAAAGAAATCGTTATCGGATTTGTTGCGCAATACACGATCATGCCTGTTGTGGCATGGGGCTTATGCAGGCTGATGCAGCTTCCGACCGATCTTGCACTTGGCGTTATTCTGGTGGGATGTTGTCCCGGCGGAACAGCAAGCAACGTCATCACATATATTGCCGGCGGTGATGTAGCGCTTTCGGTTGGAATGACGATCACTTCCACACTTGCAGCTCCACTGATGACACCATTACTCGTGTATCTGCTTGCCGGTGCCTGGGTAGAAGTATCTTTCCTCGCAATGGTAATTTCCGTCGTGAAGGTTGTACTGGTTCCGGTTCTACTTGGTATTCTGATCAATTGCTGCTTCGGAAAGCAGATCCAGAAAATATCAGAAGTACTCCCTCTGATTTCTGTTGTGTCGATCGTCATGATCATCAGCGGAATCGTCTCTGTCAATTCAGAGAAGATTATTAGCTGTGGTCTGCTCGTGCTTGGAGTTGTGGCACTTCACAATCTCTGCGGAATGGGGATCGGACTTGGCGCCGCAAAACTTTTACATATCGAATATAACAAAGCCACTGCGATTGCAATTGAAGTCGGAATGCAGAACAGCGGACTTGCTATTTCTCTTGCAGCCGCTAATTTTGCAGCAAATCCACTGGCTACACTTCCCGGAGCGATCTTCAGTGTATGGCATAATATATCAGGCTCTTTATTTGCCGGAATCCGCAAAGACGGAACCGGTATGACAGAGGCCTATCAGAAAGTTACTGTATAAATAAATCTGTTATGATTCACCATATGAACGTGCCGGGAAGATTATCCGGCTAAGACAACTACCCCCGCAGAGCCTTTTTTACGAGGATCTGCGGGGGGTAGTTTATTGGCTTTGTTCATTCAAACTCTTTTTCAGAGTGAATTTTTCTTATCCTCTTTTTACTGTCAAAATGGACTGTATAATTTTTTAATGGTTCCATAAATACACCCCCACGCTGATCAAAAATCTTGTTTTCGTGTAAAATGCTTGATATAAAAATCTCGTTTTCGTGTTTACGGAGGTGCTTCCCATATCCGCCTGCTCTTTATTACTATCTACCATCTAATATTTTCCGATATATCTTTTCGACATTAAATTCCGGTGCTTCTTCCAGCACTACTTGATAGATACTTTCCAATTCTTCAGGTGGAATTTCCAATGCATTCGATATCTCTTCCAGATTTTGTCCCTTCTTTACTTTCTTTATTACAAAATCTATCCTTTCTCCTATCCGTCCTTCTTCCCATGCATCCCGCCGGTCCATCTCTCTTTGCTTATTTGCGTTAAACTCTGTTAAAAGCACATCTCTCACCTCGTTTCTGTGTCTTCCAATAAATTTTCTTTCCCATGAAACAATTTGATAAACAGATGATCCTTATAGTTTCTCCGAACCCTCCAACGTTTCCACTCCTGCTTGACCGCACGAAAAATCGCCGGTCCCTTCATTTTCCCCAATAAAACCTCTCCTTTCATTATACGTTTCCGCATATTTCGTTTGCAAGTGTGTTCAGGATACAAAATAGACAATGATTTTCCGACGACCAGGATGGCCTTGATGAAATAGAATTTTAGAGTTTTAGAAAACTTTTGTCTGGGATGAGCATAGCACACATCTGTGCTTTTCGCAACCGTCTATTTCTGTAAAACAGCAAATGCCAGAGACCGCTCCGCAAAGCGCTGATCTCTGGCACCTGTTCCTACTCTTCATCTACATAGATAAAATCTATCGGTGACAATTTCCTGTATCGCACCGACGGAATCTTCTTCTCTAACTCTTCAATCTTTTCCCGAATCTCTTTATCCTCATAATTTTCCCACAATCCATTATCCAGATCACGATACTTATACCTCTGTGCCTGAAGCTCCTTCATCTCTTTCAGGATCTCCATCGTCTCGATCGGGAATTTCTTATGGCACTGGGAGCACTGGCATTCGGTGTCTGAAATAGGACGTATGTAGTTGTTCATGACTCCGCGGAATTTTGCATATTTCAAATGCAGCATAGGAAATTCATATATATTTATCATTAACATCGGAGTATCCTTTCCTGTCGGATTATTCCAAGGACGTAGATCGAACTTAGTTGAACGTTCCCATTCGCAATCATACGCTTTAGAACCTAATGTATAATGAGGGCATGTATGGATTTTTCTGCCTCGATTAGAATCCTGAGATGCTTTCCCCTTTGCACTTTCCAATGCCAGGCGTTCTGCTTTTTCGCGTTGGAGTTTGCGGGATTTTTTGCTGTCTTTTTTCATAAATGATAATTCCTTCTAAATTTTTATGGTTTTATTATAACATTCTGTATAGACGACTTCTGTCATTGCAATAATACTCTGCATAACATACACTTATATATTTTCATATAAGTCATCTATTTCTCTAATTTCCTTCATAAGCCTATTAGAGATTTCATTTTCAATGAACTCTTCTTTTATTCTACTCATAAATCTTATATCAGAAAATAGATGTGTTACTGTATTCAACAGACTGCCAATATCTAAATTCTTAGGATTTTGGGTTATTGCCGTATGTATAATGGTACTTGTTGATGCAATAGAGTTGGAAACTAATAATATCTTTCTTGTCCTAATTTCATACAAATTTCTATCTTCATCTTCTTTTTTAAACATCCCATGCACCAATAAAATAAGCATATCAAATAGTTTAGAAACAACAAATGATATTCCCACTATTCTTATGTCCCGTGCAAAACACAATGCTTCATAATTCTCACTATATAATTTACTGGCAAATTTTTCATTAAAGCTTGAAAGTACCGGAACAGGAAGTCCCATTTTAGTAAACTCATCCGATTTAAGATGCTGAGCTTGAGCAAATAGCGCGGCTGGTAAATTCAAATAATCAGCTTTTACTTCATGATAGCATTCGCTGAACATCTGTTCCATGCGTACTGTTTCCGAAGTGATTGACATTTTTTGAATCCCAGTAATTGGATCTACTCTGACAATTCTATTTGTATGGAAATTATTAAACGTAATACAGTCCGTTAATATATTGGCTGTACCAAATATCCATCCTAATATAGGATCATGTCCTAGCGTATACATCCGATGATATCTACCGCCCATATTTATTCCAAGTTCTCTAGATCCCTTAGTAATATCATATGGAACAGTTTGATATAAGATGTTAATCCAGTGACCTGCTGCATGCTTTTCCAAATATTCATCTCTGAATTTATCATTCGCATTCCTATGTGCCGCTTCAATTGACTTGTCATTATGTTCCAGTCTATCTGCCAGATTCACTTTCCTGCCATAATTGAATTTTTCCGCAATATAAGGAAAAATCAATGCTTTTGTGACCTGAAGCGCAACTGCAATTGCAAGAAACGATAAATCTGTCTTGTTAATAATACTTGTCTTCTTCGAGAACTGTTTATTAATATCATCAAGTTCTGCAAGTGAGTTCCGAATCTCACTCGCAGTCATGATATCTTCTAATACTACTGAATCATAATTATAATCTGCTCTCGCGCGTGCGGCAATATCCTTCCAAGACTCCAATTGTGGTTTGTGCATCAATGGTCTATTGTCGTTTTTTCCTGTAATTTCTTCGGATAATTTAAGTATTTCCTCATCTTTTCCTATTGAATGTAATAATTTTACCGAAGAATCAATACTATTGTCTGCTGCCTTTCTTACTCTCTTTAATTCTTGATTTTCAGATAAGATTTCTGAATTATACTGATTCATTTTCAAAACTTTATTTACATCCATTTCTTCATCAGAATACTTAAACCTGCTCATTCAGTGCCTCCAGACTAAGATGTAATTCCCAGATCGTGTTTCAAATCTTTAATTGCCTCCTGCAGCAGTATATTTAAACCATTTAAATACTCAATTCTTTCTTTATCCGCATCACTTTCTTCTTTCAATGCCTTTAAAACAGCTGTTTGTTTTGCAATAGCATTCTTATATAATAATTCTTTTGATTCGCGTAAGCGCTTATTTTTTATATGAGATGTAACTCCCATTGCTGTTCCGCCTAGGATAACAGCCGGTGCGGCCAAAACCGCAATTCCTGCAACCATACCACCGCCAATTATACTGCCAGCAGCAGCCAGTCCACTCGTGATTCCAGCAGCGCTTAAGCCAACCACCGAACCACCAAGATATAATACTGCAAAACCGATCCCTGCACCTGCTCCCACACCTACTGCACCCGCAATAGCCTCTCCAATTGGAGAATCCTTAATTCTTCTTGACTTATCCTGCAAAGCAGCATCAGCTTCATCAATCACTGATTGAACAGTCTTTAGAGCATCCTGACTCTGGAATTTCATCTCTGATTTTTTTGATACATAATCCCCCATTGTCTTGTCCTCCATAATTACTCAATTCATAGCGTCCAGATAAATCAACCTATTATAATTTTCTACTTGTCTTTATTCGAATTGCCAATGGCTAATTCAAGCAATGAAATAACTCCTTTTGCAATTTCAGTGATCATATTCGTCGTATTTGTTTGTTTATCCACCATAGCTCTGTTGTTGGATTCATTTTTACGCTCACGTTCTTCTGACTCTCTTACCTTAATATCTTTTTCATGTTTATTGCTCCAGTTAATATTAATACCCATTTCTTTGTCCTCCTACTTTACTTGAATAATACATGACCAATCAGTTTTCCAACATAATCTGCAACACTTTTAATCGCATCATCTTGTCGATTTTCCAAATAATTCAACTTACTTTTCGTTTGCTCATTGCTGCATCTCATTCGTTCTTGACTCTCTGCATTCTTCCGTTGTGATTCTCTGTAATTTTTATTGCAAATGTTCACTTATTTCACCTCACAACCTTAAAGAATATGCCGCTTGCAATTATAAGTACTATTATCATGATGGCTGCAAACAATATTCTTTTTCTTCTTTTCCTTCTTCGCTCTTCTTTTTTCCTGCGTTCATATGAATACTGTTCATACATTCCTAAAGCTACTTCTGATATAATTTCCAAAAAGCTTACAGACATTCCGCATTTTCTCCGTTTTATTCCACTCTAAGTTTTATGTTTACTCGAGCCATTATCACTCCATAAAACTCCTTCTATTCTTCTTCAACATAATCTTTCATAGCTTTTAAAGTACGTCGAACAGTTCTAAGTAAAATTTGATATTTGTTAAAGCATTTATACAATTCTGCATCCATAAACTCTCTATCATCTTCTTGCAATAATTCTGCTATTCTGTTTTGTATTTCCAAGGTCTTTTCTGCAAAATCTATTTCTCGAACTCCATCAATTGATACATTTTCAGTAATTGACTCAATCATGGTATCTACGATTACTTCACAAGGCATTTCATCTCCATCATATTCAAACTGATCATTTGTTAATATATCTGCAATTTCTACACATGCCCCTACTTTATCGCCCAAATCTCCTTCTAATGCATCATCAACACATACCTGTATTTCCTTTACATGATCCAGACATTGTTGTACTGTATTTAAAAAGAATTCTGTATCATCCTCCTCATCTGTTTCAACTACTTCTTCGTCATTATTACTTTCTAATTTATCTGCGTTCTCTTGATACCAGTCCCAAGCACCTTTTAATAGGCTTCCTGCAATATCCCATCCTGACGGTCTTGTGTCAATTTCGCACAATTTTTCCAACATCTCATTCATAATATTTATATTGTAAGTATCGCCTAATGATTTCCATTGAATTCCATCTTTGTATAGCATAATTCCATTTTGAGAACTGCTATAAAAGCCATTAACTCCAAAAATCATTCCCTTTTTTCCAGAGCTAAATAATGTTTCATCAATCATACCTAAACACTCTTCATATTCCATATGCCCCGCATAACTCATACACGCATTATTAAATTTGTCTCTTGGAATATTTCCGTATGTATAACAATCATAAAGTGAATTACATTTTGGAAGATACCGCTTAACTACATTAATTTTTTCTTCAATCGCCTTAGACATATATAATTCCTCCCATTAAACATATATAGATAGTATTACTTATTTCACTATTTCCACATCCTGCCCCTTCAACCACATATCCACCCCATCTCCAAACACCTCCGCCTCAATCACCTTGCCATCCTCACCATCTCTAATCACCTTCGCCGTCGGCAGCCGGTCCAGTATCGCTTCCACCGACATCCCCGTATACTTAAACCGGATTTTCTTCAGCTTCCCGCCATACATAAACTGCACCCGTTTCCGGAATTCTCCTTCCTCGAAGCGGTCTTTATACGGCACATTAAAATGTTCGTCGGTGATTTTAAAGGACTTGATGCGGTCGATCCGGTAGATGGTTGGGTAGATATCATCTTTATTGGTGAATTCCTTTTCCCGGTCGATATTCTGCAGGAATGCCGCCAGATAAAAATAATACTCCGAGAACAGGATCCCTACCGGCTCAATGGTCCGTTTTACGAGGTTGGGGGCTTTCATGCGCTCGTACTCGATCTCCATGACATGGTGATTCTGTACGGCCTACGCGATGTCCCAGAGACCTGGGATGATGGATTTTCCGTGATGTGGTTCGATGTAGTGGAACTTTTCGTTAGAAATGAGTGAGTCGACTGCGGCCCGGCTCTTTGGCAGGACACAGCTTGCCGTTAATTTTTCAAGAATGGGGAACATTTCCTCTTTCTTCATGGAGCGGCTTTCCAGGAGGATCTTGCAGACTGCCAGGATCTCCCCGTTATTCAACAGAGGTTTTTCCTCCCGCTGCAGGCGGTATCCGCCGGATTTCCGGTCAAGGATCACGTCCTGGCTGAGGCCCTGTTCCTGGAAGAAGCATCGCAGGGCTTCCACGTCGCGCTGGACGCTTCGCTCGGTGATATGGAACTGGTCCGCCATCTCCTTTTTCGACAGGATTTCTCCGTTGACGAGTCTGGAATAGATCTGAAGCAGACGGTCTGACTTACCTGTTGTACTGTTCATACGCCCTCCCATGTATTTTATGGCTTTGTAAGCATATAATACTATCTGTTAGTTATAATATTATATTTTTCAGCTCATGTCAATTTTTGTCGTGATTCGCTATCATTAAATGTGTCTGAAGTTATCATTCACTGTCCCGTTGCTGTCCGCGCAAAGCAGGAACAGCAGCACCCGGAGGAAACATTCATGAAATCGATCCACACTGAAAAATATCGCCAAATTGGTCTGAAGATCGCCTATTACCGCAAGCTCCGCGGTCTCACCCAGGAAGAGCTTGCCGAACAGGTCGGACTGACTCCCGCCTACATCGGACACCTCGAGGCACCGAATATTTCCAAGGCGTTGTCTTTAGATACCCTCTTCGATATCGCTGACGCCCTGCATGTCGATGCTCAGAAGTTTCTTGTGTTCGAGGAATCATGATACTGTTATTATAGCACTTTATATGGACAAAAGCTGTCATATATGTCATTTGTTGTCATTATTTATATTTTTTTCGTGAAAAAAGGCTTTTCAGAGATTTCTCTCCGGAAAGCCTTTTTCTGTAACTGCATTCTTTAAACTGATTTCCATAAAATTTATCAAAAAGCACTTTTGCATATTGCCGAATATCGATGTGCAAAATTTGCATGTTCCGCTTTCATCATATGCAAAAAGAGGACAGCCACCCATCCTCTTTTCGCCAAGTCTATCTATTTCCTATCCTTAAAAATTCCCCGGCAGGATCTCCTTACCCGCAAGAACCTCCTCATAATCCTTCAGGTTTCTCTGCAGCAGCTCCGGCGTATTCAGACCATACGGGCACTTGCTCATGCAGTGGCCGCAGTGGAGACAGTCCTTGATCTTCATCATCTTCGCCTGTACCTCCGGTGTGAGCTGGAGCTCAGACGGGGATCTTCTGAGAAGGAGGGACATTCTCGCGCAGGTGTTGATCTCGATTCCTGCCGGACATGGCATACAGTAGCCGCAGGCACGGCAGAAGCTTCCGAATAACTGCTTTCTGTCATTCTCGATCAGTTCGCGGATCTCGTCGTCCATCACCGGCGGATTGTCGATATAGCTTAAAAATTCGTCAAGCTCATGTTCCTTCTGGACACCCCAGATCGGAAGTACGCTGTCGTACTGCGCCTGAAACGCGTAAGCGGCTCTTGAATTGTTGATCAGGCCGCCGGACAATGCCTTCATGGCAATAAAGCCCATATCTGCCTTTTTGCACTTTTCCATGAGCTCCAGATCCTTCTCGCTGCAGAGATAGCAGAACGGGAACTGTAACGTCGCGTACAGACCGGAATCCACCGCCTCGTTTGCAACCGCAAGGCGATGATTCGTGATGCTGATGAACCGGATCTTTCCCTGTTCCCTTGCCTTTAAAGCAGCGTCATAGAGGCCGGATTCATCGCCCGGCTTCGGACAGACTGCCGGGTTGTGGAACTGGTATACATCGATGCAGTCCGTCTTTAAAAGACGAAGGCTGGTCTCGAGATCCTTCCAGAAGCCTTCTGCTGTCGTTGCCGCTGTCTTTGTCGCCAGATAGATATGGTTTCTGACATCACTTAAGGCATATCCGATCTTTTCCTCACTGTCAGAATATGCTCTCGCCGTATCGAAATATGTAATTCCGCCGTCATATGCCTTTCTCAAAAGCTTTGCGGCCTCTTCCTTCGTGATTCTCTGGATCGGAAGCGCGCCGAATCCATTCTTGTTCACCGTGATCCCGGTCTTTCCAAGTGTAACTGTTGTCATGAAGCTTCCCCTTTCTTCCTATACGTTTGCCCGTAACGTTTGCCCGTAACCTTTTCACATATCCGTGACCTTAAGCTACGGGCATACTAAAGCTACTGTTTTCCGGCGTCCAGCATCTCCTTCAGCGCCTCATCCCCGTCATCGATCCACGCGTCCTCTTCGTCCGCGTTGAGACCGAGGAATTTCGCCAGCGTTCTCTCGTCATCGCTGTTGTTCCACTCATCCACATAGTCATCGATGGCTTCAAATTCAATTTCTCCTGCCTGGTACTTTTCTTTGAATGTCATTTTCCTGCTCCTTCAGATTCTTGAGAATCGTGATCTCCTGATTGTCGATGTGTTCCCGCACAGCCATCTTCGCCTCCTGGATATGGCGCAGCGTCAGTGCCTTTAAAATATGTTCATGCTCCACCATAAGGATCTGGCGCTTGTCCGCGTCCTTAATGTATTCCAGACGGTAGCGGTACATCTGCTCTCTTAAATTGTTTAAGATCTGGACCAGCTTCTGGTTCTTCGTGCTGTTGTAGATGATTTCATGGAACTGCTCGTCAGTCTGGGCGATCTGCATCGCGTCCCCGTTCCCGACAGCTGCCTTGAAATCAACCTCCGCTTTATTTAATGATTCCAGCTCTTCCGCGGTGATTCTCTGGCATGCAAGGTCGATGGCAAGCTCCTCTAAGGAACGGCGCACCTCCAGAACATCCCGCAGGTTGCTCTCAGAGATCTTCGCAACCTCCGCGCCCTTTCTCGGTATCATGAGGACCAGGCCCTCGAGCTCCAGTTTACGGATCGCCTCACGGATCGGGGTACGGCTCACGCCAAGCCGCTCCGCAAGCTGGATCTCCATCAGACGTTCGCCCGGTTCCAGCTCTCCCTTTAAAATTGCCTGGCGCAGGGTCTTGAACACAACATCCCGTAACGGCAGATATTCATCCATATTTACTTCAAAATGATTCGTCATTGTGTCTCACTCCTCTATCTGGCTTTCTTCCGGTTGTAGAATTCAGTCAGGTACACCTGACGGGTCAGACGTCCACCGTCCGCTTCCCTAAGGGCCTGACAGGCCTTTTCTGCCAGTTCCCTGTCCTTGTATATACCGAATACCGTCGGCCCGCTGCCGCTCATCAGGGAGCCGCAGGCGCCGTTCTCCATCATCATTTCCTTGATTTCCGCGATCTCCGGATGATCCGGGACCGTCACGGTCTCCAGGACATTTCCAAGACGTTCGATCACGCCGTCCAGGTCACCGTTTTTGATCGCCGCCATCATGCCATCGATATCCGGGTGTTCCTCCGGTGCAAGCTCATTCACGCGCAGTTTTCCGTATACTGCTTTCGTTGACACGGAGATCTGAGGCTTCGCGATCACGAGATGGCACTGCGGCGGTGCCGGGAGTTCTGTCAGGATCTCACCGATTCCTTCCGACAGGGCCGTTCCACGCATGATACAGTACGGAACATCCGCGCCGAGCTTTACCCCCCGCTTCATAAGATC
>ENA-OPVY01000582-OPVY01000582.1-human-gut-metagenome-genome-assembly--contig:-NODE-582-length-27760-cov-5.685869_pt1 | contig 27760 bp, 22 predicted proteins | sample MGYA00241503_ERZ501998 | MGnify/ENA primary metagenome ERZ501998 (study PRJEB25962, sample SAMEA2042107) | human gut metagenome | biome: human gut; feature: human-associated habitat; material: faeces... | reverse complement strand
TGAGAAGCGGACAGAAAGGCGGCATTGAACAGGCACACACCATGCTCCGCATGATCCTGCCGAAACGAACTACCTTTGAATTTCTCTAAATGGCTGTCCCAGATACATTCTCTTCCGCGGTCTGAAGGATCCATGATGCTGTGAAGGATTGTCGCTTTTCCCGTGTTCAGGTCAACTTTGATGATTTCCTGATATAATTCCTGGATAGATTCGTAAATTTCCTGGGCTATATTCATTGGAATACCCCCCCCGATAATTTTTTAACAAAGTTATTTTTCTCACACTCAGCACCTGCCCTGCTCCGGCCGGATCTGGTTTCCAGCATCCGGCCAGGTACTTTTTTACTCCATCTCCAGCAGATTTAACTGCATGTTGGCAATATCCATGTTTTCCTGATCATCCGCGTCTCTTACAAAGTCCTCCGCGCTCACAACGCTGATCCTCCGGCGGATTTCATCCTGGATATCCAGCATACACTCTAAGAGCAATGGGTTGAAGTTCCCGCATTCTCCGTTTAAGATCATCTGGATCGCGACCTCATGCGGATATGCTTTTTTGTAGACACGATCGCTGACCAGGGCGTCGTAGACGTCTGCCACGGATACGACCTGGGCGGAAATCGGGATCTCGTCGCCCTTCAGTCCATCCGGATAGCCCTTTCCGTCCCAGCGCTCATGGTGCCATCTACAGATCTCGTAAGCGAGCTGTACAAGGCGCTCATCGTGGTACAGGTCAATGTTTCCGATCATGGCCGCACCAATGGTCGTGTGGGTCTTCACGATCTCAAATTCTTCTTTTGTTAATTTACCAGGTTTGTTTAATATCTTCTCGTCGATATTGATCTTTCCGATGTCATGGAGCGCTGACGCCGTAGCGATCAGGCCGATCTCCTGCCAGGAAAGATGGTATTTGTTTTTCTTTTTGATCAGCTGCTCTAAAAGCAGTCTCGATACGATATTCAGGTGAATAACATGAGGTCCGCTCTCGCTGTTTCGGAATTCAACGATCTGGCTTAAAATACCGATCATAATACGGTTGCTGCGCTCTTTTTCCTGGATCTGGGATGTTACAAGGCGGAGCAGGCGGCGCTGTTTGGAGTACAGCTTGATCGTATTTAACACGCGCTGGTATACGACTCTCGCGTCAAATGGTCTCCTGATATAATCGCTGACGCCGAATCCGTAAGCTTCACTGATATATTTCCCGGAGTCCTCACTGGAGATCATAATGACCGGAATATCCTCCAGCAGGCGTCTCTCATTCATCACCGTCAGGACCTGGAATCCGTCCATCTTCGGCATCACAAGGTCCAGCATCACAAGGGCGATACCGTTTCCATACTGCTCCAGGATCTTTAAGGCAGCTTCGCCGTTTTCTGCCTCCAGGATCTCATAATCCTGTTTCAGGATCTCTGTCAGAAGCTCGCGGTTCATATCGGAATCGTCGACGATGAGGATCTTCGGCTTGATGGTCTGTGTCCTTAAATATTCCCGCATCGTCTCGTCCAGATACTCGGTCTTTTCCTCCGTGATAACCATGTTTTTCTGGTCTTTCGCGAAATACATCAGGCGGTCGGCCCTGAGAACTGCCTCCTCGATACTCTCGCCGTCGCGGGTGATCACACCTCCGATGCTGACAGAAAGGCGGAGATTTCCGTAATCCGCAATAGCGGTATCGTGGATCTTTTCCTGGATCATTTTTAATTTTTCGTTGAAGCTGTCCTTGCTGATTTCCGGCAGGATCAGGAGGAATTCGTCTCCGCCGTACCGGATCAGGCTGTCCGTCTTCCGGATATTCTGTCGGATCACGTTGACCATCATCTCAAGGGCATGGTCACCCGCCCGGTGTCCATATGTATCGTTATAGACCTTCAGATAGTCCATATCGATCACAGCGACTCCCGCTGTGTTGGTCTTATTTTTTATCTCATCCTCAAAATAACGGCGGTTGTAGACTCCTGTGAGGGCATCCATGTAGATCATATGGTTATATTTCATCAGGCTTCCTATGAGCTTTTTGCATCCGTCCTCATCGATAAAGTTCTGGCTGTCCTGCTTCTGCAGCATCTCCATCACATACGGCTCGCCGTCGATCTCCACGTATCTCGCCGTCACCTGGTACATCTCTCTGCCGAGAAATTCCAGCTTTGATGTCTGACCATGCTCTTCCATCATTCTCTGGCTGATGCAGTTTCTGCATGGTTCATTCTTCTGCCAGAAAGCAAAACATTCGCAGGGAGGGGCTGTCTCCATCTTGTCCAGGCCTTCCATCGCTCCCGTTTTTCCATCCAGATTCATCACCGTATACCCACGCACAAGGCGGACGATCGGGAAGATCTGCCGGAGCACTTCCATCTTCTTTTCGGCCTCTTCTCTGGTCATAATATCGTAATCTTCCATATAAACTACAGTTCCTCCCCTGTTCTATGGATTCCGGTTTAATAAAAAAGCAGTTTCCTCTGTCTCTATATCTTCGAGATCGCAGGAAACTGCATGTCAGTCTTTGTTTTTGGGTAAATTCAAGCTGATTCGAATGAGATAATCTGTTTTTATTATACCCCATGATTTTGTTTGTTGTCTATACTTTTTATCGCTTTTGATCCATCGGTCCCGCCTTGTAAGGTACCAGATTTAAGGTACCCTGCATCCAGATCTGTCCTTTAAAACGGCGGCCCGGCTGCGGTTCTCCTAAGAGGTCCCTGCTGTTGATGCAGACCATGAATTCCAGGTCATGGCTCTCGATCTTCATGCGATAAATCTCTTCTTTTGTATAAATATTTCGGATTTTCTCAACTTCTTTGATTTCTCCGATAATGGAATACTGGTCGCACTCCACGCCGCAAGGCATGAAGCAGGAGTCGATAATGGAGTAGAGATCTTCCTTCATAGCTCTTCTGGAGATCTGGGAATAGAGGTCAATATCCTCGATGGTCAGGGTCTCCATGGCGTCCTCGTCCCCGTTTTTTGCGGCCTCGATCAGGCTGCTGCGTTCTTTTGCGGAAACTTTTGCCTTCTGGATCTGTTTCTGGCTCTTCTTAATCGGAAGAAGGACCTTTCCTCCGATGGACATGCCGGAAAAGCAGACCGATCCGATTCTGGAGTGGTGCTCTTTATCCAGCATTTTCTCCCGGAAATCCAGGAAATTCTGGATGTAGAAGATCAGCGTGATGCCAACTCTATTCTCGTCCACCATGCCGGAGTAGGTCTCTTTCTCCGTGTGTCTCTGGACGGAGCACTCTTCCGTGGAGCCGACGACATTGCTCTCCAGGTACGGGAAGTAATATTCCCGCTCGAAATTTCCTTCTTCGTTCAGCTCTCCGACGATCGAGATTCCAAGTCCCGGGGCGACTTCCGCGCGCATTTCGCACACGTTGCTCTCCTCATCGACCTGGACGCACTTCGTTATCGACGGCTGCCGTTCCAGCAGATCCAGAAGCTTTTCGATATCCTTTTTCTTTGTATACATGCTGAAACCAGCTGCACGTAAAAATTTATGCATATGGATCAATAATCTCCTTTATCCTCGCCGTTGAAATCATCCGGCATCGCATCAAAATCCTCGATGTTGTCTGTCTCGATCTCAATCTCTTCCACATCGTATGCATCCGCATACTGCTTTACACGTTCTTCTTCATCCTCGCGGCGCTCTGCCTGGCGTTTTCTCAGTTCTTTCATGCGCTCGCTCTTCTTCCGCTCGCTGCTCGGAACCTCGATATCCTGCTCTCCGGAGCCGCCTTTTAACTCTTTTTTCTTGCCGTTTGCGGCCTTTTCCTTTATTGCGAGGCGCTCATCCATAGTCGGGCGCTTCACATAGCCCAGAGCCTGCTCCAGCGCTTCCTGCTCTTCTCCGCCGAGGAGAACTTCTGTCGCACCTTCCTCTACCTCTTTTAAGTAAATGTAGCAGCCCTCACGGCTGTGAACAACATCCAGTACGAAACCACTGTTGTTGTTGTCCAACATTGCGATAACAAAGCTTAAGTTGCCGCCCATGCCCTTGAACGCGTTATACTTGACGTATCCGAATTTCTGGAATGAGGACTTGATCTGCTTGGACAGCTGTTTCATTGCATCCTTGCTGGCCCGGTCTTTCGCCTGCAGCTCCTCCATCTCATCCATCATGTCCATGATCGTATCTTCCAGTGTCTCCGCGTCTTTTCCGCGCATGAAGATATCGTATCTGCGGTACAGTTTATTAAGCTTCACAATACAAATGATCACCACGATCAATAATACCAATGACAGGATTGAAAATCCGATGATCAGTGCCATTGGATCGATGGGAAGATTGTATAACATACTGTTTTCCATATTTTATTTTCTGTCCTTCCGTATGTGTCTGTGCGTTTCGTGATTTTAGTCTTTTTCGTTCAATTTTTTCCTGTTCGTCAGCTTCCTTTTCATTTAGCTTTCATCTTGGGCAAATGCCTGCTTTCTGCTTTTTGCTAAATTTCAGGAAACCCTAAATACAGTCGGCTTTTTCAGTATTTTCTTTCCAAAAATCCCATCAGCGAAGCTGATCTGGAATGGATTTTTGCGTGTAATTATGAAGATACTGAATAGTTACGCTGGATTATTGATTGGTTATGCCCTCAAGGATTCCATGAGCTCGATCAGGCGCTCTAACTCTTCCTGGGAGTAATACTCGATCTCGATTCTTCCTTTATTTTTGTCTTTCTGGTTGATGACAACCTTCGTGCCCATAATGGACTTTAATTTGTCCTCCACCTGGCGGTAGATGAGATCGATATCCGGTCCTTTTTCCGGCTTCTTCTCCTTCGGCGGACGGTTCATCATCTTCACAAGCTTTTCCACGTCGCGGACGCTTAATTTTTCCTCGGTGATCTTCACCGCAACCTGGTACTGGCGTTCGCCCTCCTCAAGACCAAGAAGCGCTCTCGCATGTCCGCTGGAGATCTTTCCGTCTGCCAGCATATCCTGTACACGGACGTCAAGCTTCAGAAGACGCATGCTGTTTGTGATCGTTGCGCGGTTCTTGGATACGCGGTTCGCAATCTCTTCCTGTGTGAGATGGAACTCCTGGATCAGCTGCTGGAACGCCTGGGCTTCCTCGATCGGATTCAGATCCGCACGCTGGACGTTCTCGATCAGCGCGATCTCCATTGTCTGCTGCTTATCATACTCGCGGATCAGCACCGGGACATCCGTGATTCCCGCAAGCTTTGCAGCGCGCCAACGGCGCTCACCAGCGATGATCTCGTAGTGATTGCCCTTTTTCTGGACGATCAACGGCTGTAAAATTCCATACTGTTTGATAGAATCCGCCAGCTCCTGAAGACTTTCTTCGTCGAAATTCTTTCGCGGCTGCTCACTGTTCGGCTCGATCAGGTTAAGCTTTAGTGTCTGCTCTACCGGTTTTTCTACGATCTTTTCAACGGGTTTTTCTACCACTTTTTCAACGATCTTCTCAACAGGTTTCTCAACGATTTTCTCGACGATCTTTTCGACCGGTTTCTCAACGATCTTCTCAACCACTTTTTCTACGACAACCGGCTCAGAATTACCGGCATTCCGGGAATTATTCTTTTTAGCTGCGTCAGTGCTTACAGCCGTATTTCCTGCTGTCTTTGCTGCTTTTCCGCTGTCACTCTTTGCCCCGGTTCCATTTTTTTCTGTATTTTTAGCAGTTCCCTGATTTGCCATCAGGTGCTCTTTTCTCTCACTTCTGCTTACTTTTTCCGCAGCGTTCTCTTTCGTAGCTGTAACTTCTTCCCCGAAGAACGCGCCTAAACCTTTACCTAAACCACGCTTCGCCATTATAATTCCTCTCCTCTGCTGATGACTTCCGCTGCTAAAAGTCTGTAGCTCTCTGCCCCTGATGACCGGCTGTCATAGAGATTAATCGGCATCCCGTAGCTCGGTGCTTCAGCCAGTCTGACGTTTCTCGGAATAATTGTCTTGTAAATATTTTCATTCAGATGCTCTTTTACGTTCTCTACAACTTCCAGGGACAGATTAGTTCTGGAATCATACATCGTAAACACAACGCCCTCTACTTCCAGTGCCGGATTCAGCTTTTTCTGAACAAGATTTACTGTTTTTAGCACCTGGCTTAATCCTTCCAGTGCGTAATATTCACATTGGATCGGGACAAGTACCGTATTTGCCGCGGTCAGCGCATTGATCGTAAGAAGGTTCAGGGACGGTGGGCAGTCGATGATGATAAAATCATATTTTCCATCCAGCAGTTCCAGATTTTTCTTGAGGATGCTCTCCTTTTCTTCCATATCAAGAAGCTCGATCTCTGCTCCCGCCAGATCAACATCCGACGGCATCACATCCAGTCGTTCCTGGATGCTGGGATTAACGCACTCTTCCACGGTGCACTCCCCCATCAGCAGTTCGTATACAGTATTGTCAATATTTCCTTTTTCCAATCCAAGCCCGCTTGTCGTGTTTCCCTGCGGATCAAAGTCAACAGTCAACACTCTCTGCCCTGCTTCAGCCAGGCAGGCCGACAAATTGATAGCTGTCGTCGTCTTTCCGACACCGCCTTTTTGATTTGTAATTGCAATAATACGTCCCATACCTCTATCCTTTCCGCAGGTCAGCTCTACTCTTTTTATCGTGTATCTCTCTCGATTCAGCCCAGATTTACCATAAAATCCGGTTTTTTCACGGGCTTTTCTCTATTTTTCTTCTACTATTTACTATCAAAACATTAGCGAAACTTAGTATAACACAATTTTTCCTATTTTCCTATTGATTTACCCTATAAAATTAAAAATGTTTCACGTGAAACATTTTTGCAAATCCTACAAGCCATATTTTCCGAATTCCGTGGGGCAAGTGTTTCACGTGAAACACTATACTCTCTTCTCGATTTTTCTTCTTGTGGTTCATTGATGTTTCACGTGGAACATTCATATTTATCGCTATTCGCCTTTCACAAACAGTAACGCATATTCTTCAGAAACATTTCACACTTTCGCCTGTTGTATCTCTCTATCAATTATATTATAATATAATCAGGGTTTACCTTAGAGAAAAGTGATAAAACTACTGCTCTTCTCTCACTGTATTCCCACTATATTTCTATACCCTATCATCTAATTTCGAGGTGAATTTATGAAAGCAAAAAACAAAATCATCACTGCCGTTCTCCTGTCTGCCGGTGCGGCGGTCGGAACTGCGCTGATCAATAAATACATCACAATGTCTGCCGTTGCAAGAAATCTTCTTACCCAGCCGGAACCACGTTGCTATCGTTGGAGACTCGGCAATATCTACTATACAAAAGCAGGAACCGGAAAGCCGCTTCTTCTCGTCCACGACCTGACACACGCGTCCAGCAGCTGCGAGTGGGATTCCCTGATTCCGCTCTTAAAAGAATACTACACGGTTTACACCATCGACCTTTTAGGCTGTGGCCGTTCCGAAAAGCCAAACCTTACTTACACGAATTTTCTCTATGTGCAGCTGTTAAATGATTTCGTAAAATCCGAGATCGGCCGCCGCACAAATATTGTCGCCACCGGTGCGTCCGCTCCGATCGTGACAATGGCCTGTGGATACAATCCGGATCTCTTTGAGCAGATGATGTTCATCAACCCGGATTCTCTCCTCTCCTGCAGTCATATTCCTGGAAAATCCGCAAAATGTTATAAGTTTATCCTTGATCTCCCGATCATCGGAACACTTCTCTACAATTTTGCATCCGCAAGAAGTATAATCTCCAAGACCTTCTCCGAGAGTTACTTCTATAACCCGTACGATGTGAATCCGCATAACATCGACAAATACCACGAGTCTGCCCACCTTGGCGACTCCCCGAAATCTGTCTATGCCAGCGTCCAGTGTAACTACACAAAATGTAATATTACAAAGACTCTGGAAAAGATTGACAACAGCATCTACATTCTCGGCGGTGAAGCCGAACCGGACATCGACCTGACGATCAAAGAATACACTAAATGCAACCCGGCAATCGAGTCCAGCACCATTGTCAACACCAGGCATCTTCCTCAGCTCGAAAACCCAGAGGAAGTCAGCGCAACCGTGCAGATGTTCTTCAACTAGTTTCACACAACCATATTTCAATGTTTCACGTGAAACATTCCTATTAACTACAAAAAGGCGCCGTTGCTTCTCTTCTGGCAGCGACGCCTGATTTATTTCAATTGCTTTCCAACAGCTTATCTATTTCTGCTCTGTTATCAATCTACCGATGTTCCATCGCAAATGTTTCACGTGAAACATCGTGACATTTTTATCTCCTTCATAGCCAAAAAAAGAACCCCTTTATCCTAGTTTATAAAGATAATGAAGTTCTCAATTTTTCTTTAAATTTTACTTTAACGGTTCCTTCCCCGGAAGTCCCGCTTTTCTCGGATATTTCTTCGCTGTGATCGCCATCTTCTTTACCGGAACAAAGGTGCGTTCCACTTCCGTCTCCGGAAGAACCTTTACGATAATATCCTTCATCTCTCCGCCAAGCTTCTTCACAGCAGATCTCGCCTGGGCAATCTCCTCGTCAGCTTTTCCGGATTTATACGGGATAAAATATCCGCCCTTTTTCACAAACGGGATACAGTACTCGGAAAGGGTGGACATATTTGCCACCGCCCTGGATACGCAGATGTCGTACTGTTCCCGGTATTTCGCATCGCGTCCGTAGTCCTCGGCACGTCCATGGACAGCCGTAATATCCGTAAGTCCCAGTGCCTCTATCACCTCATTTAAGAATCCCACTCTCTTATTTAAAGAATCAAGCAGTGTGACCTTCAGTCCCGGAAACGCAATCTTTAACGGAATTCCCGGAAATCCTGCACCCGTACCCACATCGATACAGCTGTATTCTGCGGATCCGTCAAGCTTTAACCCAAGCTCCGGCGCAGCCAGAACAAGCAGAAGGCTGTCCACAAAATGCTTCGTGATCACATCGGAAAGCTCTGTGATCGCCGTGAGGTTCATCACCTTATTCTTCTCGATCAGCATCTCATAATATTTAAAAAACTGCTCTTTCTGCTGATCCGAAAGCTCGATTCCAAGATCCACGCAGCTCTGATCCAATAATTTTACAAATTCATCTGTCATCAAATTATTTCCTTCCCATCTGCTCTAAATGCACCATCAGAACAGAGATATCTGCCGGTGAAACGCCGGAAATTCTCGATGCCTGTCCGATATTCTCCGGCTTATAGAGATTCAGCTTCTGGACAGCCTCTCTTCTTAAACTGTTTACCGTTGTATAGTCGAGATCCGCCGGGATTTTTCTTCCCTCAAGCTTCTTAAACTGTGCCACCTGCTGCTTCTGTCTGCGGATATATCCGTCATATTTCAGATTTATGTCAACCTGTTCCCGCACATCCGCCGGAAGCTCCGGCCTCTTTTCATCTAACTCCGCCAGCATCCCATAATTTAATTCTGGTCTCTTAATGAGCTCCGCCAGTGTACTTCCGGACTTTAACGCCGTACTTCCATGAATCTCCAGGAACGTCTGAACCTTCTCGTTCGCACCGATATTCGTCTTCTCGAGACGTGCGATCTCCGCCTCAATGGCCTTTTCTTTCCAAAGTACATACTCGTACTGTTCATCGGATACAAGACCGATCTCATGTCCGATCCCGCGAAGTCTGAGATCCGCATTGTCCTGACGCAGGAGCAGACGGTACTCCGCTCTCGATGTCATCATGCGGTACGGCTCATGATTTTCCTTTGTCACAAGGTCATCGATAAGGACCCCAATATACGCCTGGGAACGATCAAGAACCACCGCGCTCTTCTCCTGCAGCTTTCTCGCCGCGTTCACACCGGCCATAAAGCCCTGAACGGCTGCCTCCTCATATCCGGAGCTTCCGTTAAACTGGCCGCCGGAGAACAGTCCGTCAATATTTTTAAACTCCAAGGACGCCTTTAACTGTCTCGGATTGATGCAATCATACTCAATTGCATATGCATTTCGAACAATTTTGACATTTTCCAGTCCCGGAACCGTCCTATACATGGCGTACTGAACATCCTCCGGCAGGGAGCTGGACATTCCGCCGAGGTACATCTCGTTCGTGTAGAGTCCCTCCGGCTCCACAAACACCTGATGACGCTCCTTATCCGGGAATTTTACGACCTTATCCTCGATGGACGGGCAGTATCTCGGACCGGTTCCCTCGATGGCACCGGAGAATAATGGGGAACGTTCCAGGTTGTTCCGGATGATCTCATGGGTCTTCTCATTCGTATACGTCAGCCAGCAGGAGATCTGTTCCTTCTGTATTGACTCCGGATCCGTAGAAAATGAGAACGGAACAACCCGCTTATCTCCAAACTGCTCTTCCATTTTGGAGAAATCGATACTTCTCTTATCCGCTCTCGCCGGTGTTCCCGTCTTAAAACGGTACATTTCGATTCCGTTCGCCTTTAAGGAATCTGTCAGATGGTTCGCCGCCTGCAGACCATTCGGTCCCGTCGGGTTGCTCACATCGCCGTAAATACATCTTGCACGGAGATAAACACCTGTAGCAAGAACCACCGCACGGCACCTATAGACCGCGCCGGAGTAGGTTTTTACACCCACGATCCGCTTTTTCACCGGATAACTGCTCTCCTGCTGCCCCTCATGCTCCTTCTTAAAGGTTCCGTACTCGCCCGGGATCTCCTCCGTGAGGATCTCAGCAACCTCCGCCTGTCGGATCGTCAGATGATCCGTGTTCTCCAGGACGCGGCGCATGGATCTCGTGTACTCCTGCTTGTCCGCCTGAGCACGCAGGGAGTGGACCGCCGGTCCCTTGGATTCATTCAACATCTTCGACTGGATAAACGTTTTATCAATATTTTTGCCCATCTCACCGCCGAGGGCATCCAGCTCACGGACAAGATGTCCCTTGGAACTTCCTCCGACGTTCGGGTTGCATGGCATCAGGGCAATGCTGTCCACGCTGACCGTAAACATGATCGTCTCAAACCCAAGTCTCGCTGCCGCAAGCGCCGCCTCGCATCCCGCATGGCCCGCGCCGACAACTACAATATCATATGTCTCCTCTACTACCGGCATTTTATTTCCTCTTTTCTTGTCAATTCCCTACTGTCTCTTCTATACTCCCAGCGGAATCTCCCATAAAAAACATTCCGATCCGCCAATTCTTTCCACCATAACCTTACTTACCCATACAGAACTTGCTGAATATCTCATTCACCAGGTCATCCTCCACAGACTCCCCGACAATAAGACCTAACTTCTCATAGGCATCCATCAGATCGATCGAATAAAAATCCTCCGGCATGCCGTTCTCTATACTGTTCTCCACCATGGACATGCTCTCGAAAGCGTCCTTTAAAGCCTTCACATGGCGCACATTCGTGATCATAACCTGGTCGTTGAAGTCGATCTCACCTTCATAGAATAAGGACTTTATCTCCTCTTCCAGGAGGTCGATTCCCGTCTCCTCCTTCGCGGAGATTCCGATCACCTTATGCCCGGACCGCTTCTCCACCTCATCCGCGGATACTACCGGCTCCAGGTCGCTCTTATTTAAGAGTACCACTGACTTCCGTTCCTTAATAAAGTCCATGATCTGATAGTCATTCTCATCCAGCTCCCTCGATCCATCTACAACGTAGATGATGAGATCCGCCTTCTTCGCCTCTTCCATGGCCCGGGAGACGCCGATCTTCTCCACCACGTCCTCTGTATCCCGGATTCCCGCAGTGTCCACAACATTCAGGCTGATTCCCTGAAGATAGATATGTTCCTCAAGGATATCTCTCGTTGTTCCCGCCACATCCGTAACAATGGCGCGGTCCTCGCCAACTAAAACATTCATCAGGGACGATTTTCCAGCATTCGGCTTTCCTAAAATAACAGTCTTTACGCCCTCAGAAACCACCCGTCCATTGGAGGAAGAACGGATCAGCTTCTCAAGCTTCTTCTTCACAGAAAGAACAACTTTAAGCAATTTTTCCCCGTATCCGTCCAGGGAAATATGTTCCGGATCGTCAAGCGCCGACTCGATAAAGGCAATCTCATAGATAATCTGTTCCCGGATCTCATGGATCTCCTTCGATACACTTCCCCGAAGCTGGCTCACAGAGGACTGCAGCGCATATTCATTTTTCGCGTTGATCACGTCGATGACCGCCTCCGCCTGGGAGAGGTCGATCCTGCCGTTTAAGAACGCCCGTTTCGTAAATTCACCCGGCTCTGCCAGTCTCGCCCCGGCCTTTAAGACTGTCTCCAGGATCCGTCTCGTGACCAGCATTCCGCCGTGACAATCGATCTCCACGGTATCTTCCGCTGTGTAGCTCCGTGGTCCTCGCATAAGCATCAAAAGGACCTCATCCACAGCCTCATCCCCGTCATAAACGTATCCGTAATGGATCGTATGGCTCTCCGCCTCAGAAAGCTTTTTCTTTCCAGGTTCCCGAAAGACTTTTTCCGCAACTTCAACTGCGTTCTCACCGCTGATCCTCACGATTCCGATTCCTGAATTTCCCATCGCCGTGGCGATCGCTGCAATCGTATCTGTATATTCCATAATCTCCATCCTGTCACTCACGCCTGCTGACTTAAAACATCAAGCTGAATGATCTTCTATTTTCTGGCTCCGCAAGTCCTGTAAACTCACGGAAATTCACACAATTAGTCACCCTATCATAGCACAAAGGGGCTGCCATAGGCAACCCCCTCTATCACGATATCTGCAACTATTCAGCACCTTCCTGGTTACCTTTGTTTCCAGACAAAATCAGCCATGCGTTCCCGCACAGTGCGGCGCATGGCTGATCTGTGAATTATTATTCCTGGCTGCTGCTGCGATAGCTGTTCTCAGAACCAGCAGTTCTTTCGCGTCTCTCGTATCTCGGTCTTCTCTCTCTGCGCTCTTCCTTCTTTAACGCGATCACAACATGGCGGAACGGCTCCTCGCCTTCGCTCTTTGTGAATACGTATTTGTCGTTCTGGAGTGCAGAGTGGATGATCCGTCTCTCATACGGATTCATCGGCTCTAAGGAAACCGGACGTCTTGTCCGTTTTACCTTGTAAGCGATATTCTTCGCGAGAGTCTCCAGTGTTTCTTTTCTTCTCTCTCTGTAATTTTCGGTATCCAGCTTGACTCTTAAGTAGTCCTCAGATTCCTTATTTACAACAAGGCTTACAAGATACTGAAGGGAATCGAGTGTCTGTCCTCTCTTGCCGATGAGAAGTCCCATCTCCTCGCCAGTCAGATTGACATCCATCTCCTTTTCCTCTTCATTCATTTTCACTTCCACATCAACAGCAAGGCCCATTGCATCGAAAACGGAATTCAGGAAATCTACGGCCTTATCGTCAACGGTCTCGATCTTCTTCGCGCGGATCACTGCCGGCTTGGAACCAAAGAGTCCGCCAAGAACTCCGGCACTTCCTTTTTCCACGACCTCGTACTGAATCCGATCACTGCTCACACCGAGCTGCAGGGATGCCTGTGTGATTGCATCTTCCACAGTTTTCGCAGTCACTGTAATCATTTCCATAACAGAACCCCCTTATTATTTTCGCTTGTCATGTGCCTCATTGTACTTCTGAACCATCGCTGCCTTGGAAGCGAGACTTCCCGGTTTCGCGTTGGTATTGTAGTACTTGCTGGACTCCTCGATCTGTTTCGCGATCTTTTCCTTCTTAACTTCCTCAGCTACTTTCTCTTTCTCCTCCTCAGCCTTGATCGCCTTTAAGGATGCGGTAGCGTTCTGAGTTACCTTAGCCGGCGGAAGTCCCTGTTTTGCACGTTTCTTATTTACCTTTTCCAGGTTCTTTGCGATCATATCGTCGATGTTTACCTTATCCATGTACGCGTTAACGATGAGCTGCTGGATAATTGTAACAACGCTGGTCGCGATCCAGTAGATACCAAGACCTGCCGGCATCGTGATACAGATGAACGCGGAGAATAACGGCATTGTCGTTGTCATAGTCTTCATGGACTGGGCCATCGGATTCTCTGCATCTGCGGATGTGGACGGCTGATTTCCGCTCATGAGCTTTGTGCTGAACCACTGGGATACTGCCGCAAGAACCGGGATGATCCATGCAAAGGACGGTACCCAGCCCGGCGCCTCTGCCATATTTAAACCGAGGAACGTGTTCATTCTCTCGACAACAGCAGCATTCTGGCCGATCACATCAGAGATTGCCGGGAACAGTGCCTGAAGCTCTCCCCACTGGGATGTGGAGAATTTATAGAGCATGTCTACAAGACGGTTTGCATTTGTGAAATCAAACTTGTCTAATTTTCCGCCGCAGGCGGTTGCGATATTTGTGATTTCCTGTAACTTCTGAGCATAGTCAGCCTGTCCCATCAACGGAGTGACAACGTTGTCGAAATAAACGCGGACAGACGGAACGTATGCCGGAATATTGTAGATGACACGGTACAGTGCAAGAAGGATCGGCATCTGGATCAGCAGCGGAAGGCATCCGCCTGTCATGCTTGTGCCGTACTTCTCGTAAACAGCCTGAATCTCCACGTTCTGACGCTGCATGGACTCTTGATCCGACTTCCCTTTATACTTCTTCTGGATCGCCTGGATCTCCGGATTCATGACAGACATGAGTTTTGTGGTTTTCTGCTGTTTGATCGTCAGCGGTATCATCAGTGTTTTCATTACGATCGTAAACAGAATAATGCACAGACCTACGTTGAACACGCCGAAGCTGCTCGTAAATCTGAAGAGGATGTCCATGACATAGCCAAGGACAGTCGCGATCGGTCCCAGAATGGAACCAGCCTTCGTCAAAACCATATCTTACCTCCTGGGTTTTTTACGGGACTGGATCATAACCGCCTTTTGCAAACGGGTGACATCTCAAAATCCGCCTGCACGCAAGATAAGTACCTTTTATAGCGCCGTATTTTCTGATTGCTTCCATGGCGTACTGGGAGCAGGTAGGCGTATAAATACAGTGAGGGCCGATACAGGGAGAGATAAACTTCCTGTAAATCTTAATCAGACCAATCAGAACCCATTTCATAAACCACTCACTTCGATTCTTTTAAAATGTTATGAAGCCCGCATAAGTGCAGAAATGCACTCTCAATCTTGTCGAAATTTTTGTCTTTTGCCGCAGCACGTGCGACAACAATGATGTCTTTTCCTTCTTCTAATATGTCCTTATTTAACCGGAAGCTTTCGCGGACAAGTCTCGCGAACCGATGCCTTACAACGCTGTTTCCGACCTTTTTGCTGGCGGAAATTCCGATTCTCGTATCCTCCCGTCCCGAATCCATCACGTACATGACCAGATATTTGTTTGCGTAGGACTTCCCTCCCCGGTAAACCGTCTGGAAATCCTGATTTTTCTTTAACGAATTGAACCTTTTCATTCAATACCTCTGCAAAACTAAGTCGATAAAGCCGTAAAAATCCCGCATAACAAAAAAGAGCATCCAAAAGTTTTCCTAAACTTCCGGATACTCTCTTGGTTCATTAAGCAGATAATCTAGCTCTACCTTTTGCTCTTCTGGCAGCTAAAACTTTTCTACCGCCTGCTGTTGCCATTCTCGCTCTGAAACCATGAACTCTTTTTCTCTGAGTGTTCTTCGGCTGAAATGTCATCTTCATAAACCCGGCACCTCCTCTTACTCTAAATTCAAGTACCTTCTCATGTACATATAAACTAAGACATATTGAAGCATCGTATCGATTATATAAAAATTGCCGCCCTTCGTCAAGACTAAATTTCAAAAAAATCCTTAAAATATGGGGATTTCTCCCATATGATTTTTCCTTTTTCCGCCCTATATCCACATTCTGCTTTTGCATGGAACGTTACTTTTCGCTCTTTCAGTAATAAAAAGGGGGAACAGCGTTTCGCTATCCCCCATAAAATGTATGTATTGATTTTATGTCACTATATTTAGTATCTCTTCATTATATTATAGAAGCTGCAGCGTTATTATTTTCCGCTGCTCTCATTTTTTATACCTGATCTTCTTCCGGAAGCTGCCACACCACGCTTCTGAAAGGTATTCCTATATAACCGGCTCTTTCCGATCAGCCGTTATCTTTCATGATTTTAAACAGAACCTTCGTGATGGCCGTCGTAAGGATACCTGCGACGATCGCCTCCGGGATACCGAATCCCAGGATGATTCCCAGGATCACATCGTAGATGTGCTCCACTGCCTTGTTGGACGCAGCCGCGTAGCTCTGTCCGAAGAAGATATAGATTCCGTTCATGACAAGCAGTGTGTTTGTCATAGCTCCTGCGATACCAGCCACCCAGAGGGCAACGGTCTGGCTGCCTTTGATTCCGTGAGCTGCTTTCATGATCAGCTTATATACAAAATAAGCAACGATGCCGATGCATACACGCGGCACGATGGCGATCACGGCGCTCCACATGTTTCCGCTGTATCCGCCGATCGTAACAAACGGGCTGAATACGAAGGAGGTCACTCCCGGAGCAATGGTCGCTTTTACAAGGCTGGTCACACCAAATACCAGTCCTAAGTAAGCGCCGTACTTCGGTCCAAGGATGATCGCTCCGATGATGACCGGGACGTGGATGATCGTTGCGTTCATAAAGCCTAACGGAATGTAACCGAGAAACGGTACGACCGACATGGCGATGATGATCGCGGTGAAAATCCCGGCGAGGGACATGTCCAGAACTTTCTTTTCAATTTTCATTTTTCTTTTTCCTCCTGCTACTGCTCTCTTGCGAGATACAATGCAATATAGTCACGTCTTGCATTATAGCGTGTCAGCGTGATGCCGTCAAATTCTTTCTCTAAAATTTTCCATTTATTTTTACTATTCAATTTTACTTCCTGCAATATAATTCCTGCTGCCTTAATTTTTTTCGATTTTTCATTTTTCCCTCATATACGCCCTCTCCAACGTCCAGTCCTCTAAAATCGTTCTTTCTTTCCATTCTGATTTCGGTGTCTTTCTTCCGCGGACACAATTTATTGTATTTTTTCTGTCCGCTCCTGGCGCACATCTTGTTATGTGGCTATTCACATGTTTTCCACTCATAATTATCAACTTATCCCCAAATCGTGGATAAGTTGTGGATAAGTCAATGGAAAAGTTGTGGATTTTCACATTTGACATTGAAAATTATTCCGTTTTACGCTAGAATAAATTCAGAGTGGGTTTATATGCTTTTGTGGACAGGTTTCCGCCTTTTCCACAACTATGCACATCGTTATACACATGTTTAGGAGTATGAATATGCTGGAAGAAATCAAAGAGAAATGGGACGAGATCCTCTTAAATATAAAGGAAGAACACGATATTTCAGAGGTGTCCTACCGCACATGGCTGCTGCCGCTGATCCCGGATTCTGTGGATAAAGATATCCTCACGATCCTGGTGCCTGATTCCGCGTTTATCAGCTATGTGAAAAAGAAATATGAATTCCTGTTGAAAATTACGATCGAAGAAATTACAGGATTTCAGTGCGAACTCGATTTCAAGTTAAAATCTGACGTGAAGGAACCGGAAAAAGAGAACCGTCTGATCAATGTAACCAACAATACGGTCAGTCAGCTTGCTCTCCAGAACGCGAACTTAAATCCGCGTTACACCTTCGATACCTTTGTCGTCGGAAAAAACAACAACCTTGCCCATGCCGCATCCCTTGCAGTTGCGGAATCCCCGGGCGAAATTTATAATCCGTTATTTATTTATGGAGGCGTGGGACTCGGAAAGACGCACTTAATGCATTCCGTCGCCCACTTCATCCTGAAAAATAACCCGAGCGCAAAGATTCTGTACGTGACATCCGAGAAATTTACAAACGAACTGATCGACGCGATCCGAAACAAAAACAACGTTTCCACCACGGAATTCCGTGAAAAATACAGAAACAATGACGTGCTTCTGATCGACGATATCCAGTTTATTATCGGAAAAGAAAGTACCCAGGAGGAATTTTTCCATACATTCAATGCCCTCTACGAGGCAAAAAAGCAGATCATTATTTCCTCCGACCGTCCTCCAAGAGAAATTGAAACTCTGGAAGACCGTCTCCGTTCCCGTTTCGAATGGGGACTCACCGTAGATATCCAGCCGCCGGATTATGAAACCCGGATGGCGATTCTCCGGAAAAAGGAAGAACTTGAAGGATACAACATCGATAACGAGATCATCAAATATATCGCTACCAATGTAAAATCCAACATCCGTGAACTGGAAGGCGCCCTCACAAAAATCGTTGCTTCCAGCAAATTAAATAATAAGGAAATCAATCTTGAACTTGCAGAGGAAGCATTAAAAGATCTGATCTCCCCGAACGCTGCCCGCGAAGTGACTCCGCAGCTTATTATTAATGTAGTTTCTGAGCATTTCGGCATCACACCCCTTGATCTCATCGGCCAGAAACGAAGTAAAGAACTCGTATTTCCACGCCAGATCGTCATGTATCTCTGCGGCGATATGACGAGCGAGTCTCTCCAGAACATCGGAAAAGCTCTCGGCGGCCGCGATCATACAACGATCATTCACGGAACGAAAAAGATTGCCAGCGAATTAAAGACCGACGAGAATTTAAAGAACACGATCGATATTTTAAAGAAAAAGATCAACCCACAGTAAGCTTGTGGATTTTTTCGTGGAAATCCCGTTGAAAATTTGTGGATAAAATGAGGATGATTTTTCCCGATTTTTGCCTGTGGAAAACTCCCGGGTTGTCCTTTTGGATTTGCAGAGTTACCCACAATGGTTTTCACAGAGGTTTTTTCAGGGTTTCATTAGGGTTTTCCCCCTTATAAACAAATTCACACTCCCTACTACTGTTAAGACTAATATCTTTTATATATTTCTTTATTTGTGAACGTTTCTTAAGAAAGGAAGTTATCAACAACTATGAAACTGACATTCCAGAAAACCGCTCTCTTAAACGGTATCAATATTGTTCTCAAGGCAGTTCCGTCAAAAACAACGATGCCTATTTTAGAGTGCATTCTGATCGACGCTTCTACTGATGAGATCAAGCTGACTGCCAACGATATGGAGCTCGGCATTGAGACAAAAGTTGAAGGTGATATCCTTGAAAAAGGTAAAATTGCACTGGATGCAAAGCTTTTTTCTGAAATCGCAAGAAAATTATCCGATTCAGATTCCCTTGTAACCATCGAATCTGATGAAAAATTCAATACTGTGATCACCTGTGAGAACTCTGTATTCAAAATTCAGGGCAAAGATGGAGAGGAATTCTCCTATCTTCCGTATATTGAGAGAAATAAAAACATCACACTCTCCCAGTTTTCCTTAAAAGAGGTGATCCGCCAGACGATCTTCTCCATCTCTGTCAACGACAGCAACAAGATGATGACAGGCGAACTTTTTGAGGTAAACGGTGATACACTCCGAGTCGTTTCTCTCGACGGACATCGTATGGCAATTCGTAAAATTGTATTAAAAGATGAATATGAAAGCACAAAAGTCATCGTTCCGGGAAAAACTCTGAACGAAATCAGTAAAATTCTCACCGGTGACAACGAAAAAGAGGTCCAGATCTTCTTCGGAGCGAACCATATTCTCTTCGAATTTGATGATACGATCGTAGTTTCCCGCCTGATCGAGGGCGAATATTTCAAAGTAGACCAGATGCTTTCCAGCGATTACGCCACAAAAGTGTCTCTGAATAAGAAAGATTTCCTGGACAGCATCGAGAGAGCTATCATTTTAATCCGCGAAAATGACAAAAAACCGATCATTCTGAACATTGAAGACTCAAAAATGAGCCTGAAATTAAATTCCAGCTTCGGTACCATGAACGCGGAGATCCTGATCCATAAAACGGGACAGGATCTGATGATCGGATTCAACCCGAAATTCTTAAGTGATGCGCTGCGGATCATCGATGATGAGGAAGTTACCCTCTATATGATGAACGCGAAATCTCCGTGTTTCATCAAAGATGAGGATGAAAGCTACATTTATCTGATCCTGCCGGTAAACTTTAACGCCGCTGCGATCTAAAATCAGATGAAATTTCCCCGAAATTCCGGTAAAATCCGGGGTTTCGGGTCGGTTTTTTCATATATCTGGAATAAAAAAGGAGAAAAATGGAAAGTATTCGCTTAAAAGATGAGTTTATCAAGCTTGGACAGGCATTGAAACTTGCAGGTCTGGTCGGCTCCGGAGTGGACGCAAAGTTTGTAATTCAGGACGGACTTGTAAAAGTAAATGGGGAAGTTGAGACCCAGCGAGGCAAAAAACTTTACCCGGGAGACACGGTTTCCTATGACGGAAAGACATTTAAGGTAGAAAATTAAAGGATTTTTTCATGTTTATAGAATCCATCGAGCTGTCAGATTACAGAAATTACAGTCATTTACATATTGATTTTCATAAAGGGACGAACGTTCTTTATGGAGATAATGCCCAGGGAAAGACAAATATCCTGGAGGCAGTCTATGTGTGCAGTACAACAAAATCGCATCGGGGCAGCAAAGATAAAGAAATTATCCGGTTCGGCGCGGACGAATCCCACATAAAAATGATGGTCCGGCGGGATGGAATTCCCTACCGGATCGATATGCATCTGAAGAAAAATAAGGCAAAAGGGGTCGCGGTGAACGGAGTTCCGATCAAAAAAGCCAGTGAACTTTTCGGAATCGTCAATGTGATCTTCTTTTCACCGGAAGATCTGAACATTATCAAGAACGGACCCGCCGAGCGGAGACGTTTCGTCGACCTGGAACTCTGCCAGCTAAACAGGCTGTATGTCTACAATCTGACACAGTATAACAAAACGGTTATACAACGAAACAAGCTATTAAAGGACATAGACCACAATATGTCTTTAAAAGAGACACTCCCCATGTGGAATGAGCAGCTCTTAAAGTACGGCACAGAACTTATAATTATGCGTTCTGAGTTTATAAAAGAGCTGAACCCCCTGATTGCGGAGATCCACGCGGGGCTCTCAGGCGGAAAGGAAACACTCTCTATCGCCTATGAGCCGAATGTGACGGCGGAAAATTTCAGGGAGCAGCTTGCGAAGAACCAGTTTCAGGAGATCAGGCAGAGGCAGACCCTGACCGGTCCCCACCGCGATGACCTGAACTTCATCGTAAACGGAACGGATATCAGGCGGTTCGGATCCCAGGGACAGCAGAGAACGGCAGCTCTTTCTTTAAAACTTGCGGAGATCGAGCTGGTGAAAAAGATCGTAAAGGATTATCCGGTGCTTCTTCTGGATGACGTCCTTTCTGAACTTGACAGCAAGAGACAGGAACATTTACTTTCAGAAATTACCCACATTCAGACCCTGATCACATGTACGGGACTGGATGAGTTTGTAAACAGCAAATTCCGGATGGACAAGATTTTTAAGATTGTTGAAGGAACGGTAGAGAGCGAAGACTAAAGGAGGAACTTCATGAGCGCAGAATATAATGCAGATCAAATCCAGATTCTGGAGGGACTTGAGGCTGTAAGAAAAAGACCGGGAATGTACATTGGAAGTACGTCTTCGAGGGGACTTCACCATCTGGTATATGAGATCGTAGACAACGCGGTAGATGAGGCCCTTGCGGGATACTGCGATACCATCGATGTACAGATCAATTCCGACAATTCCATCACCGTTGTCGATGACGGACGGGGAATTCCGGTCGATATCCAGAAAAAAGCGGGACTTCCTGCGGTCGAAGTCGTCTTTACGATCCTTCATGCCGGCGGTAAGTTCGGCGGCGGGGGATACAAGGTATCCGGCGGCCTGCACGGCGTAGGTGCGTCTGTTGTAAACGCCTTATCCGAGTGGCTGGAGGTCGAAGTCTACCACGGAGGAAAGGTCTACAAGCAGCGCTATGAGCGCGGAAAGACCATGTACCCGTTAAAGATCGTGGGTGACTGCCCAACAGACAAACATGGTACAAAAGTAACGTTCCTTCCGGACAAGACCATCTTTGAGGAGACCGTCTATGACTATGATACCTTAAAGATTCGTCTACGCGAGACGGCGTTCCTTACAAAGAATTTAAAGATCATTCTGAGGGATGACCGCGAGGACAAGAAGGAAAAGGTATTCCACTACGAAGGTGGAATCAAGGAGTTCGTCACTTACTTAAACCGCAGCAATGTGCCGCTCTATGACACGGTCATCTACTGCGAGGGCAAGAAGGACAACGTGCTGGTGGAGGTTGCCATGCAGCACAACGATTCCTACACCGAAAATATTTACAGCTTTGTAAACAACATCAACACACCGGAAGGCGGAACCCACCTCACCGGTTTCAGAAATGCCCTGACAAAAACCTTCAACGACTATGGAAGAAAGAACAAACTCCTTAAGGACAGCGAGCCGGCCCTCACCGGTGAGGACATCCGTGAGGGCCTGACAGCCATCATCAGCGTCAAGATCGAGGAGCCGCAGTTTGAGGGTCAGACAAAGCAGAAGCTCGGAAACAGCGAGGCGAGAGGTGCTGTTGACAGCGTGGTATCTGAGCAGCTCACCTATTTCCTCGAGCAGAATCCGTCCGTAGCAAAGACGATCATCGAGAAATCTGTTCTTGCCCAGCGTGCCCGCGCTGCTGCGAGAAAGGCAAGAGACTTAACAAGAAGAAAGACGGTCCTTGACGGCTTATCCTTACCTGGAAAGCTTGCGGACTGCTCCAGCAAGCACCCGGAGGAATGCGAGATCTACATCGTAGAGGGAGATTCCGCCGGCGGTTCCGCGAAGGATGCGAGAAATAAGAGCACCCAGGCGATCCTGCCGCTTAGAGGAAAGATCTTAAACGTGGAGAAGGCGAGACTCGACCGTATTTACGGAAACGCGGAGATCAAATCCATGATCACGGCCTTCGGAACGGGAATCCACGAGGATTTCGATATCTCGAAGCTCCGCTACCACAAGATCATCATCATGACCGATGCCGATGTGGACGGTGCCCATATCAGTACACTGCTTCTGACATTCATCTACCGGTTTATGCCGGAGCTTATCAAACAGGGCTATGTTTACCTGGCTCAGCCGCCGCTCTATAAGATCGAGAAGAACAAGCGGGTATGGTATGCGTACAGTGATGAGGAGCTAAACAATATCTTAAAAGAGATCGGACGTGACCAGAACAACAAGATCCAGCGTTACAAAGGTCTTGGTGAGATGGATGCGGAACAGCTCTGGGAGACAACAATGGATCCGGAGCACAGAGTCCTTTTACGTGTGACCATGAATGAGGAGATGACGTCGGAGATCGACCTCACCTTTACGACACTCATGGGAGATCAGGTAGAGCCGCGCCGTGAATTCATCGAACAGAACGCGAAGTACGGAACTCTTGACATTTAATGCGGCAGCAGGGCTATCCGGGAATCGGTAAGTTTACTGGATGGTCATGCGGCGCAGTTTACGCAGGTTTAAGGCGCAGCGCAGGCTGCATTGGAGGAAAGAATGGAACCGAATATTTTTGACAAAATTCATGAGATAGACTTAAAGAAGACCATGGAGAAGTCGTACATCGACTACGCCATGAGCGTTATCGCATCCCGAGCGCTCCCGGATGTCCGTGACGGATTAAAGCCGGTACAGAGACGTGTCCTCTACTCCATGGCGGAACTGAACAACGGTCCGGATAAGCCCCACAGAAAGAGTGCCCGTATCGTCGGCGATACCATGGGTAAATATCATCCGCACGGAGACAGCTCCATCTACGGTGCTTTAGTAAATATGGCACAGAGATGGTCCATGCGTTACATGCTCGTGGACGGCCACGGAAACTTTGGATCCATCGACGGCGACGGTGCCGCTGCCATGCGATACACCGAGGCGAGACTCAGCAAGATCTCTGTGGAGATGTTAGCGGACATCTATAAAGATACCGTTGACTTTATCCCGAACTTCGATGAGACGGAGAAGGAACCAACGGTACTTCCGTCCAGATTTCCGAACCTTCTCGTAAATGGCGGGACCGGTATCGCGGTCGGCATGGCCACAAATATCCCGCCCCACAACCTCCGCGAGGTCATCGCGGCTGTCGTAAAGATCATCGACAACCAGGTGGAAGAAGGAAGACAGACCTCCATGGAGGAGATCTTACAGATCATCAAAGGACCGGATTTCCCGACTGGAGCTGAGATCCTGGGAACGAGAGGAATCGAAGAAGCGTACCGCACAGGCCGCGGGAAGATCAGAGTCCGCGCGGTGACAAACATTGAGACAGCTCCGAACGGAAAGAGCCATATCATCGTCACAGAGCTTCCGTACCTTGTCAACAAGGCGAGACTCATCGAGAAGATCGCGGAGCTCGTAAAGACGAAAAAGATTGACGGAATCACCGGAATCACCGATGAGTCCAACCGTGAGGGAATCCGCATCAACATCGAACTCAGGAGAGATGTGAACGCGAACGTCCTCTTAAACCAGCTCTTAAAGCATACACAGCTGCAGGATTCCTTCGGTGTGATCATGCTTGCACTGGTAAACAATGAGCCAAAGGTCCTCAATATCCTCCAGATGTTAGAGTACTATCTGGACCACCAGAAGGACGTTGTGACGAGAAGAACGAAGTACGACTTAAATAAGGCCGAGGAACGCGCCCACATCTTAGAGGGCTTATTAAAGGCCTTAGATCATATCGATGAGGTGATAAGGATCATTCGCGGCTCCGCAAATGTCGCGGAGGCGAAACGCGTCCTCATGGAGCGCTTTGAACTCACAGACCCGCAGGCACAGGCGATCGTGGACATGCGTCTGCGCGCTCTCACAGGTCTGGAACGCGAGAAGCTCGAGAACGAGTACAAAGAACTGGAGGCAAAAATCGCGGAATTGCGTGCAATCCTTGCAGATGAAAATAAATTATTAGGTGTGATCAAGAAAGAGATCCTTGTGATCTCCGAGAAATACGGTGACGACAGACGGACAAAGATAGGCTTTGACGATGATATGTCCGTGGAAGACCTGATCTCCGACGATGACACTGTAATTGCCATGACCAATCTTGGATACATCAAGAGAATGTCCGTGGACAATTTCAAGAGCCAGAACCGCGGCGGAAAGGGAATCAAGGGAATGCAGACCATCGATGAGGACTTCATCGAGGATCTTCTCATGACAACGAACCACCACTATATCATGTTCTTCACGAACACAGGACGATGCTACCGGATCAAGGCCTACGAGATCCCGGAGGCAGGAAGAACAGCCCGTGGAACGGCTATCGTGAACCTTTTACAGCTCCAGCCGGGCGAAAAGGTCACAGCGGCGATCCCGATGCGGGAGATCGATGATGACAAGTACCTCTTTATGGCCACAAAGGGCGGAATGGTGAAGAAGACCAGAATGTGCGAGTACAGCAACATGAGAAAGACAGGTCTTCAGGCAATCCTGCTCCGCGAGGGAGATGAACTGATCGAGGTAAAGGTGACAGACAATACCGAGGATATCTTCCTCGCGACGAAATTCGGTATGTCCATCCGCTTCAAGGAGACGGATGCGAGAATTACCGGCCGTGTTTCCTATGGTGTTATCGGCATGAAGCTCGACGAGGGTGACGAGGTCATCGGCATGCAGATGGCAAGCCAGGGCGAGTACATGCTCGTGGCATCCGAAAAGGGATACGGAAAGAGAACGAGAATCTCTGAATTCAAGCTGCAGCTTCGCGGTGGTAAGGGACTTCTCTGCTACAATGTGACAGAAAAGACAGGAAATCTTGTCGGAATGAAGCTGCTTGACGACGGAAGAGATATCATGCTGATCACCAATGAGGGCATTCTGATCCGCATGGGTGTTGACGATATCTCCATCATCGGCAGAAATACATCCGGCGTAAAACTGATGAGCATTGATGCCGATTCTGATGTCCGCGTTGCTTCCATCGCGAAAGTCCGGGAAAGCAGCCGCCAGGACGAGGAGGACGAAAACGTGGCAGATCCAGAATCCATGGAGAATGAGGACGGGGAGACCACGGAGGAGTAATGTTCATGAATATGAAGAGCGGTTATGAGACCGCCATTCGTCCATAAAACAGGATTTCTGACTCTGGAGTGATTGGATACAGGAATCTGGGAATGCCGGATTCCTGTATTTTTCATAATAATAGGCCATCATGAATGTCCGGAAGAAATCCGTCCGATGGCAATCAATCCAAAAAAGTAATCGGGAGGAAAATCGTCTATGAGAACTGTTCAGACGAGTGAGATCACAAAAAACATCCGGGAAATGTGCATCGAGGCAAACCATTTCCTTTCGGATGACATGAAAAAAGTATTTAATGAGAGCGTGGAGAAGGAAGAATCACCTCTTGGAAAACAGATCTTAAATCAGCTTAAGGAGAATCTTGAGATTGCCGGAAGAGACATGATTCCGATCTGCCAGGACACGGGCATGGCCGTTGTTTTCGTTAAAGTCGGGCAGGAAGTACATATCGAGGGAGGTAGTCTGACGGATGCCATCAATGAAGGTGTCCGCCAGGGATACGTGGACGGATACTTAAGAAAGTCTGTTGTCCGTGACCCCATCGACCGCGTGAATACAAAAGACAATACCCCGGCGATCATCCATTACGAGATCGTAGACGGGGACCAGGTGGACATCACTGTTGCACCGAAGGGATTCGGAAGCGAGAACATGAGCCGCGTGTTCATGTTGAAGCCGGCTGACGGCATTGAAGGGGTGAAGGAGAAAATATTAGAGGCTGTCCGTGACGCTGGTCCGAATGCCTGTCCCCCGATGGTGGTCGGTGTAGGCATCGGCGGAACCTTTGAAAAGTGTGCCCTGATGGCAAAACATGCCCTGACGAGAAATCTGGAAGAGGAATCTCCAGTTCCGTATGTCAGAGACCTGGAGAAAGAGATGCTTGAAAAGATCAACGGACTCGGAATCGGACCGGGGGGACTCGGCGGTCGTGTGACTGCCATGGCCGTCAATATCGAGACATATCCGACGCATATCGCGGGACTTCCGATGGCAGTGAATATCTGCTGTCATGTAAACCGTCATGCGCATCGCGTTATTTAATAAGAGAAACGGGAGGAAACCATGGACAGACAGATCAGTGTACCAATTAAGAAAGAAGACGCAGTGTCTCTCCGGGCCGGGGACTACGTGACTCTTACGGGAACCATCTATACAGCGAGAGACGCAGCGCATAAGAGAATGCAGGAAACGCTGGACGCGGGGGAAGCTCTGCCCATCGAGATGCAGGGAAACGTCATCTACTATATGGGACCGTCCCCGGCAAGAGAGGGACGTCCTATCGGATCTGCGGGACCAACAACGGCGAGCCGTATGGATAAGTACGCGCCGAAGCTTTTAGACCTTGGCCTGGGTGCCATGATCGGAAAAGGGAAGAGAAGTCAGGCGGTGATCGATGCTATTGTGAGAAATGGTTCCGTCTACTTTGCTGCAATCGGCGGTGCGGGGGCACTATTGTCCCAGCGCATCAAAAAGTCGGAGGTCGTTGCCTATGATGATCTTGGAACTGAGGCAATCCGGAAACTGGAAGTAGAAGATTTTCCGGTGGTCGTCGTGATCGATTCCCAGGGAAATAACCTGTATGAGACGGCAATCAAGGAATATCAGAAATAATATCAGATGAGAAAGCGGAGAACCGACAGCCGGAAAAGGAGTTGATTCCCCGCTTTTCTGGTATAAAAGTATAGAGAAAAATCATACTGTAAAAAGATGGTAAAAAAAGATGAAAAAAGTTGTTGACAAAAAGAACTATAGCTTGTATAATTAATCCTGCGTCTGGCGAGTTCGCCCGACAAACTTAATAAATGATAATTAGCTACGGTAATAAGGAGAAATACTCAAGAGGCCGAAGAGGCGCCCCTGCTAAGGGTGTAGGTCGGGAAACCGGCGCGAGGGTTCAAAT
>ENA-OPVY01000581-OPVY01000581.1-human-gut-metagenome-genome-assembly--contig:-NODE-581-length-27765-cov-3.760231_pt1 | contig 27765 bp, 24 predicted proteins | sample MGYA00241503_ERZ501998 | MGnify/ENA primary metagenome ERZ501998 (study PRJEB25962, sample SAMEA2042107) | human gut metagenome | biome: human gut; feature: human-associated habitat; material: faeces... | reverse complement strand
AGTAGCGAAGCGGATTGCGAATATCCGCTTGACTTACCAATATCTGAGCGACAGAAGATGTTTCAAAAACTCAACCGTATTACTTCTGTTTCTTCACCGCATTCCTCACCGCATCCGTTGTCCACTGACAAAGCTCAGTGATCTTGAAATCCTGATACCGTCTCATAGTCGTGAGGATCCTATCCCCGATGGGCTTGATATAGCTGTCATCAATGACATCCAGACCGATTATGATCGCCAGTGCGTTCAGTACCGGGGCTGCGGTACAGTCTGCATCCTGACCTTCCATGGCGATGATGTGGCAGGTCTCCTTAAAGTCCATATTTCCGAACCAGAGGGCAATAACTTCGGCGGCTGCGTTCGGATAGGCGTGGATCCAGTTGTACTCTTTGTAGCGCTCCTCACAGGCCGCCCATACCGGCTCCCAGGAAGAATTTTCCTTGCAGAGATCCAGCGCATGCTTTACGACTGCGTAGTATTCGCTCTTATGCGGGATCATGTCCACCGCTTTCTCAACAACGGTCCGGATATGGTCCTCCGTGAAAGCGAGGGAGGTGAGCAGGGCGTTGAAGATCCCGCCCAGCATGCCATTGTTGGAGTGGGAGACGATCGAATCGTCCGCGGCGAGTCTCGCTGCGAGTTTCGGGTTTCCGGGTGCTAACATTCCGTGAAGCGGGGTGCGCATCTGTGCACCGATCCAGTCGTAGAAGTAGTTGTTTATTGTGCCGCTCTCCGGCGGAAGAAGCCCGCGGCGGAGATTTTCGATGGCCGTCTTCTCGGCGGAATATCCGTCGGAGATCAGCTCCAGCCATTTGTAGGCAACGTCGGCAGGCGTGATGTCATAGCCTTTTTCGATGAATCCGTCGAGATAGGCGATCTCGTAGGTGATATCATCATTGTATGTCTCCGGACGGCGGAGATATCCGTAGACCTCGCCGAAGCGTTTGCGGATCTGTTCCGTGGTATAACCTTCGATCTGAGTTCCAAGGCAGCCGCCGATGAGCTGTCCCATCCATCCTGCGGTGACTTTCTTTGCAAAGTCATCGGAAAAGACGTCATAGGGCGCTGCAGGGCCGAAATCAGCCTCTTTTTCTACATCCGCGAAGGTGCGGTAGGTGTTGTAGCTCCAGTAAGGGGAGGTGGGATCCTTCGGCGCTTCATTCAGTGCGTGGAAGATCTTCGCGGTAGCCACCTGAATCGCGGCTCCGTCCTTTTCCTCGGACGCCTTCAGGCCTTCCTCCATGAATTTCTCAGCTTCCGTCACATCATATCCCCGGTTGTGCATGCTCTGCACCGCGGCGATCACCACGTCGCAGGGGGCTTTGGATCCCGGAACCTTATTGTCCCAGTCGTGGAAAAGCTGTTTGTCGGAGGCGCGGCCGGCTTCCGTGTAGGCCATCCAGTCCGCCTCATTGTCGTCGTGAAGCTCCGGCGGAACCGCGTCCGCCGTCAGCTTATGTTCAAATTCCCATGCTTTCATAAAGAGTCTCCTTCATTTCAGCTGTAAATGTTCCTTCCCGGTTCTGTCGCAGATAAGACCATCAACTTTTCTTTTTCCCCGACATACTTCTCTTCGAATAAATTCCGATCGCGATCATCGTAACCACGTAAGGAATCGTCTGAATGAGCTGGGACGGCAGATTTAACATCTGCAGCCGCACCGCCAGTGAATCTGCCATACCGAAGATCAGTACCGAGCAGGCGATCTTCCACGGAATACCGAGTCCCATGGATTCCGCCGCCATTCCGATCCATCCGCGTCCGGCGATCATGTCTCTTGAGAAGAAGGAAACATATCCCATGGACATGTACGCACCGCCGATCCCGGCGAGGCAGCCGGCAATGAGAAGGGCGATGTACTTATATTTCATGACATTCAAGCCTACGGACTTTGCGGCACTCTCATTCTCGCCGACCGCGCGGATCCGCAGACCGATGGTAGTCTTCCAGAAGAAGACTGTGAGAACGACCACGAGGATCAGCCCGAGATAAGTCAGGACATTATGTCCGGAGATAATAGCGCCGAGAACAGGGATATCCTTGATGAGCGGAATCCTGATCTCCGGCATCACCGGACTCTTTAAACTCTGGGTGGAACCTTTATTTCCGGTCAGATAATAGGTCGTAAAGACCGTGAGACCGCCGGATAAAGTATTTAACGCAATTCCTGCGAGCACCGGGTTTGTATTCAGGATCAGCGTAAAGTAACCGAACACGAAAGCCAGCACCACGCCGACTGCCATTGCGAATATCACGCCGCCCAGAGCGCTGTGGGTAAAGTAACCACCGACAGGTCCCGCAAGGGCACAGCTTAACATGATTCCCTCAGTTCCGATGGGATCGATGCCGCCTTTCACGAAGACCATGCAGGCCATGGCCGCGAACAGGATCGGAGTCATCACACGGATCGAGGTAAAGAGGAAGTCAGGGGAAAGAATCACACTCCAGATATTCATGCCTGTACCTCCTTTTTCGCTGCAGCTTCGAATTCTTTTGTCTCTTTGATGATGAGTTTCTTCTTATATCCGCTGAGGATCGCGGTGGCGGAGATCAGAAGAACCATGACTGCCTGAATGATGTTTACGATCTCAAACGGGATATCGGAATTTCTGGACATGATATCCGCGCCGATCCGCAGGTAAGATAAAAACAGTGCTGCGAACGGGACATACTGGACCTTCCGTCTGGCGACGATGGCGATCAGGACGCCGTCCCAGCCATAGCCCGGGAGTGCGGAATACTGGAAGCGCTGGTACATGCCGAAAAGCTCCGCAGCGCCGCCGAGTCCCGCCAGCATACCACCCAGAATCTGGGTCAGGATGATCATGAGGCCGGAGTTGATGCCCGCGTAGTTTGCCATATTGAAGTTTTCTCCCACAAGGTTTGCCTTAAAGCCGAAGGGTGTCCGGTTTACGATGACCCAGATCACAAGGACAGTCACAAGGGCGATGATCGTACCGGAGTTGATACGCGTACCGGTGATGATCTTGCTTAAAGCGCATCCTTCCGGAAATTTGTAGGAATAGTTGGAGTTCTGGGTCGGATCATAGAAGAAGGTGGTGATGATCCAGAGCCCGACGTACAGGCAGGTGTAATTGAGCATCAGGGAAGTTACAAGCTCATTGGAGCCGGTCTTTACTTTCATGATGCCCGGGATAAGGCAGATAAATCCGCCTGCGACCGCCGCAGCCGCCATGGCCACGATCAGTGCCGTTTTTCCGGAAAGTCCAAGTCCCAGGGAAGCCGCACAGGCAGCAACGGCGCCGATAAAGAACGCGCCTTCCATGGACAGATTGAAAAGCCCCGGTTTGAAGAGGATGATGACCGCAAGTCCTGTAAACATTAACGGTGTCATACCTTCGATGACGTTTCCGAAACGGCGGACGGAGGTCAGCGGTCCGAAAATAAAGTCTCCGAGAGCGGAGAGGGGCTGGCTGCTGATCAGGAGAATGATCGCGAAGACGATGATCAGGGAGATCAGGATGGCGATCATGGTCCGCAGCATTTCTACATAAGATGAGAGAGGTTTTTTCTGTTTCATGATTCCGATACCTCCTGATGTTTCAGCCCGAGCATGTAGTTTCCGAGCTCGAACTCATCTACTTTTTTTGCGTCCTCGAAGTAGGCGGCAGCCTGTCCGCCGCACATGACGAGAATGCTGTCGGAGAGCTCCATGATCTCGTTTAAGTCCGCGGAGATCAGGATAACGCCCTTTCCGGCATCGCGCTGTTCAATGATCTTTTTCCAGATAAACTCGTTGGCACCCACATCGATGCCCCGGGTCGGCTGGTTGGCGATCAGAAGCTTCGGGTCAGAGGAAAATTCCCTTGCGACTACGACCTTCTGCATATTTCCGCCGGACAGCATACCGATCGGCTGATCGTCATTCTGGCAGAGGACGCCGAAGTCGCTGATGAGTTTATCTGCCCGTTCATGGATATTTTTATAGTTGAGAAGTCCGTGTTTTTTTAACAGCGGGCTGTCGATGATGTCTGCGATCATGTTGCCCCAGAGGCTGATATTCCCGGCCGCTCCGGTTTTGATACGGTCCTCAGGGATATAGGAAATTCCGTCATCGCGGATCGCGCGGATGGATTTTCCAAGGATTTCTTTCCCGTCAAAGAGGATACTGCCTTTGACACCGGAGTAGAAACCGAAGATCGCCTCGGCGAGTTCATTCTGTCCGTTTCCCTCAACTCCCGCGATACCTAAGATCTGGCCCTTTTTCAGTGAAAAGGAGACATGGTCCAGGAGCTTTCGTCCTTCTTTATTTTCATAGGTCAGATCAGTGACTTTTAAGAGCGTGTCACCGAATTCTGCCGGCTTTTTATTCATTTTCAGGATGACATCGCGGCCCACCATGAAGCGGGAGATGTCTTCTTCTGTCGCGTTGGCGACCGGAATCGATCCCACTGTCCGTCCGGCGCGGAGGACTGTGATATTGTCGCAGATCTGCATGACTTCGCGGATCTTGTGGGAGATGAAGATGATCGTGTGATCATTTTTCTTTAGTAAAAGAAGCTGTTCAAAGAGTTCGTCTGTCTCCTGTGGCGTCAAAACCGCGGTCGGCTCATCTAAGATCAGGAGCTTCGCCCCGCGGAGCAGGACTTTTAAGATCTCAACCTTCTGTTTCTGGCTGACGGAGAGCTCTCCGACGACAGCCATCGGATCGATCTTTAAGTTGTACTTTTTGGCGGTTTCCTCCACCGCCTGGATCGCTTTTTCCTTGTCGATCATGATCCCGTTTTTCGGTTCCATGCCGAGGATCACGTTCTCATATACCCGCAGAGAATCCACGAGCATAAAGTGCTGATGCACCATTCCGATTCCGAGACGGATCGTGTCAGCGGCGCTTTTCGGCTGGATCCTGTTCCCCTCGAAGATAATATCGCCCTCAGTGGCATCCTCGTCGCCGAACAGGATCTTCATCAGGGTACTTTTTCCGGCACCGTTCTCACCCATCAGGGCATGGATCTCGCCTTCATGGACGGAAAAGCTTACATCCTTATTGGCCATGACACCGTTGGGGTAGATCTTTGTGATATGTTCCATTTTCAGGATCTCTTTGCCCATACGGATCCTCCTTTCTTATAAAAGCCAAGGGGACTTGTTGACAAGCCCCCTGATGTACTCGATATTCTGGGAAAATGAACTGTTTCAGACAGATTCCTCAGATGATTTACATAAAATATCACAGCAGGTTTCGAGTGGATCTGCCGGATATGGTTGAACATTCGGCATTTTCCGGCAGTGAGCAAAACTTTATCTGTCGTGGCTGAATGATAGGTACTGGTGAAGTTACGGAGCTACAGAATCAATAAGAGCCTGAACTTCGTTTTGGTCAGCATCGCCGAGAGCAGTCGGGATCTCGATCTTTCCGTCGAGAACTTCCTGTTTCTTCTCCTCGATTGTCTTTTTGATCTCGTCCGGAACGTTCTTCTGGAAGTACTCGTTGTCAGCAAGACCTGCACCGTTTTCCTTTAAACCAAGGAATTCACATTTGCCGTAAGGAACCGTTCCCTCTTCCTCCATCTCAGCCATTCTCACGAGGGAATCGCCGACATTCTTTAATACGGAAGAAAGGATCACGTTTGCCTTTGCCTCATCGGAACCGGAGAACAGCATTGCCTGATCAGAGTCAACGCCGATGATGTATTTGCCCATCTCAGCAGCAGCCTCTACGCAGCCAAGTCCGGCCTGCTCAGCAGCCGGGAAGATAATATCAACGCCCTGATTGTACTGGGCGATAGCTGTCTCTTTACCCTTTGCGGTATCATCCCAGGAACCGATGTAGGAAACGTATACCTTGATATCCGGGTCAACAGATTTTGCGCCTGCGATGTATCCAACAAGGAAGTCAGTAATGATCGGGTGCTCGGAACCGCCGACGAAACCGATCTTCTTGTCTTCATTTGCGTTTGGCATGTCTTTGGATTCTGTTACAAGTGCTGCGAGAACGCCGGCAAGGTAGCTGCCCTCGTTCTGCTTGTAGCTGATGGCGTAAAGGTTCGGCCACTTGCCCTCTTCCATATCAGAGTCGAACATAACGAATTTCTGATCCGGGAATTCTTCCGCAACCTGCTCGATGACCTCAGCGGAGGAAGATCCGTTGGAAATGATAACATCGTATTTTCCTTCCTCAGCGAGATCCTGGAATGTCGGCTCCCACTTTGTCTGGTCACGGCCGATCTCGATAACCTTTATCTCGCAGCCAAGATCGGAAGCAATCTTTTCCATACCTGCGTTTGCAGAATCGTTGAAGGATTTATCACCTAACTGTCCTGTACATACGAATACAAAGGACGGCTTCTTTGCGTCTGTCTCAGCAGCAGATGTCTCAGCACCAGCTTTTGCGCTTTCAGCGGCAGCGCTTGTAGCAGCAGTATCAGTTTTTCCTCCGCACGCGGTGAGCAGCAGTCCGGCTGCTAAGAATAATGCGGTAGCTTTCATGGTCTTTTTCATGGTTTCCTCCTGTTTTTCGGTTTGTCCTCCGGAGAATATGACCTCCGGAGAACAGATTTGATTTTTTTCATGGGTATACTATATCAAAGTTGTGCAAATTAGACAATGAATATAGGAAAAAAAGTAAAAAATCGTTAAGAAAATAACAATGACGGCAGTTGTGCCCCACATTAGCCAATGATATAATGAAAATGTGTAAAAAGGAACACAGACAGCATATGCAATATGGAGGACGGGATAGTAAGGCTATGAAAGGGAAGATTCTAACGGGCGTGGGTCTGCTGCTGATCACGGCAGCTCTTCTTCTTACTGTTTATAATATAAGAGAATCAGACCGGGCCGGCGCAGAGTCAGAGGAGATGGTGGTCCGGATGGAGTTACTGACAGCAGATCTGCCGGAGCGGCTGGAGACGGAGAAAAAGGAACTTGTGCCGGAATATAAGAAGAATCCGGAGATGGAAATGCCGACTGTGGAGGTAAAAGGACAGGAATGTGTGGGGATGATCGAGATTCCGGCGCTGGGGCTCAAGCTTCCGGTTATCAGCGAGTGGAGCGACGCGAAGCTCAAAAAAGCGCCGTGTCGCTACAGTGGTTCTGCGTACTTAAAGAATATGATCATCGCCGGACACAATTACCGCACCCATTTTTCCGGCATCAAGCGCCTGAATCCAGGTGATTCCGTGGTGTTTACGGATGCGGATGGAAATGTGTTTTCCTATGAAGTGACGGAAATTGAGACGGTCGGCGGCTATGACATCGAAAAGATGGAGGACGGGGACTGGGATCTGACGCTGTTTACCTGCACGAATAAGGGGAAAGCGCGGGCGGCGGTGAGATGCAGGGAGATCGAAGAATAGAGAGGAGTGAGAGAAAGGTGTAAGGCGATGGAAGACCTGAGAAATGAGAGCTATGCGGAAGGGCGTGAAGAAGGACGTGAAGAAGGGCGTGAAAGCCAAGCTAAGGATACGGCGGTTCGAATGAGTGAAAAGGGAATTTCGGTTGAAGAGATTGCCGAAATCGTTGGATTCAGTACAGACAGGGTTAAGAAATGGCTTGTAACAGAAGTGTAGGAAAGTGGTGTTAATTTTTAAGAAGAGCATTTTTAGTTGAAGCGTTATTAAAGAAAATGGGGTATGTGTACGGAAACAGGGAAAGCACCTTCGGAGAAGGTAGGCTTTCCCTGTTTTTTTGCTGCAATGCATCTGAAAGAAGCAGCCGATGGCAGGTCCTGCAGATAAAATATTATTTTTTGTAGAAACAGTTCCCGCCAACGATCTTGTAGGAAGAGTAGCTGCCTGTTGAGGCGCGTTTGGCGGATTTGAAGTAGAGATAGTCGCCGATATTGTTGGAACCTGACAGAGCATCTTTGGTGGCTTTGATGCAGGACTTGGACGGACCCTTTGCCAGGTATTTGTCCAACAGGCCGGAGGACGCGCCGGGGAACTGGCCATCGGCGTAGATCACGTCGGAGATCGTTTTGCCCCACTTTTTGGATTTTACACGGTTTACGATGCAGCTTGCTACGGCGAGCTGGTCCTCATAGCGGTCATCGCCAGTCTCCATCGCGACGCAGGCTGCCATCAGGTAGATCTCGTCCTCGGTGGCAGAGATCACATAGGACGGTGCTGCGGAGATTCCGGCTTCGGAGGCATTCAGTGCCGCGGATTCTTCTTTTGCGTCAACAGCGGCAGCAGGTACTGGGCTGATAGAGGCGTATTTACTGGAAATATAGCCGTTTGTGTCGGCGGAGAGCTGGACCTTTGTCCAGCCGTCGGATTCACTTAAGACAGGGAAGGAATCCCCTTCGGCCGCCTGTTTTAAGATTGCGGAATCTGTGGACGGAGTCTCGCGGACGTTCAAGGTCGTCGCGGTGATCTTCGCGGATAGAAGACCGAGTTCCTTCGCCAATGGCTCGATATCTGTCCCAAAGAGCAGATATTTGTCACTCATCCATCCCTCAATTTTTCCGGAACGGACCTTCGTCCAGCCATCTTTTCTCTCCAGCACAGTTCCGCCCGCTCCGCGGTAGCACTTCCCGACGATCTCCCCGTCAGTGGACGGTTTCGTCCGCATATTTAACGGTTCACTTGTCACATTTGCCACGGCGAGATTGTCATAGGCGGATGCAGCGAAAGACGGAATAGCCGGGAATGCGGTGGAAAGGAACAGGACAGATGCGGCGGCAGCCGCTTTTAAAAGAAGCTTCTTTGAAAAGTCAGGAATCAGATTCTGTAATGTTATCATGCAAAATTTCCTCATATCAGTTGAATGTCCCGGTTATATTGCGGGAATTGTTTCAAATATTACAAAAATATTACGAAGAAATTATAGCAAAAATGGAGAAATTTGTCAAATCAGCATTCCCATTGATATTTCCTGAGGTCCACATGCATCGCATCCTTCAGCTCCACGCCTTCCTGCCGCAGCAGAAAAGCCTGTTCCGGCCAGCCGGGGACGAGGCGGCCGGCGTGATTTACGACGCGGTGGCAGGGGAAATCTCCGTAGTCTGAGGCGTGGGAGAGGACCCGGGCCACGAGGCGGGAGTTTTTGTCCCTGCCGATGAGGCGGGCGATCTGGCCGTAGGTGGCGACGGTTTCCTCGGGAATCTCCCCGACTACGGACAGGACCTCGTATGCGAAATCTTCAGTGAAACGGGCGGATGGTGCCATGTTACTGCACCTCCTTCTGCTCCTCCCACATCTTCACCGGCATGCCGTTGACTTCCACGTTGTCCTCAACGGCAATTACAAGGCAGCGGCGTCCACTGATGAACTTGGTTTCTACGAGATCGAGACGGTCCGGGTTGACCTTAATATCCACATCCGGTGTCTTCACGGCAAATTTTCCGGTTCCGGTGATGGCCGGAACGAGGATCGCGGTGTTCTCCCCGGCGGCTTCCTCGTAGACTTTATCGAAGTGCTCCAGGTGCTCCGGCTCCACGCCGCTCTTTTCCAAAAGATCTTTGACTTCCGGCTTTGTGAGCGTTAACGGAATCTCATCCTCTTTATGTTCCTCCGCAAGCTCCGTGAGATTCTCATGGATCTGGCGGACAATCTCATAGTCGCACTCTTCGCCGAGAGTATCCGTCAGGATCTCCTGGAACGCTTCTTTCTGGGACTTGAAGGAGATCGGTGTCGGAGCGCCGAGGCAGGCGTCAATGAACTCGGAGTGAAGCTCCTCCGGATTCCTGGAGAAATACAGGACACCGTGGATATCGCTGCTGCGGTCGTTGAAGGCCGGGAATAGGAATCCAGTCATCGGAGTCTGTACCCACCAGTCCCTAGGGCGCTCCTCGATGGCGTTGGTCGCCTCATTGTAGGAGAGACCCGGCTCGGAGAGCTTTACCGGGCAGATGCAGCAGAGGATGTGGTTGTAGACTTCCTCGGATGCGTCGAACATTTCCTCATTGTCGGACGCTTTTCCTGGCACATCGTAGGCACTGTGGATCAGGATAATATAGTAGTTTTCGCCGTACTCGTAATTTTCGATTACCTTATTATAAAAGGTATCCACGGTCTCGTCGTCGGCGAGCTTCTCATCGCGGAGCTTCATGAGAAGCTCGTGGGCGCTGTCCGGACCTTCGTCATGGATGGAGTACTCCAGGTTGTGGAGGTTCTTTCCGATTCCGCCGGACAGGGATTTCTTGAAGATCTCATAATATTTGAAGATTTCTTCCTCGGACAGAGCGAAGAACGCCTCCTTTAAGGTCGTCTTGATCTGTTTTTCGGCGTCAACGTAGCATCCGCAGATGCGGGTGATGGCGTTGTTGTCCTTCTTAAACTGTTTCTTAATTTCTGAAATTTCACGTTTATTCATAATGCGTATCCTTTTCAAACAAATACCAGCCATAAAGTATCATCCGCTTAATTGTAAAAGCAATAGAAAATGAAAGTATGGCTGGATAGAAAATCATTAATGATCAATAGGGCTTGATTGACAGTGCTGCGTTGCTGCTGCGCTGAGCACAGGAAAATGCCAGCCAGCTGGCAAAAATAAATAGCAGTGGAGACATCTATTTATTTAGAATCTTCTCCGCATAATACATCGCCGCCACATGCACCGCCTGCACGAGTCCGCCTTCCGCCATCAGCTTTTTCGTCTCCTCGGCAGACATCACAACGATCTCCAGGTCCTCGGTGGCGTCCAGATGCTGGCTGCTGACTTTTTTGCAGTCCCTGATCAGGTAACAGTGGGCGTAGTTGCTGATACAGGCCGCGTTCGGCGCGACCTTACAGAGAAATACGGGCTCGCTTCCGGCGTACCCGGTCTCCTCGAAGAGCTCTCTCGCGGCCCCGGCACCCGGATCGGAATCTGTCGGCTCCATGCAGCCCGCCGGGAGTTCTAAAAGGATCTGTCTCGTTCCATGGCGGTACTGGCGCACGAAAACGAAGTCCCCGTCAACGGTGACGGCGACCACGACGACAAAATCCGGCACATCATTTACATAAAACGGAGAGATCTTCGTGCCGTCCGGCAGCGCACAGTCGTCGGCGTGAAGATCGATCCAGCGGTCCTTTATGATCGTCCTGGATCCGCTGCAGATCCACGGTTTAATAGACATAACCTTTTCCTCCTAAATCAGGACAAATATAACCTGAAATCCAGTCTGCGCAAGAGGACAGACCAATTTAACGAATTGCCGAACCGGCAAAATGCCCAGGCGGACAAAAGATGACGGAGAACAGAGTGCCATACTGCGATCAGTCTCACTATAAAGCGATTAAACTCTCATCATCCGGCACATAAATATTCCCGCTGTAATGCCGCTTTCCCTCACTCTTATAAAGCCGCTCCCGCCCGGCAACATTGCTGTCCTCCGTGTGCCAGAGCACGAGGTTCGGGATTCCCAGGGACTCCGCCAGCTCACAGGCATCCTTTACAGTGCTGTGGTGCTTCTCATACGGCTTCCAGATATCCCGCTCCGCATAGAGGCAGAAAGCCTCGTGGAGCAGCCAGTCGCTGCCGCGGACATATTTTTCACAGACCGGATTGTACGGTTCATCCCCGGCGCAGGTGAGCTTTCGTCCATTATTTAATGTCAGCGTGAAGCCAAACTGTTTTAACTTCGTGGAGTGGATATCGAAGAATGTCACATCGTAGCTTAAAATATGGCGGGTCTCGCCGTCCTTCACCTCTTCTAAATGGATCCGGTCGCCGATCAGTTTGTAAAACTTATCCTGGATCGTCAGGCGGCAGAGCGTCCTGATCGTCTCGATAAGCTCCGCATGGCAGTAAATATAGGCATCCCCGACATACTGGTCTTTTTTCATCTTCGTGGCGATCATGCGGACCATCCACACGATGCCTAAAACATGGTCCGTGTGGGCGTGAGTCACAAAAATGTGGTGGATATGCTCCAGCGGAACCTGCATGTTGTCCAGGATCTTTAAGATCCCGTTTCCACCGCCGGCGTCCACCATGAAATATTCATCCCCGTCTCTGAGGGCGAAGCATGTATTGTAAAGATTTGTGACCGTCGCGTTTCCGGTCCCAAAAACGTAGAGAAGTTCGCTGTTCATAAGAAAAATCTCCCTTCTGAAGAGTACTTTGACTGCGCAGAATCTGCTTCCGGGGCAGTCCAAAGTGAAGGTCCGGTCCCCGGTGTCATCCATTCTTTTGTTGAGTTTTGAATATGAATATGTTACTATAAAATAAATGGAAAAGCAATTCCCAGGCGGTTAAATTTTTAACCGGAAAAGCGGAAGGATCCCGCGAAAAACCCAGCAAAAATGCGGGGAAAACGGGACCAGGAACGGCAGGAGAAAATTTACGCGCCCGGAAAAACGCAGGGAGGAAAACAGAGACAATGAGAGATTTGGACTACCTGAAGCTGCTTGCAAAAGAGTATCCGACAGTGAAAGCGGCATCCAGTGAGATCATTAACCTGATGGCGATCCGAGGACTTCCGAAGGGAACCGAGTATTTCTTCAGCGATCTGCACGGCGAATATGAAGCGTTCATTCATCTGCTCCGCAGCGCATCCGGTATCATCCGTGAAAAAATATCGGAGACCTTCGGCTACGTGATCTCAGACGAGGAGGAGATCGCTTTAGCGAATCTGATCTACTATCCGGAACGGAACATCCGCCGGATCCAGAAAGAGGGAAAATTCACAGAAGACTGGCAGAGAATTACGATCTACCGCCTGGTACGCATCTGTAAGGAAGTATCCTCAAAATTTACAAGATCGAAAGTGCGAAAAAAAATGCCCCCGGCATTCGCATATATCATCGACGAGCTCCTTCATGTGGACTACAACGATGACAACAAGAAAGTTTATTATGATGAAATCATCCACTCCATCATCGACATCGAGATGGGTGACCAGTTCATCATGGCACTCTGCAACCTGATCCAGAACCTGACCGTGGACAGTCTGCATATCATCGGTGATATCTTCGACCGTGGACCGCGCGCGGACATTATCATGGACGAGCTCATGCATTTCCACGACGTGGATATCCAGTGGGGCAACCACGATATCTCCTGGATGGGCGCAGCCACAGGCAATCTGGCCTGCATCTGTAATGTGCTCCGGATTGCGATCCGCTACAACGGATTCGACGTTCTTGAGGATGGTTACGGAATCAATCTCCGCCCGCTGTCCATGTTTGCGGCGAAGGTCTACCGGGATGACCCGTGTGAGCGGTTCCTTCCGAAGATTCTGGATGAAAATATCTATGATGCGGTAGACTCGGGACTTGCGGCGAAGATGCACAAGGCGATCACAGTGATCCAGTTCAAGGTGGAAGGCCAGATCACGAAGCGCCATCCGGATTACCAGATCAACGACCGGATACATCTGGAACATATCAACTTTGAAAAAGGAACCGTAAATATCCACGGAAAAGACTATAAGATGCTGGATATGAACTTCCCGACGATCGATCCGAAGGACCCGTTAAAGCTTACAAAGGAAGAGCAGGAACTGATCAGCAGCCTGGCACTTTCCTTCCACCACAGCGAGACGCTTCACCGCCATATCCGCTTTGTGTATTCCCACGGCGCGATGTACAAGCGGTGCAACTCGAACCTTTTATATCACGGCTGCATCCCGATGAAAGAGGATGGAACCTTCGAGGAACTGAAGCTCAAGGGGATCATCTACTCCGGAAAACGTCTGCTTGACTATCTCGAGGACGTGGTGAAGATGGCATACTTCCTGCCGGATGACGATCCGACGAAGGACTGGTACCGCGATTTTATGTGGTATTTATGGTGTGGACCGAAGTCCCCGGTATATGGAAAGGACAATATGGCGACCTTCGAGAACTACTTTGTCGCTGACAAGGCAGCCGCGAAGGAAAACATGAACCCGTATTATAAACTGTGCGAAAAAGAGGAATTCTGTAATAAGATCCTCAAGGAATTCGGACTTCCGATCGAAGGCTCCCATATTATCAACGGTCATGTCCCGGTTAAATTAAAGGACGGCGAGAGTCCGATCAAGGGAAATGGAAAGCTCTTCGTCATTGACGGCGGTCTTTCGAAGTCTTACCAGCCGAAGACGGGAATCGCGGGCTACACCCTGATCTTCAATTCCCACCACCTTGCCCTGGCGGAGCACAAGCCTTTCGACCGGAATCATGAAAACACGCCGAAAGTCATGATCGTAGAGAAGATGAAAAAGCGTGTGATGGTTGCGGACACGGATACAGGAAAAGAGCTTGCGGCGAAGATCGCGGACCTCAAGGAGCTCGTGGCAGTGTACCGCGGCGGCATCATTAAAGAAAAACTGGAGTAAAATTACATGAACAAGGACGAATTTTTAAGACGCCTGGAGGAAGCACTCTCGGGTGAGGTCCCGGCGTCGGTCATCCGCGACAACCTGAATTATTACGCGGATTATCTTTCCCAGGAGTTGGGAAAAGGCCGTACCATGGATGAAATTATTGAGGAGATCGGCGAGCCGAATATCGTGGCCCGAACGATCATCGATTCCGCCGAGGCGGCGGGAGAGACCGGAGACGGTTATGGAAGTTTTGAGGACGCGTCCCCACGGGGCGATGACAGAAGAAGCACTTACAGCCAGGAAAGTTATCAGAACGGCTCCGCGCCGAATATCCATTATTTCGATCTGAATAAGTGGTACTGGAAATTAGCCCTTGTTGTGATCCTGTTCCTTGTGATCTCTGTTGTGTTCAGCATTATGGGCGGCGTGTTCTACCTTCTGATCCGGTTCTCCGGACCGATCTTAATGTGCCTTATTATTTATTGGCTTGTTAAGAACTTCCGGGGAAGGTAATAAAACAGATGTTAATAGGAAGAAATGAACAGGCGGCCGTGAATGTGAGCTGCAGATACAGTCACAGAAAATGGCGGATCAGTTCATGGATTTAAAGACGAAAATGTCCGAAAAACCCTGATTTTACTGAAAAAATCAACAGATTACAGGATGTTACAATTGAAATAAGTTATGTAAACATGTGCGGCGTTCTCTCTGGGGAGCGCCGCATTTTTGACACAAATTTGGCGGTTTTTGCCTAAATTATTAAGAGTTTATGAATTCCTTTGTTTTTATTGACAAAAGGAGCCTTAGGAAATATAATTTGTTTGTAACAAAACGTAATATATTTGTAACAAACATTACAAACCATTAAAGTTTAATAATAAGAGGATTTCAATGACAAATAAACTTTTCAGAACTTTAAAAATCACCTGCTTATGTATGGCCTTAACGGCAGCCCTTCCGATCGTTTCCTTCGCGGACGAGACAACGGCAGCTGCTAAAGAGGACAAGATGGTCGTAAGAATCATCCACCTCGATGAAAACGGAAACCCGTTGGAAGAGGACAAGCAGACAGCGACAGAAGAAACAGAGAGTTCTGAAGAGACAACAGATAAAGAAGAAGTAAATGCCGACGAGGCAGAGGCTGAGGCAGACTCCGATGAGGAGGAAGAGGCTGAGGCAGAGGCCGGCGAGAAAGAAGCCGACGAGGCAGAGGAAGAACTTGAGGCAGCTATCGAAGTTGAGAATGATCTCCGCTCCGAGATCGTTACATATGCGCTCCAGTTCGTAGGAAACCGCTACAAATACGGCGGAACAAACCCGAACACAGGCGTTGACTGTTCAGGATTTACTTCCTATGTAATGCGCCACGCAGCAGAAGTTGAACTCCCGCATTCTTCCGGCGGACAGTCCCGTATGGGCCGCCAGGTAAGCAGCTCCGAGATGCGCCCGGGCGATATTATCTGCTACGGATCCGGAAAGAGAATTAACCATGTTGCTCTCTACATCGGAAACGGACAGATCGTACATGCCTCCACAGAAAAGACCGGAATCAAGGTTTCCAGATGGAACTACCGCACACCGGTTAGAATCGTAAACGTACTTGGCGATTAACCTGAAAATTGGATAAAGGATAAAAAGGATTAAAAAAGTGCTCTTTACAGCAGATCGTTAGGATTGCTGCAGAGAGCATTTTTTTACTGCGATGCATTCGAAAGAGGTCGTCAGCAGCAGCTTTATACTATCTTCTCTGACGGTTCCCAGCATGAAGAATAAGCTTAAACACTCCTGCCTGTTCCAAGGTCTTCGCCACAAGGAAGAAGATCAGGGAGTCCACCGGCCACTGGATCAGGTTCTTGATGGCGCGGGCTGGCAGAATTGCTAAAAATCCCTTTCCGTTTAAGAGCGTCAACCAGTAAGTACCGAGGATGATGTTGCAGAGAACGATCACTACGAGCTTTGCAGTGAGGATCCGCGGCAGGGACAGATTCTTTTTATAAAAGAAGAGACCGTAGATAAATGCCGCCAACATCGCGTTGAAGGTAAAGCCCGGCATGAATCCGCCGTCCGGCTTCAGCATAAATTTGATCACGTCCATAGCGCCGCCAAAGAGACAGCCGACTACAGGCCCAAACAGGTAGTCCACCAGCATATTCGGGATGGAACCAAAGCCGATCTTTAAGTTTGGAGTGATCTTAAAGGAGTAATATCCGAGTACAACGGACAGCGCGCCGAACATGGCGCAGGTAGTGATAGTGGTGACCTTCTTGAATTCACGGGATGATTCAAAAATCCTAGAAAAGAGGTCGTTCGAGCTTTTTTGCATAAAAAAATACCTCCTTTGCAGATTCTCGGACCACAACAGGAGATAATAGACGGAGCTATCTTCTGATGCAGCGGGATGCGATATGTGCACCGCGGGAACTTCCCTTCGTCCTGCCAGCAACTCCCTGTCTGGCGGGCACTTGACGCGCACACTTCTACTCTGCATGTTTGTTTGATTTTCAGGGCGGCTAGCGCCTCTGATGCAATTACAGTAGCATGAATGGTGCAGAATGTAAAGAGCGAAATAAAGAAAAAACGGAAGAAAGGCTCAGATCAGACGGAAAATGTACCCGGAAAACGCAGGCGGACCGAAATTATACGGCCGAAAAGCTTTTTTGACGAAAGAATGTGGAAAAAATTTCCGTAATTTCGGTGTTTTGATATATATACTTTTTGAAAACACTGATTTATAATACATCAAGTTCGTTTAAAACTGTAGATCATGGGAAAGCATGTCAGAGAGTAGGCAGATTCAACCGGAACCATGGTTTACATAACATCAAGACCGAGTAAAATGACACAGGAGAGTTACCTATGCAGAAAAGTGAGGTAAAGGATCTGACCGTCGGATCGCCAATGAAGCTGATCTTAAGCTTTGCGGTTCCGATGCTGCTGGGATTCCTTTTTCAGCAGTTTTACAACATGGTAGACACGATCATCGTCGGAAAATGTCTGGGAGTATCGTCCCTGGCGGCGGTTGGATCGACGGGATCGATCAACTTTATGATCATCGGTTTCTGTACCGGTGCCTGCAGCGGATTTGCGATCCCGGTGGCGCAGAAGTTTGGTGCGGGAGATTATACGGGAATGCGGAAGTTCGTGGCGAACGCCGGATGGCTCTCGGCAGTGTTTGCAGCGGTCATGACGACCATCGTCGGACTGCTCTGCATGAACATTTTACAGTGGATGAACACGCCGGAGGACATTATCCAGGGCGCCTATGATTACATTTTTGTGATCTTCCTTGGAATCCCGGTCACATACCTCTATAACATGCTGGCGGGCATTATCCGAAGTCTGGGCGACAGCAAGACACCGGTCTACTTCCTGCTCCTGTCCTCCCTCATGAACATCGGTCTCGACTTTTTTACGATCCTGGTCCTTGGCATGGGCGTTGGCGGACCGGCTCTGGCGACGGTCATCTCCCAGGGAATCTCCGCGGTACTGTGCCTGATCTATATGATCAGGCATTACCCGATCCTTCATATGAAAAACGGCGAGTGGAAGCCGGACGGAAGAATGCTCGGCACCCTCTGCAGTATGGGAATCCCTATGGGACTCCAGTATTCCATCACGGCCATCGGCAGCGTTGTGCTCCAGACTGCGGTAAACTCCTTAGGTTCCATGGCGGTTGCGGCGGTATCCACAGGAAGCAAGGTCAGTATGTTCTTCTGCTGTCCGTTTGATGCTCTGGGCGGAACCATGGCGACCTACGCGGGACAGAACGTGGGTGCGAAGAAGCTGGACCGTGTGAAAGAGGGACTGAAGGCGGCAAGCCTGATCGGTATCGTCTACTCCCTGATCGCGTTTGTGATCCTGTTCTTCGGTGGAAAGTATATCGCGCTGCTCTTCATGGACGCGGACCAGACGGAGATCATCGGGCGCGTGGCGATGTTCCTTATCGGAAACAGCATGTTCTACATACCGCTTACCTTTGTGAATGTGGTGCGTTTTACGATCCAGGGAATGGGATTCTCCACATTCGCGATCCTCGCGGGTGTCTGCGAGATGGCGGCGCGATCTCTCGTGGGCTTCTGCCTCGTTCCGGTATTCGGCTTCCTTCCGGCATGCTTTGCGAGCCCGTTAGCGTGGATCTTCGCGGATGCTTTCCTGATCCCGGCGTTCTTCCACTGTATGAAAAAATTAAAAGTTCTTTTCGGGGAAGCTGCATAATCGTTCGGGAACGGACCATACTAGAGGATGCAGCGGCGGAAAATGTCCGCGGCTTGAAAACCACTCTAGGAGGTACGAAAAAATGGCAAGAAACAGCTATGATATGGACGACAACATGAAGAATGGTGAGTCTGAGACCTACGACAAGACAAAGAACCAGAGCAGAAACAGCCAGAACCGTTCTGAAAACAGCAGCCAGAATCGCACAAGAAACAGTTCCAGGGACTCTATGGATAATGGCAGAAACTGCAAGAGATAAAAAGATGCGGATGTGAAGACAGCACACATTCGCAGAATATGATGAAAGCGGCGGCAGGAGCAGAACCTGCCGCTGTTTTTATGTGATAGTGTACACAGAACCTGTCCGGACCGCCCGGCATACCTTATATTAAGGATATGTTTCAGGAGAAGGTATATGTTTCGGACAATTTCGGTGCAGCAGTTGGAGTATCTTCTGGACGGGGAGCGGACATTCACCTTGTTGGATGTGCGGGAGCAGAGAGAATATGAGGCAGGACATCTCCTGGGGGCTGTGAACCTGCCTTATGAGCGGCTGGATGAAGTGGAGGCGGAGATTCCGAAAGACCGCCCTGTGGTCATCTACTGCGCCTACGGGGGCCAGAGCCTGCTTGCGGCGAGGAAGCTTGCAGGGTGCGGGTATGACGCGGTGAATGCACTTGGGGGACTTCATTATTATAGAGGGAAGCATTATGTGAGATGTAAAGAGTAGCACATTCTTGCACCGAACGCGGTTATCAGTGATAAGCTGCATCCGGGAGCCAGGCTTATTGTATAAGCAGTTCGGAAAAAATGCGGAATGTAAGTCTGCTTTGAGGTTCGGCAGGGATTGACAGGGACGCTGCAAACCCTTAAAATTAAATGGAATATGACCATTTGGCGTAAGTCATGGATGGCGTGAAACTATGAAAATACAGTAACTGCTAAGATACCAGGCAGTTACATGACACATTAGAACGGAGAAAATCAGATTGAATACATTTGAATTAATCGTCCCATGCCATTTCGGCCTGGAGGCAGTCATGAAAAAGGAGATCCTGGATCTCGGATATGAGGTCAGCCAGGTGGAGGATGGCCGTGTGACGTTTATCGGCGATGCGGAGGCGATCTGCCGCGCCAATATTTTCCTCAGAACGACAGAGCGCGTGCTCTTAAAAGTCGGCAGCTTCCACGCGGAGACCTTCGAGGACCTGTTCCAGGGAACCCGCGCGATCCCGTGGGAGGAATATCTCCCGAAGGACGCGAAATTCTGGGTCGCAAAGGCGTCCTCCATCAAGAGTAAGCTTTTCAGCCCGTCTGACATCCAGTCCATCATGAAAAAAGCCATGGTGGAGCGGATGAAAAAGGCGTACGGGATCGAGTGGTTCCCGGAAAACGGCGCGAGCTTCCCGCTCCGTGTCTTCCTTCACAAGGATACGGTGACAGTGGCTCTCGATACCACCGGCGAGTCTCTGCATAAGCGCGGCTACCGCACACTGACGAGTAAAGCACCGATCACGGAGACGCTGGCGGCGGCTCTCATCATGCTGACCCCGTGGAAGAGCGACCGGATCCTCGTGGACCCGTTCTGCGGAAGCGGCACCTTTCCTATTGAGGCGGCAATGATGGCAGCGGATATGGCGCCGGGACTGAACCGTCATTTTCTGGCCGAGAGCTGGGAGCATCTGATCCCGAAGGAATGCTGGGAGGATGCAAGAGAAGAAGCCAGAGAACGTGTAAATCTTGATATTGAAACCGATATCCAGGGCTTTGATATCGATGCAGCTGCCATCAAGGCAGCACGCGCCAACGCAAAAATGGCAGGAGTGGACAGACTGATCCATTTCCAGCAGCGCCCGGTCAGTGAACTCCGCCATTCCAAACCCTTTGGTTTTATCGTGACAAATCCGCCATATGGTGAGCGGATCGAAGAAAAATCCAATCTCCCTGCACTGTACCGTGAGATCGGTGAAAGCTATAAGGGGCTGGATCGCTGGTCCATGTATCTGATCACTGCCTATGACAAGGCAGAGAATGACATCGGCCGAAAGGCAGATAAAAACCGTAAGATCTATAACGGAATGATGAAAACCTACTATTACCAGTTTCTTGGACCACGTCCGCCGAAGAAAGGAAGTATTAAAGAATGAAAAAGATCATTTTTGCTACCGGAAATGAGGATAAAATGAAGGAGATCCGAAAGATACTTGCGGATCCTTCTCTGGAGATCCTTTCCCTGAAGGATGCCGGGATCCATGCGGATATTGATGAAAATGGAAAAAGCTTTGAAGAAAATGCCATGATCAAGGCAGAAGCAATCAGTAAAATGACCGGCGAGATCGTTCTGGCAGATGATTCCGGTCTGGAGATCGACTATCTGAACAAAGAGCCGGGAATCTATTCCGCACGCTATATGGGTGAGGATACTTCTTATCATATTAAAAACGCAAACCTGATCCAGCGTCTGGAAGGTGTACCTGATGAGAAACGTACTGCACGTTTTGTATGTGCTATTGCGGCAGCTTTCCCGGATGGCAGAAGAAAGACAGTCCGTGCTGCCATGGAAGGCCGCATCGGCTACGAGGAAAAAGGGGAGAATGGCTTTGGCTATGACCCGATCTTTTATCTTCCGGAATATGGTTGTACTTCCGCAGAGCTTTCCATGGAAGAAAAGAACAGGATCAGCCATCGTGGAAAAGCTCTTTGCCTTATAAAGGAAGAGCTTGTATGAAGGTGCTGATCGTAAGCGATACTCACGGAAGAGATGAAAACCTGGAGATCGCGATAAATCGGGAGGCTCCTTTTGACATGCTGGTACATTGCGGAGATGTGGAAGGCAGAGAATTTTATATCGAAGCCCTTGCAGAATGTCCCTGCAGTATTGTGTCCGGAAATAATGATTTTTTCTCGGATCTTCCGAGAGAAGATGTGATCGAGGTCGAGGGAAATAAGATTCTGGTAACTCACGGTCATTACTACGGTGTATCCATGGCCTTTGATCAGCTGGCAGAAGCTGCCCGCTCAAGGGGATGCAATGCGGCTTTTTTCGGACATATCCACGTACCGGTTGTTGAAAAGGAAGCAGGTGTGCTTCTGGTAAATCCCGGAAGTCTGGCTTATCCCAGACAACGGGGACGCCGTCCAAGCTATGCAGTAATGGAGACAGATGGAAAGGGCGAAATGCACGTAGAGATCCGTTACCTCTGATTCCGGCAGAAAAAACAAATAAACTGTCATAATTGATAAAATTTGTGCCAATATTCAGCATATATTAGTCAAAAACGATTGCGAAAGTCAGCTATGTGCTATATAATGAACAAGTAGTTTTTTTTAGTAATATAGAGCATTCTTTAGGGTACTGACCATGAATGGGTCTCGTTCCTGAGAATGCAGCAGAGCGGAATGAGAAGGTCCGCTTTACATAAATGAAGGGGGAAAATACGCATGACTGCGGTTATTATAGGGAGTATCGGCTTTTTATGCTGCTTCCTGTATGATCATAACAGTATCCGATTGAAAAAAAGCTTTCTTCATCCGTTTTTTAGCATAGGATGTTTCCTGATCGCAGTGTCAACAGGTCTGGTGATCCGGAGCTGCTGGCCGCGGCGGGGAAGTTCTTTTTTTATTTCTGCTGTTTTTCTGACAGCAGCGATCCTGTTTCTGGGACTGTTGATCTATACATTGTTTTTTGCGCTGCCCTTTGATGAGACATATGTCAAAGAAAATCATGAAAGGCTGGCCTATACAGAGGGTGTTTATGCACTCTGCCGACATCCTGGCGTTCTGTGGTTCGCCGGATTTTATTTTTGCCTGGCCGGATTTCTGGGATCCGGGAAGGCAATGGGGGCTTTTGGGGTCCTTATTGTGTGGAATATATTGTACATTTTTTACCAGGACAGGATCGTGTTTCCGGAAACATTCAGTAATTACGGAGCGTATCAGCAGACAACTCCCTTTCTGATCCCAGACCGAAACAGTACAGCTGCCTGCATAAAAACATGGCGAAAAGGGGGGAAAAGGCGGTGAGTCTTGGCGAAAAGCTTCGAAAACAGCAGTATGATGCTATCTGGAAAGAATATTGCGGATTTCTTGATCTGACAATGCAGGATTACATGAAGATCCAGAATCGTCTGATGGAAGAGCAGATCCAGCTCTGGTCAGACTGTGAACTGGGCAAAAGCATTCTGAAGGGCAGGAGACCGTCCGGGATCGACGAGTTCCGTCGGCTGGTACCTCTTACCACTTATGAGGATTATGCGGATATGCTCCTCCAGAAGAGAAGTGAAACTCTTCCGGGGAATCCGATCATCTGGATACAGACGACCTGGGAAGGCGGCCGCCATCCGATAAAGGTAGCACCATACACAAGAAGTATGCTGGATACCTACAGGAACAATGTAGTTGCCTGCCTCATATTAGCTACAAGCCGTGAAAAGGGCAAATTTGATGTGGAGGAAACGGACAAGATCCTTTACGGACTGGCACCGTTGCCTTTTGCTACCGGCCTTTTTCCACTGGCGCTGAAAGAAGATATCGACATCCGTTTTCTTCCGGAAGTGGAAGATGCGGTAAATATGAGCTTTGGTGAGCGGAACAAAGAGGGCTTCAAGATGGCCATGAAACAGGACGTGGAATTTTTCTTCGGACTTGGAAGTGTGGCCTATGCAGTAAGCCAGAGCCTCACCGGAAGCGTATCATCAGGAAAAAGCAAAACCTCCTTTTCGGAACTTCTGCAGTATAAACCAAAGATGCTGAAAAGGATCCTGAATGCCAAAAAGATCTGTAAGAAGGAGAAACGGGAGCTTCTTCCGAAAGACCTTTTTCACCTGAAGGGATTTATGGTGGCAGGAACCGACAACCAGTGCTATAAGGATGATCTGGAGGAAATGTGGGGAGTTCGGCCCATGGAGCTTTTTGCAGGAACGGAACCTTCCATTATAGGAACCGAGACCTGGACCAGGAACGGAATGTACTTTTTCCCGGATACCTGCTTTTATGAATTTATCACCGAAAAGGATATGCTCCATAATTATGAGGATCCCACGTTCACTCCTCCGACCTATCTTATGGATGAGGTTGTTCCCGGGGAGAAATATGAGCTTGTGATCACTGTGTTGAAGGGCGGAGCCTTTGCCAGGTACCGTGTGGGAGATATGTATCGATGCGTGGGTCTTACCAACCAGGAGGATCGGACACAGATCCCAAGATTTGAGTACATAGACCGTGTTCCGTGGATCATTGATATCGCAGGCTTTACCAGGATTTCGGAAAATGGTATCAAAAGTGTGATCCAGCTGTCCGGGCAGCCGGTTACGGATTGGATCGCAGTGAAAGAATATAATGAGAAAAAACGCCCATATCTGCATCTTTATATAGAAGTAAAAAAAGAAGCGCTGATGTATCAGGCTATGAGTACGGATATTCTGAAAGAGCTTCTGACTACGTATTTCAAATATATCGATCAGGATTACCGGGATCTGAAGAAAATCCTGGGAATGGATCCCCTTGTGGTGACCATCCTGCGCTGTGGTACCTTTCATCTGTATGAGTCCAGAAAAGGACGGAAACCACGGCATATGAGCACTCCTTATTATGAGGTGGCGGAACTTTTGAGACTGCAGGATGAAATCGGATTCGGGAATATGAGGAAGTAACTATGGAAAGCTATATATCATTTTCAATCATTTCAGTTTTTTTCTATACATTTATGATACTGACTCTTCTGGCTGGTAAGCGCAGCCGGATCATCAACAGTTTCATGTGTGTGCTGGGAGGAATGCTCTGCTGGACGTTGGGCTCTTTTCTGATGCGTATGGAGGCAGGACCCTCTTACATCCTGTGGTATTATGTGTCTCTGGCCGGAATCCTGTTTCTGCCATATTTTTACTATGTGTTCATCAGTGAATTCATGGGAGTGCGTATGGGCAGAAAAAGCAAGATCCCATTGCTTTTGATGCTGCTGCTTTTTGCAATCAACATCCCGGGCGGGATCATCCTGCGCTGGCCGGATCTGATCCGTAAAAACGGTGGTGCGCATTTTGTTTATAAGATCACACCCTGGTTCCTTCTGTTCTTTGTGGTGGCAGGAATCACCATTATTCAGATCTTTATCACCATGTACCGCGGATGCCGGAGACATCCCGGATACCGCAAACAGATCGAACCGATCCTTGTGGGGATACTGATCATTTTTGTGGGAAACCTTGCGCTGGCAGTGCCGGTATTTTCCGGATTCCCCATCGATATTGTCAGCGGTCTGATCAATGCTGTCCTGATGCTTTATGCACTGACCAGAAGACGGCTGTTCCAGATGCGCCGTCTTGCGTCAGATGGGGTTTGCTTTGGTGTGGGCGTGGTCCTGACGGTAGTACTGTTTATCAATCTTTCACCGTACCTGATGAGTTATATCCGAATGCTGCTCCCTGCAGCCAGTGAGTATCATGTGCTGATCTTTTCTTTCGTTTTTCTTATATCTGCATGGCTGGTCACAGTGCTGTGGAAATGTCTGATGAACAATGTTTTTATCAAAAAAGAGATCCAGCAGTCTCAGGAGCTGAAAGATTTTAGCCAGTCAGTATCCAGGACACTCCGGGTAGGAGAGATCCTGCGCAATACGGTAAATGTGTTGAAGGAAACTACCAATGCAGGACGGATCTATATTTGTCTGAGAGACAAAAAATCAGGGGAATATCAGGCTGTTTACAGCAACCGTCCGTTGAACGATCTGACCTTTTCACTGAAAGCGGATAATCCGGTGGTCACCTGGCTTACCAGAAATGAGGACTGTGTGGTGATCCGGGATTTTCGTTCTTCCACAGCCTACAAATCCATGTGGGAGTCGGAAAAACATATGTTTTCAGAGCTGGGTATCGAATACTGTGCAGGTCTTCGCCAGAATGATGATCTGGCCGGGATTATTGCGATTTCCGGTGACGGACACAGGAATCTGAACCATAATGATCTGGCCATGCTGTCTTCGGTCAGTTCGGTAGCTTCCATTGCCATCAAAAATGCCAGACTTTATGAGGCGGCATGGACTGAGGCAAGGACCGATGAACTGACGGGTCTTCTGAACCGGAAATATTTTTATGAGATCCTGGATGAGGAATACGAAAAAAATAAAGAGGGTTCGCTTGCACTGATCCTGTTCAATATTGATGATTTCAAGCTGTACAATCAGCTGTACGGAAATCAGCAGGGAGATGTTGCACTTCGAAAGGTGGCAGATATCATCCAGGCAAGTGTGGGAGAACAGGGATATGTGGCACGTCACAGTGCCAAGGAATTTGCGGTCCTGATGCCAAATTACGATATTTTTTCCGCCAGAAATCTGGCAGAATCCATACAGAAGCAGATCCTGCATATGCGCAACGATTCTGCAGACTACAAGCTGAAGATCCTTACGGTAAGCGTGGGGATCAGTGCGGCGCCTTATGCGGCACGCTCAGCAAAGGAGCTCTTGGATAATGCGGACCTGGCAGTATATCATGTAAAGCGCAGCGGTAAAAACGGCATCGAGATTTTTGACACCATGCTGAAGGAAAGCCTGGATGAAGAAAATGCGGGTAAGAAATCCGATCATGAACATATTTATCAGTCCTATGAATCCACGATCTATGCGTTGACTGCAGCCATTGATACCAAAGATCATTATACCTTCGGACATTCCAACAATGTGGCTTATTACGCAACAAGTCTTGCGAAGGCGCTGAACTATACAACGGAAATGGTGGAGATCATCCGTCAGGCGGCGCTTCTTCATGATGTTGGAAAGATCGGGATCCCGGAGCATATCCTGAACAAGGAAGGCAAGCTTACGGATGAAGAGTATGAGATCATGAAAGGTCATGTGGAGGCGTCCATCGGGATCATCCGTCACCTTCCGTCGCTGGATTATGTTATCCCTGCGGTTATCGGTCATCACGAACGTTATGACGGAAACGGCTATCCAAGGAGGATCGCGGGAGAAGATATCCCGGCATCTGCAAGGATCCTCTGCATCGCAGATTCCTTTGATGCCATGACATCCAAACGTTGTTATAAAGAACTGATGCCAGCGGAAAAAGCTCTTCGGATCATAAGAGAAGAGGAAGGAAAACAGTTCGATCCGGATATGGCGGAGGTATTTATCCACATATTTCGGGAAGGAAAGATCCATCTGGCAGAACCGGCGGAGCTGAAACGGGAAGAAAAAGCATAAAGAATATTAAGATTACGGGTCTGACAAGCTATGTCAGACCCGTTTTTGTGAAGAATATGAAGAAAGCTTTATTTATCATCTCCGGTAAGGCGTAGTACATCCCGGATCTCATCCACATTCATATCCAGGATCACGGCAAGCTCATCAATGGTGAATTTGGTGGCGTCATCATCGTCTGTGAGTTCTTTAACCGCAGCCTCCAGGTTTTCTACCTTGGATACCAGATAGTCGTCACGGAATTTCTGCTGTGTCTGTTCCTCAATGGCATGAAGGATCCCACTGCGGATACGACCACGCATCCAGGCATCGTTTTTCTCCTGTGGGTCAGTCTCTTTGAGAGACGCCAGAAGGGCCAGATTTGCCTCCTGAATGAGATCGGCCAGGTGGATTTCCTCACAGTTCAGTTCAGCGGCCATCTGGGCTGCCTGAGCCATGTAGAACTGTGTCAGTGCACCTTCGGCAGCAGTGTCTCCCTTTGCAAAGGCCTGAAAGAGGGACGCAAGATCATCCGGATCAAGTCCTTCCGGGGAAAAGCTTTCCATATAGTCACTGAGATAAGTTTGTTCCTCGGCAGTAAGAGCAGCATGGGTACCCGGAAGCTCTTCCTTGTCGCTGGATTCGGATGAAACAGCATCTGCTCTGGTAGCACCGGTGCCTTCATCGGCGCCTTCGATGGTGATCCCTTTTAATTTGAGATACTGCAGGATCTTTACAAGCTGTGAAGTGCTCAGATCCGATTCATCGAAATGGTCACGGATCTGCTGCTGGGAGAGCTGCTTATTGTTTTCCTCAGCGATGGCACAGATGTCATTAAGCTTCTGCTGAAATAATTTTATATCCATGTAAAAACATCTCCTTATTATTTGTTTTTTTTCTTGACTTTAATTATGGTTTCATGATACCATAAGCCAGTCGCAAATGACAAGAAAACCTTTAAATAGGCGGAAAAAACGTGAAAAAAAGTTTTTTTAAAAAAATTCAAAAAAGGTGTTGACATTTGTAGATTGCTATAATATAATATCACTTGTCGTCAGGCAGGAAACGAAAGCGAAACACAAACGAAGACGACAACAACTTAATAAAAACCATAAGTAAATGGTACATCGGGGTGTGGCTCAGCTTGGCTAGAGCGCCTGGTTTGGGACCAGGAGGCCGCAGG
>ENA-OPVY01000579-OPVY01000579.1-human-gut-metagenome-genome-assembly--contig:-NODE-579-length-27921-cov-4.668916_pt1 | contig 27921 bp, 35 predicted proteins | sample MGYA00241503_ERZ501998 | MGnify/ENA primary metagenome ERZ501998 (study PRJEB25962, sample SAMEA2042107) | human gut metagenome | biome: human gut; feature: human-associated habitat; material: faeces... | reverse complement strand
TGAGAAACAGTTCATGAAGATCGTATCTCTGGCTCCGGAAGTATTATAAGGAGGTGCCAGGTAATGCATAAAATCAAAAAAGATGATATGGTAAAGATCATCGCAGGTAAAGATAAAGATAAAACTGGTAAAGTTCTGAGCGTAGACACCAAGAAGAACGAAGTTGTCGTTGAAGGCTGCAACATGGTAACAAAGCATACCAAACCGAGCCAGACAAACCAGAACGGCGGAATTGTTCATCAGGAAGCTCCGATCGACATCTCCAACGTAATGCTGTTCGTTGACGGAAAAGCTACAAGAGTTGGCTTCGAAGTTAAAGACGGTAAGAAAGTCCGCGTTGCTAAGGCGACCGGTAAAGTAATTGACTAATAGCAGAGAGGAGGAAACACAAGTTGGCTAGATTAAAAGAAATGTACCAGAACGAGATCGTTGAAGCAATGATCAAGAAATTTGGTTATAAGAATATCATGGAAGTGCCGAAGCTCGACAAGATCGTTATCAACATGGGCGTAGGCGAAGCAAAAGACAACGCGAAAGTCCTTGACTCTGCAGTTCGTGACCTTGAGATCATCACAGGTCAGAAGGCAGTTCTTACAAAGGCTAAGAAGTCTGTCGCAAACTTCAAACTCAGAGAGGGCATGGCTATTGGATGCAAAGTTACCCTTCGCGGCGAGAAGATGTATGAGTTCGCTGATCGTCTGATCAACCTCGCTCTTCCGCGTGTACGTGACTTCCGCGGCGTTAACGCTAACGCATTCGACGGCAGAGGTAACTACGCACTCGGCATCAAGGAACAGTTAATTTTCCCGGAAATTGAATATGACAAAGTTGACAAGGTTAGAGGTATGGATATCATCTTCGTTACAACCGCTAAGACTGACGAGGAAGCTCGTGAACTGTTAACATTATTCAACATGCCGTTTGCAAAGTAATTAGGAGGATTTATCCATGGCTAAAACTTCAATGAAGATTAAACAGCAGCGTCCGGCAAAGTTCTCCACAAGAGAATACAACCGCTGCAGAATCTGTGGTCGTCCACATGCATATCTGAGAAAATATGGCATTTGCCGTATCTGCTTCCGTGAGCTCGCTTATAAGGGCGAGATCCCGGGCGTAAAGAAGGCAAGCTGGTAGGATTTAGCTGCTTAAATAAGCGTCAGAAGTCAGGTGGGAACATCGAGTTTCCCCGCCTGGCCGTGCAGAGAAGCGCTTAAACAGGCTGACTGGTCCCGTTCTTCGACCACAGGGAAAAGAACTTCCCTATACATCGTAACAACGCCTATACGGAAAACTTGTTTTCCCCAGGCCGAACAACACTCCTGTGCAGCGCGAATGATTCGCGAACCACAGTGACAAACCAACAATCCATTAGGAGGAAATATAATCATGACAATGAGCGATCCGATTGCAGATATGCTTACAAGAATTCGTAATGCAAACACTGCTAAACACGATACAGTAGATGTTCCGGCTTCCAAGATGAAATTAGCTATCGCTGATATCCTTGTAAGAGAAGGTTACATCAAGAAATATGACATCGTTGAGGACGGTGCATTTCAGACAATCCGCATCTCCTTAAAGTATGGCGCTGACAAGAACGAGAAGATCATCTCCGGAATCAAGAAGATCTCCAAGCCGGGCTTACGTGTATACGCTGGCAAGGAAGATATGCCGAAGGTACTTGGCGGACTTGGTATCGCTATCGTATCCACAAACCAGGGCATCATCACTGACAAGCAGGCTAGACAGCTTGGTGTCGGCGGCGAAGTTCTTGCATTTGTTTGGTAATTATTCCCATTGATGTTATCGCACCCCGCCTGCAAAGCTGAACATTGATCCAGCAGGGCGGAGTTTGCGTGCGTCTGGAGGCAACTTCAGACCAGATATAACAATAGAAACTGAAAACAGAAAGTGTAAAAGCACTTTCCGAGAATCTAAGTAGGAGGTAAAAGGCATGTCACGTATTGGTAGAATGCCGGTAGCGATTCCAGCAGGCGTAACTGTAACAATCGCAGAGAACAACAATGTGACCGTTAAGGGTCCGAAGGGAACACTGGTAAGAGATTTACCGGTAGAGATGGAAATCAAAGAAGAAGATGGACACATCGTCGTAACAAGACCGAACGATTTAAAGAAGATGAAATCCTTACACGGTCTTACAAGAACGCTAATCCATAACATGATCCATGGTGTTACTGAGGGCTACGAGAAAAAGCTTGAGGTAAACGGTGTTGGTTACAGAGCACAGAAGCAGGGCAAGAAGCTCATCCTCTCCCTCGGCTACTCCCATCCGGTAGAGATGGAAGATCCGGAAGGTATCGAGACTGTCCTCGATGGCCAGAACATCATCATCGTTAAGGGCATCAGCAAAGAGAAAGTCGGCCAGCATGCAGCTGAAATCAGAGAGAAGAGAAGACCGGAGCCGTATAAGGGCAAGGGTATCAAGTACGCTGATGAGGTTATCAGACGCAAAGTTGGTAAGACTGGTAAGAAATAATTTAAGGAGAGTGTAAAAATGGTTAGCAAGCAGTCAAGAAGCGAAATCCGCAGAAAAAAACACTATAGATTACGCAATCGCTTTGCTGGTACAGCAGAGAGACCGCGTTTAGCAGTGTTCAGAAGCAATAATCATATGTATGCTCAGATCATCGACGATTCCGTTGGACATACTTTAGTATCTGCTTCCACTCTTGAGAAAGAGATCAAGGCAGAATTAGAGAACACCGACACAGTTGATGCAGCTGCATATATCGGAACCGTAGTTGCTAAGAGAGCAATCGAGAAAGGCATCAAAGAGGTCGTTTTCGATAGAGGCGGTTTCATTTATCAGGGTAAGATTCAGGCATTAGCAGATGCAGCCCGTGAGGCTGGTCTCGTATTCTAATAGAGAGGAGAAAACAGCATGAAGCGTACAATCATTGACGCAAGTCAGTTAGAGTTAAATGACAAAGTTGTTGCCATTAAGCGCGTATCCAAGACTGTTAAAGGTGGACGTACCATGAGATTTTCCGCTCTGGTAGTAGTAGGAGACGGCAATGGTCACGTAGGCGCAGGCCTTGGTAAAGCAGGTGAGGTTCCGGAAGCTATCCGTAAGGGTAAAGAGGCTGCTATGAAGAACCTTGTAGAGATCCCGATGGATGAGAACAAGAGCATCCCGCACGACTTCCTTGGCGAGTTCGGAAGCGCTTCCGTACTGATCAAGAGAGCTCCGGAAGGTACTGGTATCATCGCTGGTGGTCCGGTTCGTTCCGTAGTAGAGCTTGCAGGCATCAAGAACATCCGTACAAAGTCTTTAGGTTCCAACAACAAGACAAACGTAGTTCTTGCAACAATCGAAGGTCTTACAAAGTTAAAGACTCCGGAAGAGGTTGCTAAGAACCGCGGCAAATCTGTTGAAGACGTTGTTTGCTAATAGGAGGATAATAAAATGGCAGAGAAGTTAAAAATCACATTAGTAAAATCCCCTATCGGCGCTGTTCCGAAGCAGAGAGCGACAATCGAAGCACTTGGTTTAAAGAAGATGCACAAGACTGTCGAGATGCCGGATAATGGTGCAGTTAGAGGCATGATCCAGAATGTTAGACATCTGGTTAAAGTTGAAGAAATCTAATTGATATAAAGTAAGGAGGTGCAGTGATGAACTTATCTAATTTACATCCTGCTGAAGGATCTAAGCATAGTGATAGTTTCAGAAGAGGCCGTGGCCACGCTTCTGGAAATGGTAAGACAGCTGGTAAGGGACATAAGGGCCAGAAGGCACGTTCCGGCGCACCGAGACCTGGTTTCGAGGGCGGCCAGATGCCGTTATACAGACGTCTTCCGAAGAGAGGATTTACAAACATCAACTCCAAGGAGATCGTTGGAATTAATGTAAGCGTATTAGAGAGATTTGAGAATGACTCCGTAGTATCCGTTGAGACATTACTGGAGACAGGTGTGATCAAAAACCCGCAGGACGGCGTTAAGATTCTTGGTAACGGAGAGTTAACAAAGAAACTTGTCGTTAAAGCCAATGCTTTCAGTGAAGGCGCAAAAGCTAAAATTGAGGCAGTAGGTGGAACCTGCGAGGTGATCTAATATGTTAAAATCCTTACAGAAGGCATTTAAGGTGAAAGAAGTCCGCGACAGACTTCTTTACACCTTTATGATGCTTGTAGTCATCCGAATCGGCTGCTGTCTTCCGATACCGGGCGTTGATCCGAGCTATCTGCATGATTTCTTTTCAAATCTGCAGAACTCCGGAATGGGATTCTTCAATGCGATCACAGGAGGTTCTTTCTCCTCCATGTCGATCTTCGCATTGAGCATCACCCCGTATATCACATCTTCCATCATTATGCAGTTACTTACAATTGCAATTCCGAAGCTTGAGGAAATGCAGAAGGACGGCGAGGATGGAAGAAAGAAGATCGCAGAGTACACCAGATATCTTACCGTCGGCCTGGCTCTCTTTGAGTCCTGTGCAATGGCAGTTGGCCTTGGCGGAAAGGGACTTCTTCTCGAAGACCACCGTAACATCTGGGGATATCTTACGGTCGTAGCAGCTATGACCGCTGGTTCCGCTCTTCTGATGTGGATTGGCGAGAGGATTACAGACAATGGAGTAGGAAACGGTATTTCCATCGTACTTCTGATCAATATCGTATCTGGTACTCCGCAGGATATGATGACATTATATGAGCGCTTTATGGCAGGCAGATCAGTTGCAGTTGCAACTGTATCAGGCATCATCGTACTGGCAATTATCGTTGCGATTGTTGTCTTTGTCCTCGTTTTAAACGATGCAGAGCGCCGGATCCCGGTGCAGTACAGCAAGAAGATGCAGGGCCGCAGAATGATCGGCGGACAGTCTACCTACATTCCGTTGAAGGTAAACACCGCGAACGTTATTCCGGTTATCTTCGCTTCTTCCATCATGTCAATGCCGGTTATGATCGCTCAGTTCTTCCACGTTGATTATTCAACCATTGGTGGAAAGATCCTGTTAGCGTTGAGCTCATCCAACTGGTTTAAACCGGAAGCTCCGGCTTACTCCATTGGTATGCTCGTATATATCATATTAGTCGTACTGTTCGCGTATTTCTATACGTCCATTACGTTTAACCCGCTGGAAGTTGCTAATAATATGAAGAAGTCCGGCGGCTTTATCCCGGGCATCCGCCCAGGTAAGCCAACCTCAGACTACCTCAACAATATCTTAAACTATATTGTATTTATCGGTGCCTGCGGACTGGTGATTGTGTGCATTATCCCGATCATCGCATCCGGTCTCTTCTCTGTCGGCAATCTTTCCTTCGGCGGCACATCCCTGATCATTATTGCAGGTGTAATCCTCGAGACGATCAAGGCTGTGGAGTCTATGATGCTTGTAAGAAATTACAAGGGATTCTTAAATGATTGATCAAATAGAGAAATAGCAGCAGCTGCGTGCTGAAAATCGGAGCGGGCGGAAAGATGCTTTTCGCCCGCTTTTTCGGTTTTTTAGGACGAGTGGAGGAAATTACAATTATGAAAATCATTATGTTGGGCGCACCGGGAGCCGGAAAAGGCACCCAGGCACAGAGAATCGCGGAAAAGTACGGAATCCCGCACATTTCCACCGGAGACATCTTCCGGGCAAATATTAAGAACGGAACAGAACTTGGCAAGAAGGCAAAAGCATTCATGGACCAGGGACTTCTTGTTCCGGACGAACTGACGGTTGATCTTGTTATGGACAGAATCAGCCAGCCGGACTGCGAAAAGGGTTACATTCTCGATGGTTTCCCGCGTACGATCCCGCAGGCAGAGGCCCTCACAGAGGCTCTTGCCAAAAAGGGAGAAGCGATCGATTTCGCGATCGATGTCGACGTACCGGATGAGAAGATCGTTACCCGTATGGCAGGCCGCCGTGCATGCGTAAAGTGCGGAATGACTTATCACATCGTATATGCTGCTCCGAAGAAGGAAGGCATCTGCGACAAGTGCGGCGCTGAACTCATTTTAAGAGATGATGATAAGCCGGAGACTGTTACAAAACGTCTTTCTGTTTATCATGAGCAGACGCGCCCGCTCATCAGCTTCTATGCGGATAAGCACGTCCTCTACACCGTAGACGGAACGCAGAATATGGAACAGGTATTTGAGGCTATCACAAAGATTTTAGGAGCTTAAAATAATGGCAGTAACAATTAAATCGCCGAGAGAGATCGAACTGATGCGAAAAGCCGGAGAAATTCTGGCGCAGGTACACGAGGAGCTGCATGCAGCTGTTCACCCGGGAATGTCCACTCTGGACATCGATAAACTGGGAGAGCGTCTGATCCGCAGCCATGGATGCATTCCTTCCTTTAAAAATTACAATGGATATCCTGCATCCATCTGCGTGTCCGTAAATGATGAGATCGTACATGGAATCCCGAATAAGCACCGTATTTTAAAGGATGGCGATATCGTCAGCCTTGATGCGGGGACGATCTATAAGGGATACCATTCCGACGCAGCCCGCACCTGGGCAGTAGGAAACGTCTCCCCGGAAGCACAGAAACTGATGGATGTCACAAAACAGTGCTTTTACGAAGGTATTAAATTTGCGAAAGCAGGCAATCATCTGAATGATATCTCCACGGCAATCCAGGCATACGCCGAAAAATTCGGCTATGGCGTTGTCCGCGAGTTGGTTGGACATGGAATTGGTACCCATCTTCATGAAGATCCGGAGGTCCCGAACTTTGCGACAAAGAGAAGGGGAATCCTTTTACAGCCGGGTATGACTCTGGCCATTGAACCGATGATCAATGCCGGCACACCGGATGTAATCTGGATGGACGATGACTGGACCGTTGTTACAGCAGATCATGCCCTGTCCGCTCACTATGAGAATACGATCCTCATCACTGAGGGCGAGCCGGAGATCCTTTCCCTGCGCCCGGGCCTTGAATAGGAGGGTCCAGCATGGAAATGACCCCGGGATTCTTGGCAAGATCGCTTGCCGGAAATGACAAGGATAAAATCTATGTCATATCGGAGGACCTTGGAACGTACGTTTCTCTGCTTGCAGAAAACGGCCGGGTCCTCTGGAAAAATAAAAAGCATGTCCAGATCATTAAGAAACGAAACAGGAGGTAAATTTTATGTCTAAGGCTGACGTAATCGAGATCGAAGGCGTCGTTGTTGAGAAACTGCCGAACGCTATGTTCCAGGTTGAACTTGAGAATGGTCACAAGGTATTAGCTACCATCAGTGGAAAACTGCGTATGAACTACATCCGTATTCTTCCGGGTGATAAGGTAACATTAGAGATGTCCCCTTACGATTTGTCCAAGGGACGTATTATTTGGAGAGATAAATAGTATCCTTGACAAAGGGCTAAAAAAGTTGAAGAAAACCAATAAAAACGCTTGATTTTCCGGCAAGGAAGTGTTATAATGCTCAAGCGAACTTTGTTGGAACGCTTGTATTATGCCCATTTTCAGGTGCTTTTTATACAGGTATAGCAACCCGTAATGCCGTTCCCAGATGGCACGGAATCGGTGTGTTTCCGGCAGTAAAGGGAAGCGGACTACGAAGGAAAGGAGAATTACTGTGAAAGTAAGATCATCAGTAAAACCGATTTGCGAGAAGTGCAAGGTTATTAAGAGAAAAGGCAGTATCAGAATTATCTGTGAAAATCCTAAGCACAAACAGAGACAGGGCTGATGCCGCAATTTGCCTGTATTTTTTCGCGCGGCTTTGACATGAAACGCGAGAGTGCGTTGTTGTGTCGGCAATAACTATTTCTACAATATTTAAATGGAGGTACCACTCATGGCTCGTATTTCAGGTGTTGATTTACCAAGGGAAAAACGTGTCGAAATCGGCTTAACTTATATCTACGGTATCGGTAGAGCAAGTGCAGACCGTATTCTTGCTGCGGCTGGTGTAAATCCTGACACTCGTGTAAAGGATTTAACCGATGACGAAGTAAAGAACATTGCAGCAGTAATCGCTGAGACTCAGACTGTTGAAGGTGACTTACGTCGTGAGATCGCTTTAAACATCAAGAGACTTCAGGAGATCGGATGCTACAGAGGTATTCGTCACAGAAAGAGTCTTCCTTGCCGTGGTCAGAAGACCAAGACAAACGCAAGAACATGCAAGGGTCCGAGAAAGACTGTTGCAAACAAGAAGAAATAATTATCAGTAACAAATGTTTTGAATCACGTTGCATGTTTTAAAGACAGGAAACAGGGTTCAGTAAATGAGAAAGTAGGTTAGTTTAAAATGGCTAAAAAAGTGTCCACTGCTAAAAAAGTGACAAAAAAGCGTGTAAAGAAAAACGTTGAACGCGGACAGGCGCACATCCAGTCATCTTTTAACAACACAATCGTGACATTAACAGATGCACAGGGTAATGCCTTATCTTGGGCAAGTGCAGGCGGTCTGGGATTTAGAGGTTCAAGGAAATCTACTCCATATGCAGCACAGATGGCTGCAGAAACTGCAACTAAGGCAGCTCTTGTACATGGTTTAAAATCCGTAGACGTTATGGTTAAAGGACCGGGAGCTGGCCGTGAGGCTGCTATCCGTGCCCTTCAGGCATGTGGTCTTGAAGTAACAAGCATTAAGGACGTAACACCGGTTCCGCACAACGGATGCCGTCCGCCAAAGCGTAGAAGAGTCTAATTAGGAGGAAGTAAAATGGCAGTTGATAGAGTTCCTGTTCTTAAAAGATGCAGATCCCTTGACCTTGATCCCATTTATTTAGGAATAGATAAAAAATCCAACAGAGAATCTAAAAGAGCAAACAAGAAGATCAGTGAGTATGGTCTTCAGTTAAGAGAAAAACAGAAAGCTAAGTTCATCTATGGCGTTCTGGAGAAGCCGTTCCGTAACTACTACGATAAGGCTGAGCGTTTAAACGGACAGACAGGTGAAAACCTTATGATCCTTCTTGAGCGCAGACTTGACAACGTTATCTTCCGTCTTGGTTTCGCAAGAACAAGAAAGGAAGCAAGACAGATCGTTGACCACAAGCACGTTCTCGTAAACGGCAAGTGCGTAAACATCCCGTCCTACCTTGTAAAGGCTGGCGATGTTGTTGAGATCAGAGAAAAGAACAAAGGCGACAACCACTACAAGCTGGTTCTCGAGACCACAGCTGGCCGTCTTGTTCCGGCATGGTTAGAGTCTGACCATGAGAACTTAAAGGGCGAGATCAAAACTCTTCCGACAAGAGAAGAGATCGACGTTCCTGTAAACGAGATGCTCATCGTCGAGTTATACTCCAAATAATTCACCGGAGCGGTTTTTACAAAGTATCTGGCCATTTCCGGCCGGATGCTTTGTGTTCTAAAAGAACGCTTCGTGGCATTTGTCAAAGCATACCCAAAAGGAGGGGCTTTTTGTGTTCGATTTTGAGAAACCAAACATTGAGATTGCTGAGATTTCCGAAGATAAAAGATACGGAAAGTTTGTCGTAGAACCGCTTGAGAGGGGTTACGGCACAACTCTGGGAAATTCCCTGAGAAGAATCATGCTTTCTTCTTTACCGGGTTCTGCTGTCAGCCAGGTGAAAATTGATGGTGTACTTCATGAGTTCAGTTCCATCGCCGGCGTCAAGGAAGATGTAACTGAGATCATCATGAACATCAAGAGCTTAGCAATTAAGAACAACAGTGATACAAACGAGCCGAAGACTGCGTACATCGAGTTCGAGGGTGAGGGTGTGATCCATGCATCTGACATTCAGACAGATGCTGATATTGAGATCCTGAATCCGGAACAGGTTATCGCAACCTTAAGCGGCGGCGCAGACAGCAAGTTCTACATGGAACTTACGATCACCAACGGCCGTGGCTACGTAAGCGCTGATAAGAACAAGAGCGACGATCTTCCAATCGGAGTTCTCGCAGTAGATTCCATTTACACACCGGTTGAGCGTGTCAATATGTCCGTTGAGAACACCCGTGTTGGTCAGCAGACAGACTACGATAAGCTCACATTAGAGATCTACACAAACGGAACACTCGATCCGGATGAGGCTGTCAGCCTTGCTGCTAAAGTTTTAAGCGAGCATCTGAATCTCTTCATCGACCTCTCTGAGAATGCAAAGACTGCAGAGGTTATGGTTGAAAAGGAGAACAACGAGAAAGAAAAAGTTCTTGAGATGAACATCGACGAGCTGGAGTTATCCGTTCGTTCCTACAACTGTCTCAAGAGAGCAGGTATCAATACCGTTGAAGAGCTTTGCAGCCGCACTTCTGAGGATATGATGAAGGTTAGAAACCTTGGTCGTAAGTCCCTCGAGGAAGTACTTGCAAAGTTAAAAGAACTGGGCTTACAGCTCAATTCCAGTGACGAACAGTAAATTTTGGTTGTGATACATTCACCCGGAAGGTAAGTCCGAAGGGCGCAGAAGGGGCGTAGAGCGACTCATTATGGAGAAAAAGGCGGCAGCCCAGTAAGTCCAAAGAAGCGTGGGCGGCTGTTCCACAAATGGAGGAAATTAAATCATGGCAGGTTATAGAAAACTCGGAAGAACTTCCAGTCAGAGAAAAGCATTACTTAGAATCCAGGCTACAAACCTTTTATATCATGGAAAGATCGTTACAACTGAGGCTAGAGCTAAAGAAGTAAGAAAGATCGTTGAGAGCCTGATCGCTCTTGCAGTAAAAGAGAAAGATAACTTCGAGACTGTTAAAGTTACAGCTAAGGTTGCCCGCAAGGACGCTGACGGCAAGAGAGTAAAAGAAGTTGTTGACGGTAAGAAAGTTACTGTATACGACGAAGTTGAGAAGGAAATCAAGAAGGACATGCCGTCCAGACTTCATGCAAGAAGACAGATGGTAAAAGCTCTTTATGACGTAACAGAGGTTCCGACAGCAGCAGCTGGTAAGAAGAAAAACACAAAGAAAGTTGATCTTACAAACAAGCTGTTCAACGAGATCGCTCCGAAGTACGCTTCCCGTAACGGTGGTTACACAAGAATCATCAAGATCGGTCAGCGTAAGGGCGACGGTGCTATGGCAGTTCTGATCGAGCTCGTTTAATTTGAACTTAATACGAAATCGGTGAAGACCGGCAGAATGCGTTTCATGCGTATTCTGCCGGTCTTTTTTTAGTGAGCGCAGAGGAAAAGCAAGCGGTTGCGGAGCAGATATTTGCTTTTCCTGCGCCACTAACGGGCAAACAGCCTGCGAAGCAGGCGGTAGAGAGTGTAAACGTAGGTTTGTGAGTGAGCGGGTGGCCAACGAACTTCGCAGACAGTAGAGCGTGCAGCGCGAGTTTGCCAGTGGGCGGGTGGCCAGGTTGAGCGACTCATAGTACGAAAAAAGACCATAGACACTATCTGGTAAATAATGTGTCTATGGTCTTTGTGACTTTCGTGTTTAGTTTATTCCGAGCTGTCGCTGGAACTGCTCAAAGAACTCGTTGAATGCCGCGGCGTTTGCCGGGTCTTTCATTAAGTTTGTGATGGTGAGTACATAGAAGAACTCGCCGATGCCGAGAAGAACGGCGATAACGCCGAGGATGATTCCGGCTGCCGCGGTGCCTCTGAAGGGCTGCCCTTTTTTTGAGATGATGGCGAAGCAGACCGCCCCGACGCCGCAGATGATAGCGACCGGGAAGGCGAAGCAGCAGAGCGTTAAGAGGGCGAAGATCCCGCTGATCAGGGAGATCGTCGCGAAGGAGTTCTTTTCGCGTCTCGGGCGCTGCGGCTGGTTCTGCCAGTAGGGCGGCTGTCCGTTATTGTACTGATTCTGCCAATACGGCGGCTGCCCGTTCTGCGGTGGGAACTGTCCGCTGTTCTGCTGATTCTGCCAGTATGGATTCTGTTCGTTATTCTGAGGTGGGACTTGCTGACCGTTCTGTGGATTCTGCCAGTATGGATCCTGTCCGTTATTCTGAGGTGGGATCGGCTGTCCGTTCTGTGGGTTCTGCCAGTACGGGTCCTGTCCGTTATTCGGTGGTGGATTCTGCCGATCCGGCTGTGCCGGATTTGGATCCTGCGGAACGTTTCCAGCGCTCTGTGGATTCTGATCTGCAGCCTGTGTTTCCTGGTTCATATCTTTATATTCAGATGAATTCTGATCTTCGTAATCTGCCATGAAAATTCCTCCTGTTGTAATTCTGCGGCGCTGCCGCCAAAATGCTCATAGCACTGTTCCCTGATAAAAAAGGGCGGTCAGCCCTTCGATGGTTAAGAAAAATAATACGGAACAGTTACCGTATAGTTTAACATGAAACACCGTCCATGTCCACATTTAAGTTGCATAAGAGCATGGATTGAATTATAATGGAGAATGACATCTCCGGCGGCTTTATGCTTTCCGGGGTAGAACTAGAAGGAGAAAGAACATGGACATTTTAGGCGTACTGACTGCGGAATTGGGAGTGAAAATGAGCCAGGTCGAGGCGGCTGTGAAGCTCATTGACGAGGGAAACACGATTCCGTTTATTGCCAGATACCGGAAGGAAGTAACCGGTTCCTTAAACGATGAGGTATTAAGAAACCTGGATGAACGATTAAAATATCTGAGAGGTCTTGAAGACCGCAAGACTCAGATCCTCGCATCGATCGAGGATCAGGGAAAACTGACGGCTGATTTAAAGAAGAAGATCGAGGAAGCCGAGACTATGGTGGCGGTGGAGGACTTATACCTGCCGTTCCGCCCGAAGAGAAAGACAAGAGCCAGCATGGCGAAGGAGAGAGGCCTGGAACCGCTGGCCGATACGATCCTGCTGCAGGTGACAAAAGAACCGATTGAGACACTGGCTGCCCAGTATGTCTCCGAGGAAAAAGGCGTTGCAGACGCGAAAGCGGCCATTGACGGCGCAAAGGATATCCTTGCGGAGCGCATCTCCGAGGTGGCAAAATACCGTGCCTACATCCGCAATGTGACAAAAGAGGAAGGTTCTATCGTCTCCACGGCGAAGGACGAGAAGACAGAGTCTGTTTACGAGATGTACTATCATCACGAGGAGCTTGTAAGAAAGTGCGCTGGACACAGGATTCTCGCCTTAAACCGCGGTGAGAAGGAAAAGATCCTGACTGTAAAGATCGCGGCTCCGGAGGAGAAGATCTTACGCTACTTAAATAAGATGGTCATCACCAGAGAGAACCCGGTGACAACTCCGGTCTTACAGGAAGTGATCGCGGACAGCTACAACCGTCTCATTGCCCCGGCAATTGAGCGTGAGGTGAGAAATCTCATGACCGAGAAGGCGGAGGACGGTGCCATCAAGATCTTCGGAAAGAACTTAGAGCAGCTTCTCATGCAGCCTCCGATCGCAGGCCGCGTGGTATTGGGATGGGATCCGGCGTTCCGTACCGGCTGTAAGTTAGCAGTCGTTGACGCCACAGGAAAAGTCCTGGATACCGTGGTCATCTACCCGACCGCACCGCAGAACAAGGTGGAGGACGCGAAGAAGACCTTAAAGAAGCTCATCGAGAAATACAATATCTCCCTGATCTCCGTAGGAAACGGAACGGCTTCCAGAGAGTCCGAGCAGATCATCGCGGAGTTTATCAAGGAAATCCCGGAACATGTCCAGTACGTGATCGTAAATGAGGCAGGAGCTTCCGTATATTCTGCCAGCAAGCTTGCTACAGAGGAATTCCCGAAATTCGACGTGGGACAGAGAAGCGCCGTCTCCATCGCGAGACGTCTCCAGGATCCGCTTGCGGAGCTTGTAAAGATCGATCCGAAGTCCATCGGTGTAGGCCAGTATCAGCATGATATGAACCAGAAACATCTGAGCGAGGCTCTTGGAAACGTTGTTGAAGACTGCGTAAATAAGGTGGGTGTCGACTTAAATACGGCGTCCGCATCTCTTTTAGAGTACATTTCCGGTATCTCCAAGGTGATCGCGAAGAACATTGTCGCATACCGTGAGGAGAACGGCGCGTTTACGAACCGCCGCCAGCTCTTAAAGGTTGCAAAGCTTGGTCCGAAGGCATTCGAGCAGTGCGCCGGATTTATGAGAATTGCCGGCGGGGATAATCCGCTTGACGGAACTTCCGTGCATCCGGAGTCCTATAAGGCAGCGTTGGAGTTATTAAAGCGTGCAAAGCTTGAACCGGAGGAGATCGCGAAGGGTGGCGCAGCCGGAATCAGCAAAAAGATCACAGATTACAAGAAACTTTCCGAGGAGCTCGAAGTCGGTGAGGAGACCTTAAAGGATATTGTGAAAGAGCTGGAAAAACCGGCCCGCGACCCACGTGAGGAGATGCAGAAGCCGATCTTAAGAACGGATGTCCTTGATATAAAGGACTTAAAGCCGGGAATGATTTTAAAGGGAACCGTCAGAAACGTCATCGATTTCGGCGCTTTCGTGGATATCGGTGTCCATCAGGACGGTCTTGTGCATATTTCCCAGATGTCCAGGAAGTATATCAAGCACCCGCTTGAGGCGGTCAGCGTTGGGGATATCGTTGAGGTGAAGGTTCTCGGAGTGGATATGGCGAAGAAAAGGATTTCCTTATCTATGATATTGGACGAGGAATAAATTCTAAACTGTCGATACGAAGGAACGTTTAGTTGACGGAATACACGGGCCAGACGGAGAATATTCCGGCGAGCCGAAGAAATGGAGGAGTCATTCATGAAGTATAATTTTGATGAAGTGATCGACCGTAAAGGAACCCATGCAATGAAGGTTGAGCGCCTGCCGAAGGGAGCGGACAAGGATTCTCTTGCCCTCTGGGTAGCAGATATGGACTTTGCCTGCGCAGAACCGATCTTAAAGGCTCTCCATGAGCGGATCGACCGGAAGATCTTTGGCTATACCATGTACGATGCGGACGAGTGCATGGACGCTGTGACAGGCTGGATGAAGAAGCGCTATGGCTGGGATGAGAGCAGAGAGAACCTGTTCTTCTGTCCGGGCGTTGTGGCTGCCTATGCAGCGCTCATCAACCTCCTCACGGAACCGGGGGACGGGATCGTTCTCCAGCGCCCGATCTACTATCCATTTACGAATAAGGCCAACAGCAACGGCCGCATTCCGGTAGATAACGCCCTGATCTATGAGAACGGTGCTTACCGGATCGACTTTGAAGATCTTGATCGAAAGATGGCGGATCCGGCAAACAAGGTTCTCGTGGTGTGCAGCCCGCATAACCCGACAGGCCGTGTCTGGACAGAAGATGAGCTTAAAAAGACGGTTGAGATCTGTAAAAAATATGACAAATGGATCATCTGCGATGAGATCCACTGCGATCTGATCCGCCGCGGCGTGACCTTCACACCGATCATGAATGTGGCTCCGGAGTATGCGGACCGGATCGTTGTCTGCACGGCGCCGAGCAAGACCTTCAACCTTGCCGGAATGAAGACCTCCAACATCGTGATCCACAATAAGGAACTTCAGAAAAAGTGGAAAGACTATGTGAATGGCAGCCTGTCCATGGATGGCGCTTCCGCTCTGGGTATGACGGCGATGATCGCGGCCTACACAGAGGGGGAAGAGTGGCTGGAGCAGCTGAAGGACTATCTGGATGGAAACTTCGCGTATATCGACGAATATTTAAAGAAATACCTTCCGAAGGCCCATCTCGTCAAGGCGGAGGGAACCTACCTCGCGTGGCTTGATCTCAACGGATACGTTGACCGGGATGAGAAAAAACTGGAAGAACTGATGCAGAAGAAAGCAAAGGTCGCTCTGGATGAGGGATATATCTTCGGTGAGGAGGGACGCGGATTTGAGCGTATCAACGTCGCTTCCCCGCGCAGCGTCATCGAGGAGTGTATGAACCGGATCCGGACGGCATTTGAAGAGGAAAAACTGGTATGAAAATTCAGGTAAAAATGACAGCGAGAGATATTTTTGATTTCTCCATGTACAGCGCGTATTCGGGATTTGCCGGGATCTTTACATTCGTGTTTCTGATCCTGGTCATCGGGATCCTCGGATACGCATGGAGCTCGGTGGCAGTGATGCAGAGAGTCATGCTTTTGGGCTGTATCATCCTTTTTGTGTTTGTCCAGCCGATCATGATCTGGATGAAGGCAAAGGCGCATGCGAAAACGACCGGATACTCAACGCCGATCAATCTTGACGTTTCGGATGAGCAGATCGGGGTCGAACAGGCCGGTGTGACCGGAGAGTTGAAATGGGATCAGATCTGGAAAGTCGTTCGGATCCCGAATATGTATATCATCAAGGTCGGACCGACAAACGGATATCTTGTGCCATTCCGGTCCATTGAAGGGAGAAAGCAGGAGTTTGTTGATTTCTGCAAGCGGAATCTTCCGCCGAAGAAGACGAAAGGATTAAAGGCATGATAAAGGAAACAAATGCACCGGAGGAGACCTTCGCCTTTGGAAAAATGCTTGGGGAACAGGCAAAGCCGGGCGAAGTGATCTGTCTGAACGGCGATCTTGGCGTCGGGAAAACAGTTTTTACGAAGGGCTTTGCTGAGGGACTCGGAATCACGGAGCCGGTAAACAGCCCGACCTTCACGATCGTCCAGCAGTATGACAGCGGAAGAATGCCGCTGTACCATTTCGATGTGTACCGGATCGGTGATATCAGCGAGATGGATGAAGTCGGATACGAAGACTGCTTCTACGGGGATGGTGTGACGCTCATCGAGTGGTCCAACATGATCGAGGAGATCCTGCCGGAACATGTGAAGACCGTCACGATCGAAAAGAACCTGGAGAAAGGTTTTGATTACAGAAAGATCACGGTGGAGGACAAATAGATGCGGATTTTAGGAATTGAGAGCTCCTCACTGGTGGCATCGACGGCCATCTATGAGGATGGGATCACGATGGCGGAATATACGGTGGATTTCAAGATGACCCATTCACAGACTCTGCTGCCGATGATCGATGAGATGGTAAAACTTGTCGGGATCGATCTGAACACGATCGATGCGATCGCGGTGTCAGGCGGTCCGGGATCCTTTACGGGACTCAGGATCGGATCGGCGACGGCGAAGGGACTTGGACTGGCATTAAATAAGCCGCTGATCCATGTTCCGACGCTTGACGCGACAGCGTACAACCTGTTTGGCGCTTCCGGCCTGATCTGCCCGATTATGGACGCCAGAAGAAATCAGGTCTACACGGGAATCTACCGCTTTGAGAGAGAGTTTGAGACTGTGATGGATCAGGATGCCATGGACATGGGAGAATTGATCGGGAAGTTAAACGGAATGGGAGAGCGCGTGATCTTCTTAGGTGACGGTGTGCCGGTCTACGAGAAGCAGATATCGGAAAAAATGACTGTGCCTTACGATCTTGCCCCTGCCCATGTAAACCGCCAGAGAGCCGCTTCTGTGGCCGCTCTGGGCGCTGTCTACTTCGCGGAAGGAAAGACAGAGACCGCCATGGAGCATAAGCCGGACTATCTGAGAAAATCCCAGGCAGAGCGGGAGCGCGAGGAGAGAGAGGCAAAGAACGCTTGATCATTCATTATCCAGGTTATTATAAAAAGTTTCGCTGTCTTGCGGGGGAATGTCCGGATACCTGCTGTATCGGATGGGAGATCACCGTGGACAGGGAGACGGAAAAAACATATCAGAAACTCCGGAAGGGGAAAAGTGAGCTGGCAGAGCGCCTGAGAAGATCAGTCCGCCGCCGTCTCATTATCCCGGACGGAGACAGATGCCCGTTCCTTGCTGGGGACGGGCTTTGTGATCTCTGCAGAGAATACGGGGAAGCGGCGATGACGAGGACCTGCAGGCGCTATCCGAGACATGTGGAGGATTTTGGAGATATCCACGAGGTGGAGCTTTTATGTTCCTGCCCGGAGGCGGCGAGACTGATCCTGTCGGAGGATTTCCGGCTTATCGCGAGGAACATGCCGGAGCGAAAAGGAAATACGGACGGGATCGATGAGGAGCGCCTGGCGCTTTGGTTTTCCGTCAGGGAGCAGGTGTTCGCGATGGCGGGAGACCGCAGAATGCCGCTTTGGGCTCGCATGAGGCGGATCCTGGCATTTTGTCATGACGTGCAGGGAAGACTGAGAAGAGAAGATACGGCTGGCGTGGAGGCGCTTGTGGAGCGGGCGAAAGAAAGCGTGCCGGGAAGATTGAAAGAAGCCGATCACAGGAAAAAAGATTGGAAAAAAACTAACGATGTATACACACCAGGGAAGGCAGACATGCATAACCTGGAAGAGCGTTTTTCCCTCATGGCGGATTTTTTCGCCGAGTTTGCATCCCTCTCCCCGATCGGACACGGATTCCCGGAACTTTTGGAGCGCAGCAGGACGTTTTTGTATCATTCGGAGGACAGCCGCAGCCGGTATGAGGAACGGCAGCAGGAGTTCCGCCGGAATATGCCGGAGGCGGAAGTCTGTACGGAACGGCTCCTGTTCTATTTCCTGTATTCGTTTGTGATGCCGGGGTTCTACGATGGGGATCTTTATACGAAAGCGAAAATGGCTGTGCTTGGTGCCGTGGCAGCGGAAGAGCTGGAGATGGCGGAGTATTTCAGAAATCCCGGGAAGTATGGGAAGAGAACCGGAGAGGGCAGAGGGAAAGATGCAGAGCCTGTAACGTCTCTGGAAAATGATGAAATGGTCACAGAAAGATCTGCGAAAGAACGGATCTCAGCACTCTCCCGCACCGCGTATCTCTTTGTGAGACAGATAGAAAATTCAGCGGAAAACAGGGATCTGCTGGAACAATTAGTAAAACAGCCGGAATTTGGGATCCGTAGACTGGTGGGGGCGGATTAGATCCAGCCCCCATCCATTTTAATGATCTGACCGGTCAGATATTCCGGTGCTTCGACGAGTTTCATGACGAGGTCAGCGACTTCCTCGGGTTTTCCCATGCGTCCGGCCGGGATTTCATCCAAAAGCATCGCATGTTCTTCCTCGGAGAGAAAACCGTTCATCTCGGTGTCGATCGCGCCGCAGGCGATCGCGTTGACCTGGATATTCGACGGGGCGAGTTCTTTTGCGAGAGCCATCGTGAGTCCGTTGACGCCGCCTTTTGTCGCGGAATATGCCGCTTCACAGGACGCGCCGCAGACTCCCCAGACGGAGGAGATATTGATGATCTTGCCACTGTGGTTGTGGATCATGCCTGGGATCGCGAGTTTTGCACAGTGGAAGACGGAGGAGAGATTCGCGGAGACGATCCGGTTCCAGTCTTCAAAGCTCAAGTCCTGTAAGAGCCCGATGATGGAGATCCCGGCGTTGTTTACGAGGACATCTACATGACCGAAACGCGATCCGATCTCCTGAAACAGGCGTTTACAGTCTTCCGGATTTCCGACATCCGCCTGTACCGCCAGGCACTCTGCACCGAGCGTCTCCACTTCTTTTTTCACTTCTTCCATCCGGTCCGCACTTCTGGCGCAGTTGATCACGACCCGGTATCCGCAGGAAGCAAAGTTTAAAGCCACCGCCCGCCCGATCCCGCGGGAGGAGCCGGTGACGAGAACTGTTTTTTTCATAGAGAGACACCTCATTTTTTATTTCTCCCTTTCATGTGTGGGAGAGATGTATAATTGCTCTTCAATCGAAGAGGGGAAAGTCGTCCGGCTTTCCGATGTGCGAAGTATAACATATCAGGTTAAATCATACAATGGTAACGATGAAAATCCCCCCGAAATATTTCGGAGGGATTTTGTGTAAGTTTATTTCTGCTGTCTCGCCTCATTCAGGCTCATTCCGACGCGGACGAGGTCTTCGATCCGGTCTTCCTTTGCTTTGATCTTTTTGGCTTCTTCGAGAACTTCCTTTAAATGTGCACTTGGAACGACGGCAACGCCGGTGCGGTCCATAAGGATGAGGTCTTCCGGGCAGATCTGGACGCCGCCGATGAATACCGGGACATCGGTGTCAACCGTCTCCATGAAACGGGCGCTTTTTACCGGACTTGTGCTGCCCAGATAGACCGGGAATTTCAGGTCTGCGATCTCGTCGATGTCGCGGAGACTTCCGTTTGTGAGTTCCCCCATAACGCCGCGCATCTGGGCTCTTGTGGCTAACATGGCGCCGCCTGTGGCGATATCGGTGAGACCGGTCGCTTCGATGACGAGAAGATCGCCGTATTCGGTCTGGGTGTCGATGATGGATGCCTGTTTTGTCAGTGCTTTTCCGTCGAATGCAGTCTTTCTGCGCATCTGGCGGATCGTTTTCGCAAAGCCTGCAGTACGCGGCTGGTAGACATCCAGAGCGTGAAGTCCGAGTACAACTCCGGAGCGGAGTCCGAGATTGTCCATGGCATCGGAGATGTTTGCAGTCGGAAATTTTTTGTAGTTTTCGATCCAGTAGGTTCGTTCTTTTTTATTGAACATGGTCATTTGTATCACAGCGTTTCTGCATTCATACAGCTGTGATTCTCCTTTCTAAATAATGATAGATCATTTCTGGAAAAACCATTTGAATTCTTCCCAGGCGGTCATAATTTGATTTTAGTATATCAGAAAAACAGCAGGGATTTTATGAATTTGGCGCAATTCATCATGCCAAAATGTCATGAAGATCCATTCTTTAAATTTATTACTTTTTAAGAAAAATGCCCGATGAAGATTCACCAGGCATTCCAAAGGATGTATTTGGGACCTTCAGCCCCTGAATGAACGAAAAAATGGAATAATCGAAATTATTTGGAAAATTAGCATATTTACGCAATAATCTTATAAATTCCAATAAAAGCAAATACAGCCAGAACTGCAAGCGCGATAAAGGACACCGCAAACAGCTCCACAAACAGGCGGTTCTGCGGGAATTTCTCGTCCGCATTCTCCTGCTGGGCAACACCGGCCATGATTAGGGCACCGGTGGTGGAGATCGGTGTGAGCCGGAAACAGTTCCGCCGATAACGATGACGGAGACAAGCTCTAAGACAGTCACGCCGCCGATGCTTGCAGCAAGTCTGCTGGCTGTCGGGATCAGGGTCGGGAATACGACACCGAGACCGGAACTGAAGAAGGACATGAGACCTGCAGCGATCGCCATGATCGTTGCGGCTGTCTTCGGACCCATAACGGATTCCAGACCGTCGACCATGATGTCGATACCACCGGAGAGGGAGATGACATTCATTAAGATGCCGACACCGAGAACCATGATGATCACGTTCCACGGGATCATCCTGAACGCAGTCTTTTCATCGCCGCATCCAAGTACGATCAGAACGGAACCGACGGTAAATCCTGTGAGACCGACATTCCATGAAAAGAACAGGGCACCGATGGCGAGAGCGGCAAGCCCCGCGAGGGAGAGCCACTGATTTTTGCTGAATTTCGGAAGAACGTCCTCATGATCTGCGTGCGGAGCGACCTTCCATCCTTTGTAGTAGATGTACACGAGAACAGCCACGACAAGAGCTGTCACAGTGAGGCACATCATGATCGGAACGGTATTTCCGGTAAGTCCCTGTGCTTCCATAAGTTCACGGACAACGGCGCTCTCCGGAGTCAGCGGGCTCATGCGGCCGGACATAACGCCGAGATCACCGATGATCGCTGTCATGATCGGGTTTACACCTGCGGATATCGCAACCGGGATCGCGATGACCGGAACGATCGCGAGAGACGGGATAGCTCCCGGTCCCACTGCGCAGATCAGGAATCCGAGCAGGTACATGACGAACGGGATCAGCGCCTTGTGCGGTCCGACAAGGGCTACCATTTTTTTTGTGAGAAGCTTCAGAGTTCCGTTTTCGTTGATGATGGCAAACAGATATGTGATGCCGATCATCTGCATACAGAGGGAGGAACTGAATCCCTTGATGATGTCTCCGGCCTTGATCCCATAGACGAGACCGAGGATCATGGAGAAGCCGATACATAAGATTCCGACGTTCGCCTTGCGGACGAAGCCGATGACGATAGCTGCTAAAAGAGCGATCAGTGAAATAAGACCAAGATTCATATGTGCACCTCCCTATCGGAATGTGATGCAGACCGGACTTTCGGCTGCGATCACGCGGCCGGTGTATTCCATGCGGCCCTGTTCAGAGTCAAGCTTCATCTCGATGATCGTATCGCTGTCCTCGTTTGCCATGTAGAAACGGCTGTAATCCGGGTTGAAGGTGATGAAGCGTGGGGTGAGTCCCATTGCCGGGTAGTAGCCGAGTTCCTTCATGTAACCAGTCTCCTGGTCGATGCGGTAGAGAACGATGGATTCGTGGATGCGGTTGGAACCGATGAGGATCTCACCGTTTTTATCAAGGAGAGAGGCGCTGGCCTGTCCTTCTCCGGTGTATGTCTCGGGAAGTGTCGGCAGGTTCTGGCGCGGAAGAAGCTTTCCGTTCACGTCATCAAAGCCGAAATATGTCATCTTGTTGCCCTTTTCATTGATCAGGTACGCATACCGGTTGTTAGGATGGATTGCGATGTGGCGCGGCTCATCGTACTCTCTGGAGCGGAAGCAGTCGGTCTCGGTGAGAGTCCCGTTTTCTGCGTCAAAGCGGTATACGAGAACCTGACCGTAGCCCTGGATCCTTCCCTGGGTCACAACAAAAAGGTAGGTCTTTGTCTGATCCCAGATACACTGGTGTGCGAAGGAGACAGTTCCCTCTTTTTTGCCAGGAAGATGAGTCTCAGAGACGATCTCGCCGAGGCTTCCGTCTTCATTTCTCTTAATGACATAGACAGCGCCGCCCTGAAGAGCAGCAACGACTAAAAAGCGGTTTGTTCTGTCAGCAGTGATGAACACCGGATTTTTTCCGCCGATTTCGATCATATTTAACGGAGATAAAGTTCCGTCTTCAAGAATTTTATAGCTGGAGACTTTTGTCTTGTCTCCGTGTACGGAATAGAGAAAGTTTCCCTCATTGTCGAGTGTCTGGTAGGATGGATTTTCCTCCTCCGTCTTTAAACACTGGATCAGGTTCCAGTCTCCGGTCTTGTCGTTGATCTCGAAAACTTTTAAGCCTTTTCCGCGTGCATTTCGTTCTTTTGTTGTTCTGCAGCCCACATAAGCGTAGCTCATTTCCTTTTCCTCCTGAGATGAATATAGATCATATAAAAGATACCCACTTGATCACGTTACGGGATTCCCAGATCCGATGCCGGATTTCCTGCAGCCGGAGTGATGGCTTCAGGGAAAGATCGGAGGGATCCTGTCTTGTGATATCTTTATGATAAATTATTAACATGTCAAATGGAAATTCAGGAAAAGAATAGGCGCGATATTCCATTATGGAATATCACGCCGGATTACAAACAGGTTTCAGACAGCCGGATCCAATTTCAGTTTACTCCGTAATAGTTTTCCACAAACCGGATAAAATCAGAGATTCCCTCGCTTTTATAGCAGCGGTCCGAGATCAGCATGGAGACTTTTCTGGAAACAGGATTTCCGTCCCGGTCATAAGCAGGGATCAGCTGTAGTTTTTCCTCGTCGATCTTCCAGTCATCTCCGAACACGAAACAGATCCCGAGCCCGTTTTCTGCCATTTCGATGGCGATGTCAAAGTAGGGAACCTGCTGTTTCTCATGGGGACTGCTTCCGAACTGACTTTTCCACCATTGATTGATGATCATGCGGACCATCGGATTATAGAAGGTCTCGATGAGTGGCATATGTTCGATGGAATCCATGGTTGCTGTTTTCGGGGCAACGATGTAGAGCTCTTCCTGAAACAGGCATACCTGGTCACCGAGATACGGGAAATCGCCGCAGACGAGACCGATATCGATCGTATCGTCGATCAGATCCTTTAAGATCACGTCGCTGGAGTTGGAAATTGTCTTGATATAGAGATTGGCTCCGCTTTTCTGGTATGCGGCGAGGAGTTTCGGAAGATGGCGCTTTGCAAACGAGTTCGGGACGCCGAGTTTTAAGGATTCCATCTTTGTATGGCGGTCTGCAAAGTGGTCCCCGATCTCCTGGAGAAAATCCAGCATGATGTTTGCCTTCTGTACCAGATATTTTCCGTCTTCTGTGAAAGTTACGCCGCGGCTTGTCCGTTCCACGAGCTGGCGGCCCCACTCGCTCTCGATCGACTGCAGCCGCTTTGTCAGGGCGGACTGGGTCATAAAGAGGGCGTCGGCGGCCTTTGTGATGCTGCGCTTTTCATATAATACTTTTAAAATTTTCCAGTCAATGTTTTTCATAGAAGTTCCTTCTTAAAAATAAGCAGATGAAGATGAAAATGAAGCAGCAAGCGATTCCGTATATTTTATAAAATCGGCAAGCTTTTCCGGCAGTCGTTTCTCCTTCGGGTACACAAACCATGTTTTTCTCGTCACCGGTGTTCCGTCCGGCCATGTAAGCGGCGTGAGCGTCAGCTGATACCGGTTCTCAAAGTTTTCCGGCAGAAAACTCAGGGCATATCCCATCCCCTCATCGATCAGCTTCCATGCCCCGTCGATGTGCCCGACCATCATTCCGGACGGGTAAGCGCTCTCAAAGCACATTTCCCACCATCTGTTCAGGATCCTGGTCGTCTTTTCGTTCGTTTTATAGTCCAGCCGGTGCATTCCGGGAAGCGCAGACACTTCCACGGCTCCTTTCGTGACAAGGAAACCGCGGGTCTCCCCTAACAGAGTCCTGTTTACCGGTCCCTCATAATCCCCGCGCAGAAATCCTACATCCACGGATCCGTCCAGGACCTGGCGGTAAAGAGCATCACTGGAATCATTGACGATCCGGAATTTTATATTTGGATGCGCGATCTGGTACGGAACAAGAACATCTGCGAGAGAGTATTTGCTGTAAGTGTAGGAAGCGCCGATCACGATCTCCGTCAGTGCGGCATCCTGCAGTTTTTTTAATTCTTCCTTTGTGTCATGGAACAGCTCCAGATATTTTTCTGCCTGTGCGGCAAGAAAATTTCCTTCTGCGGTGAATGTCAGGCCTTTTGGCGTCCGGTCCACAATGGTACATCCCCATTCGGTTTCCATCTGTTTTAAACGCTTTGTCAGGGTCGGCTGCGTCATAAAAAGGAGATTTGCCGTTTTCGTCAGATTTGATGTTTTATGCAGTTCATAAAGAATTCTCCAGTCGGAGTCTTTCATGGAAAAATCACATCCCTTAAGTCATGGTAACGATTCCGGGGCGAGAAATATGCAGACCTACGGAATCGTTTCATGGATTCGTAGTATTATTTTACGACAGAATCGGCAGCTTGTCCCGTTTTTTAGAGAAAAATTTTGCTTTTGCAAGTACCCCATTCCACTTTTGAATCATTTCATTCCACCTTTCAATTTTATTTTCCCGGCTGCCGATGATATGATGAGACCAGATCAAAAGTAATTTGAGCGTGATCGGCGCCGCAAAATTTCAGAAAGTCAGAGTCGGCAGATCGTGCAGATGAAGAAGAAAATAAAAAAGTGAAAACAGCAGTTATGAAGATTGTGATGGAGGTTTTACCATGGGAAAATCATTGACCAGAAAAATTATCGAGTCCCACTATGTTTCCGGCAGCATGACTCCGGGCGAGGAAGTTTTTATTAAAGTGGACCAGACCTTAACCCACGACATCAATGCCGTTATGACATACCTGGCATTTGAAGCGATCGGACTTGACCGGATCCGCACGGAGTGCAGTGTCAGCTACCTGGACCATAACCTGCTCTATGTGGACAACAAGACGCCGGATGACCATATCTACTTACAGTCTGCGGCAAAACGTTTCGGTGTCCATGTCTCCAGACCGGGAAACGGGATCTGCCATGCGGTTCATGTTGCGAGATTCGGTGTGCCTGGAAAGGTCAGCATGGGCGGTGACAGCCACACTCCGCACGGCGGTGCGATCGGCATGCTCTGTATCGGAGTCGGCGGAATGGATGTTGCGACTGCAATGACCGGTGTTCCGATGCGCCTCACCATGCCGCGTGTCGTGAAGGTAAATCTTACCGGTTCTTTAAAACCCGGCTGCAACCCCAAGGAAGTCATCTTAAAAATGCTCCAGCTCGTCACGATCAAAGGCGGACTTGGAAACGTATATGAGTATGTAGGACCAGGCGCAGCAGCTCTGGAGGTCCCGGCGAGAGCCACGATCGCCAATATGGGTGCTGAGATGGGTGCGACAACCTCGATTTTCCCGGCGGATGCGCAGGTGAAAAAGTTCATGACTGCGCAGGGACGCGGCGACCAGTATGTGGAAATGCTGCCGGACGAGGATGCGGAATATGATGAATGCATCGACATCAACTTAAGCGAGCTGGAACCGCTGATCTCATGTCCACACCAGCCGGACAACGTCATACCGCTAAAGGATGCAGAGAAAAAGCGCGTTCAGCAGGTATTTATCGGAAGCTGTACGAATGCGAGCTATGCAGATATCGCAAAAGCTGCTCTCGTGTTCAAAGGACATCATGTCAACGATGACGTGAGCTGCACCTGTGCGATCGCTTCGAAACAGACTTACCGTGAGCTGATGCGTGACGGTTATATCGATATGCTGCTCGCAGCAGGAGTCCGGATCCTTGAGATCGCATGCGGCCCGTGCTGCGCGATCGGCCAGACACCGGCAACAGACGGAGTCGCTGTCCGCACTTCCAACCGGAACTTCAAGGGACGCGCTGGAAATCCGACTGCGAAGATCTACCTGGTAAGCCCGGAAAGTGCCGCTGCGACTGCGATCATGGGAACATTTGCGACCGCAGAGGACATCATGGGCGAGAACGTGAAGATCCTCGGCGAGATCAAAGAGCCGGATCAGTACATTGTTGACGATTCCATGATCATTCCTCCGCTCTCCGAGGAGGAAGCGAAAAAGGTTGAGATCGTCCGCGGACCGAACATCAAGTTCCTTCCGGTGCCGGAAGCTCCGACCCAGTATCTCTGTGCACCGATCAGCTTAAAGGGGCGTGACAACATCTCGACGGATGATATCACCCCGGCCAGCGCGGAATTCTCCAGCATGCGTTCCAACATTCCGCTGATGTCCCAGTACTGCTACCACCGTTATGATCCGGAGTTTGCGGCACGCGCAAAGGCGATGGGAAAGAGCATCATTATCGGCGGCGAAAACTATGGCCAGGGATCTTCCCGTGAACATGCGGCCATCAACCCGATGTACCTCGGCGTCAAAGCGGTAATCGCAAAGAGCATCGCGAGAATCCACAAGGGAAACCTTGTAAACCACGGCGTGATTCCGATGTTATTCGAAGATTCGGCTGATTACGACCGTCTTGACCAGAACGATGAGCTGGAGTTTACGGATCTGCTCGATCAGATCCCGACGAGATCCATTCTCATCAAAGATAAGACGAAAGACTTCACCTTCCGCGCACACCTTGACCTTACGGATAATGAGATCACAGTTGTGCTGAGCGGCGGCCAGCTGTCCTTCTTAAAGAAGCAGCTTGCGGCGGAAAGAGAAAAATAAACAGCTGGAAAATTCCCTGAATGCAATGGTTTCGTCCCATCCCTCTGTACTTCAACCAGGGACGGACCGTTACAGATAAATATGCTGCAGGATGCAGCAAAGATACCTTCAATATCCTTTAATACCCCAAGTGAATTGATCAGGATGTAGAAAAACGCAGTCGTACTCCCTCGTATGGCTGCGTTTTTCTGTATTTTGCCACAGGAATGCCACTTAAATTTCAGTGAAACTGATTGTATAATAGATATATATGGTGCTATACTATACAAGGCGTATTTTTGTGTTTTGTGACTGCCTGGTGCGGACATGAAGAACAGGATGTGCGGAAAATGTATCACATATATCGATTCTGAGATTGGAGGCATCATGGAACAGATTTATGATCTGATCATTATCGGTTCCGGTCCGGCGGGACTCGGGGCTGCGATCTACGCAAAACGCGCGGAGCTTGAGACACTCGTGATCGAAAAAGAGATGATGAGCGGTGGACAGGTGCTTACAACATATGAGGTAGACAATTATGCCGGACTTCCGGGGATCGGCGGCTTTGATCTCGGAATGAAATTCCGGGAACATGCCGATAAGCTCGGGGTGGAATTCGCAAAAGATACCGTACAGAAGATCGAAAGTGCGGAGTCCGCAGACGCATCCGGGAAGGAAGAGGAGCAGGAACTCCTGACGGCAGCAGAAGCCGGGGCGGAGCG
>ENA-OPVY01000577-OPVY01000577.1-human-gut-metagenome-genome-assembly--contig:-NODE-577-length-27934-cov-5.589261_pt1 | contig 27934 bp, 19 predicted proteins | sample MGYA00241503_ERZ501998 | MGnify/ENA primary metagenome ERZ501998 (study PRJEB25962, sample SAMEA2042107) | human gut metagenome | biome: human gut; feature: human-associated habitat; material: faeces... | reverse complement strand
AGATTTTCAATAAAATAGAAGCAAAATACCCCAATCAAAAAAAAGGTATCTTTCTTGCGAATGATACCTATGCCAATATGTTTCTAAATTTAATTTTTCAAAAATACGGAACATTTCCGTCAACTTATGAGATTGTTGGATTTGACAATTCTCCGATTGCCAGCGAAGCAATCCTTCCAATCACGACCATTGGCCAGCAGATTGATGTGATTGCCAAAACTGCCATGGATCTTCTGGTCCGACAGATGGATGAACAGAAAAAGCGTGTTCCCAAACCATTAGGAGAACCCATCCACAAACAAATTACACCTGTATTGATCCGTCGTAATACTACACAATAGTTTATATAAGCTGATATTTCACTGAAGATTACTTTTTAAAGACTGTTGCATTAAATAAAAGCAGGATCGCCTCGTTTTCCGGATCTGTGTAAGCAGTTGCCTCATCAAGGATTACAACTACACTCCGTAATAATCTTCTCACATCTGTTATATCCAAGCTGCGAGCTGTTCAGACACAACGTATAATTACTGGCCTTTCCCCATTTCTGATCGGTGTAAAAATTATAATTCGTCATACGCCTTTTATCCGTATCTGCCATCATTTTGACAGCTTCCTTTTCTCCTACATTATATAAGTCCATAATACGTTGTGTCTTTTCCGACATATCCCCATGGATAAATACGTTCAATACATCATCCCGATCCTTCAGGATATAATCTGCATTTCTTCCGATAATTACACAAGATTCCCTATCAGCCAGTTCTAAAATAACCTTTCTCTGCGCCTCATACACCATGTCTTCTATGGATTTTCCTGTGATATCACGTCCGGCGAATGCATATGCAAATAATCCTTTCTTCGGAGATAATTCTGCACTTTCCCGGACATATTCCGGAGATAAACCAGACTTCTCTGCAATCTCATTAATGACATTTTTATCATAATAAGCAATCCCAAGTTTCTTCGCTGTTTCTTCTCCGATAAAACGTCCGCCACTTCCAAATTCTCTGCTGATTGTAATGATTCTTTTTTCCATCTCTGATTCCTCCTTAATTCAAAACATCAACTTTATTTTTACTGATTCTCTTCAAGAACACATATCCTACAAAGCATGAAATAATTTCAGTAATTGGAAATGCCCACCAGATCAGCGAAACTGTCATCTCACCATTTCTGACAAACACGGAAAAAATTCCAGCCAGCGGCAGAATAATAATAAACTGTCTCAGAAGCGAAATAACCAGTGATTCCACGCCACCATTCAATGCCTGATAAATGCCCTGATAAGCAATATTGATTCCGGCAAACAAGAAGCTTACTGAGATTATCCTCATTGCTCCGATAAAATATTCTCTGGACGCCCCTGCATTAAACAGCGTTGCAAATCCCCCTGGAAAAATCTCTGTAATTACAATTCCCAGAATCATTAATATAACCGTATAGATCAGACCATATTTGATTCCATCCTGAATTCTCTTTTTGCTTCTCATTCCATAAGCAAATGCAATGATCGGAGTGATCGCATCTCGCAGACCGAAAGCAAGAAACAGTACAAACTGCTGAACTTTATAAAATAATCCATAAGCTGTCTGTGCTGACGGATTGAATTTCAGAATCAGATTCATTACATAAACCATAATGGACATCAGTGCCTGTGCAATGATTGCCGGAAGTCCGATTGTATAGATCTCCTTGATAATTCCGCCATCCGGCTTCATGTATTTCGCCCCATGCTCGAATTCCTTATTGAATTTGATATGAAAAATGAGCAGTAATACCGCGGATGCTACCTGGCCAATTACAGTTGCATAAGCCGCTCCTTTCACTCCCATTTCCGGGCAGGGTCCAATACCGTAGATCATGATCGGATCAAGAATGATATTTACAACTGCGCCAACCACCTGTCCAATCGTGGAATAAAGAGAACGTCCTGTTGCCTGCAATAACTTTTCAAATAAAGAAAAGAAAATAATACCAAAAGAGATTACGCAGCATATCCTCAGATAGCTGACTCCCATCTCCAATACTTCTGCATCTACTGTCTGCGATGAAATATATGCTTTCACCCCAAAGATACCAAACAATAAGCAGACCACATAAATAATCACTCCCAGAAACAGACTGTTTCCTGCTACCTTTGCAGCTTTTTTACTATTTCCCTGTCCAAGTGTCCTTGCAAGAAGTGCATTGGTTCCTACTCCAGTTCCAATCCCCACTGCCACCATAAGCATCTGCACCGGAAATACCAGTGTCAAAGCATTTAGTGCTGCTTCACTGCCTACTCTCATATTTCCCACAAACGCACTGTCTACTATGTTATAGACTGCCTGCAATGCCATAGATAAGATCATCGGGATTCCCATCTGGACCATCAACTTATTCACCGGCATCTCCTTCATCTTGTTGCTTTCCGCCATTTCGTTTAAACTCCTTTCTTTTTGACACAAAAAAAGTGCGTACCCTGTCATATAAGCTGGACTTACGCTGACACGCTACACACTTTTTCTTGGCGATATTTACTTTTTGCAAAACAAAAAACGAGCAGCCGGTAAACTGGATTTACGCTTACTTGCTACTCGTTTCTTGTAATTATATTACCTCTTTTTCAAAAAGTCAAACACCAGGGCAACCGGAACAATCTTTTTTCCGTTCTTTAATGCCAGATTCACCGGACCGTCATAGAGTGGTTTAATCAATCTGTTTAAATCATAATTGTGCGAACCCTCCGGGAATATCAGAATGCTTTGTGTCTGAGTCCTTATAATTGTTAAAACTCTTTCTTTTTCATAACTCTCATACTGTACTTATACGAAGCAAACCATACCAACAGGCTTAAAACAATAAGCGAAATTGCGATTTCAAAATCGCCTGTTTCTCCTATCATATACGAAATACTTTCTTTTAATCCCGAGTTGGCCCTCACAAAAGATCCAATTATATAACAACTTGCAAAAACAATTAAAACTGCAATTGGCAGTACAAATCGTCCTTTCTCTCCTGCAAACCTTAACCGAATTGCAATCACAATCCCCGCAATCGCCTGAAACACAAAAATTGCGATCAGCTCCATTGCCAACATTTCCAAATCAAAAACTTCTCCCGGCTTTATGAATACAGCAATTCCTGCACAGATTACTCCAATCCCCCATCCAAACACTGTCATAATAAAGGAAAACATGTATTTTTCTCTGACATATATTTTTTTGTTTACAGGTAAAGAAAATAAATACGTGTAGCCATGTTCATTTTCATCATAACTGATCGTATTCCCTGAATATACTGCCATAACGGATGGAATATACATTGCAATGAAGGTAGCTCCTGTTTTTCCCCTTAGTATAAAAAATAATGCTAAAACTACCAACACCAGAAAAAGATTGCTGCCTTGCCGGAAAAACAACCGAAAATCCTTTTCCAGCAGTCCTCTGATTCCTTTCATTATCTCTCGCCTCCTGTCAACATAAGAATCACCTGATCAAGTGAGCCGCTCTCCACTACGATCTCCGGATAATTTTCTATATAATACTGCTTCTCGTTCGTCAGGCAGGAAATTCCAAAGTTCTCTTTTTTCTCTTTCAAAATGTAACTTTTATCCACTGCCTGATATTGCGCCTCACTGACTTTCAACACCGCATATTTTTCAAGAATCCTATCCATCTCTTCATGAAGTACAATCTTTCCTTTATGAATCACATAGATGTCATCACACAGATGCTCCAGATCCGAAGAAATATGTGAACTGACCAGGATGCTTCTCTCCGGCTCTTCTTCCATATATTCTCTTAAAATGTCCAGCATCGCTTCCCTTGCTCCGACATCAAGTCCTGCTGTCGGCTCATCCATCATTAGAAATTCTGCCTGGTGTGTTAATGCAATGATCAGATTCAATTTTGCTTTCGTACCTGTTGAATACTCTTTTATAAATTTATTCAACGGAATCTGATATCTGTCACACATCAGATGGAATTTTTCTGCTTCAAATCTTGGATACAATCTTGCCAGAACTGCCTCAACATCTTTCCCTTTCAAATAACCGCTGAATCCGGCTTCTGCCAGAACAACTCCCAACTCTTCTTTCTCTTTTTCACCTAACTGTTCCGGTGTTTTTCCCATGATCTTTATCTCGCCGCCATCATAAGAAATAAGTCCGAGCATTGCTTTGAATAAGGTACTCTTACCGGCTCCGTTCTCTCCGACCAGACCAGTAATTCTTCCTTTTTCTACATTTAACGAACAGTCTAACTGAAATTCGCCGTAGCTTTTCTTAACCCCTTTGATTTCTAACATAAGTATTCATCCTCCATGATGAGTTCAAATAATGAACGAATCTCTTCCTCTTTCATTCCGCAGCGCCTTCCCTTCTGGATCGCTGCTTCCAGATCTGTCTCAACTTCTTTTCTGCGTTCTTCTTCCATCAGCTGTGTATTGGATGCCGCAACATAAGTTCCCTTCCCATGAACCGTGACTGTCATGCCTTCCGCTTCCAGATTATCATATGCTTTCTTCGCAGTAAGTGCACTGATCTTCAGTTCCTTTGCCATCGTTCTCACGGACGGCAATATATCATTTTCTTTTAATTCTCCGGAGATAATCTGTGCTTTGATCTGCTCCATAATTTGTTCATAGATTGGTACCATCGACGAATTATTGATTATGATCTTCATATGTTTCCTCCTGTTGTAAACAGTATATAACAGCATAGCACTGTTGTCAACTGTTATATACTGTTTATCTTTTTTTCTGTTGCAAAATACGAGGGGTTTACATTTCCAGAATATGTACCGGCTAATTGGGAAAAGGTCATGCCTGTATAATATTTTATCCCCTTCCCAGATGCATGACACCTGAGAGGGGGATAAAATCTTTTGATATCTGTACCGATACGCCCTTTTGTTATTTATTTTTTCTTCTTATAACCGTCACACTGATCACAGCTGCTGCTGCAATTGCTGCCAGTGCATAAAGCATCGGTCTTGCTTCGTCTCCTGTGACTGCTGCTATCTGGTTTTTCAGCTTATTTAACGGTGTCTTTTTTTCTGATTCATGTCCCTTTCCAGTGCCCGGTGTTCCTTTATTCGGATCTTTATCCTTATCTGGGTCTTTGCTTTCGCCGCCGCTGGTATCTTCTGCTGTCTCAATGACCAGTGTCGTATCCTCGCAGACTTCTTCCAGTGTCAGATATCCGTCCTGGAACTGTTCCGTAACGTCTTCCCCGTTCAGAAGAATCCTTGAAACCTTCCATCCTTCTTCCGATGTGATCCGTATCTTCGGCTCGGCAAAACGATCCACAACAAAGTTATCTATGTTGCCTTCTATCTGATCTTCTTCCCCTTCTATCACTACATCTGTGTGACTTTTTTCCACACGGATATTATGGGAGTCCGGCACGGTTGTACTGATGGTGCTCTGGGAATTCGATGAGTTTCCTGCATCTGCTGCCAGAACGGACATGGTCGTAAAAAACATTGCTGCGATTGCAGCCAGCATAGTCATCACTGTCACAAACACTGCCGTTGTAACGCGGACAGTCTTTTTATCCACAATGATATCCATATTTTCTGTCTTTTTCCTCATATGCACGCCCCCTTACTCACTTTTGTCCACGTATGATATAGTAAATGTCACCGTATCTGCGTACTCTCCGGCCGCCGCCTTCTTCCAGTCTTCTTTTTTAATCGCGATAGTAAGAGGTGTCTCTTCCCCGGCTTTTGTATACTGCGCTGATGTAAATGGCCGGCTTCCCGCCTCATCCTGCGCCAAAATCTGATAAGGAATCACTGCCTTTGAATTGTTGGAATTCTTTAAGTTAAGATCAGATAGCAATGACACCTGGATACATTTTCCATCCTCAATCTGCGCCTGCTCTACTACAATATTCCCGTAAGAGGTTTCTGTCTCATTAAACTGCATGCTTGTATCTACCGGAATCGTCACCTGGTAAGCCGGGTCCACATGATAACTGACTGTCGCGCTTCCCGCCGTCTGGGTGGTGGCTGCATAGATTGGATTTTCTGCACATATTAACAGCACCGGAGTCAGTAGTGCAAAAAGAATTCCTGTTCTTATACTTCTCTTTTTCATCGTTCTCCCCTCCTGTTACTGTGCAATTAATGTAGTCTCTACATTTGCCCCGTTCATGGCAGCGCCGTCAGTGAGTGACGCGGTCGTAATCTTGATGGTCGCCGGATATTCTCCCGCTGCAAGTGCCTTGTCTAATGTCACCTCTGTAATTGCCTTCCCCGGTTCTACCATCTTTGATGTGTAGATGGTCTCACCTGTGTCGTTAAGCACAATTTCAAATGTAAAGTAACACGGATTTCCTTCCGGATTCATCAGGTTCATCTGCACGTCTTTTTTGTCTGCCTCAATCGTAATGGTCGGATAGCCCGGTATCCGGATTCCTGTCGGCTTTTCCCCGGTATCGTCTGCCGTCTGAGTCTTCGCATTTGAATCCAGATCCGGCTTAAATGCCGAATCTGAACCTCCTTTTAATTTCATGAAATAAATCAGTCCCGCAATGATGACCGCACACAGACAGATGATAATGACAATAAATATTTTATTTTTTCCTGTATGTTCTTTCATCTGTTTCCTCCTACTCAAATGTAATATCTACATTCAGATTGCTGAGATCATATCGATCCGGTCCTACTCCATGTGCATCAAATTCCAGCGTCAGACTGTCCACATCAATCTTGCTTCCGGTCGTAAGTGTATATTCACAGGTAATCGTTTTACCGTTTTTCTTCTTCAGATCCTCCGTATTTTTCTTCCACTCTGTGTGATCCTTATTATCGGATTTCGTATGGTAGGAAATTCTCAGATCTGAATAACCATCTTTTACCATTTTAATCTTGTAACTAATCCTAATCCTCATCTTTGAATAATTCTGATGTACTGCATTATAGGAAATATTCTTCATATTCAAATGATATCTTGCCGGATCCAGTCCACTGTCTCCGGTTGTCTTTACAGAAGTCTGATTACCGTCTACATAATAAGTAAATCTGGTATACTCATGTTTATCTGTCACACGATATGTATTGCCGGAATTTGATGGTCTGTAAGAATATTTTTGGTTCGCTTTCCAGCTTGCGTATAAGGTAATATTTTTTGCGTCCTGAAGCTGCAGCTCTTTCGTACTCATGTCAAATGCTGTGTTGGCTCCTTCTTTTTTCCAACCTTTGAACTCCCAGCCATAACGGGTCGGATCTGACGGGAACTGGTACTTATCACCGTATTTGGTCTTTCTAACTGTCTTCGCTCTTCCGTCACCATAGTCAAATGTAACATTGTACACATTTGCCTCCCATTCCGGATAGAGTGTCACAACGCCTCCATTCACATCGGTCAGTTTCGACACCTTCTTCCGGTCAGAGTAATAAGTCTTCTTGCCCTTCTTATCCACGGTGTACCATCTCTTAAAGGAGTGGCCTTTGCATGTAAATCCGCATTTTGGAAGTGTTACATTTTCCGTGTAATTGACCGTCTTGGCTGCCATGGAACCTTTTGCCTCCGTACCGCTTAAGATAAATGTAATCTGATATGTATTCTCTCTCCAGTTCGCCTTATACTCCCGTTTTTCTATAGAGCCCTGTTTTACAGACACATTGTCACTTACTCCTGTAATTTCGGTTCCACTCCAGCCTGTAAATGTATATCCGGCGCGGACTGGATTTTTCAGTTTAAATACGGTGGTGTCCACGTTGTAAGTCGTCGGATTCTTCTCCCCGGACTTCATGCTTCCGCCATTTAAGTCATAAGTAATCTGGTATGTCTCCCGCTCCCATATTGCTGTGTAAATATGACTTTCTGCCGGCATAGTCGTCGGAAGGTTATCGACTTTCTTGCCATTCTTACTCCAGTTTTTGAAAATGTATCCTTTTCTTGTCGGATTTTCTGGTGTATTTATCTTGTCACCATAATTTCCTTTGATTGGCTCAATCGTTGTTCCTCCGCCTGTCTTGAACTGAAGTGTGTATTCCATCTTCAGCCACTGTGCCTTATAGGTAAGGTCTTTATCCGGTATCGTCATTTCAACGTCTTCGTCCCAGCCAAGGAACTGGTATCCGGTTCTTGCCGGCGCTTTCGGCACTGTGATATTCGCACCATAGCGTCCGGTCACGACAATCTTACTGTCGTCCCCGCCCTTTTCTGCAGCGAATGTTCCGGAATCTGCGTCAAATGTGACTGTATGTACATTTCTCTTATAGTAGTACTTCACTGTCGTCTGTCCGTCTCCGGAAATGGTAACTTTCTCTGTCTTCGGTTCCTCGAAGCCTTTATATTTCATGACTTCTGGTGTCACTTCGCTATCCACAGCCGCCCGTGCATGACTGCTTTCTTTCAGCGTATAACCGTCACCTTGTACATTTTGCTGATAATGTTCTACTACATAGTTGACGATGTTTGCTTCCCATTTTGCATAGAGTGTCAGATCCTGATCCGGCATATTCGCTTTGTACTCTTTCGTACATTTTGCATCTGTATACCAGCCTGCAAATGCATAACCGGCTCTTGTCGGCTTCGGTATGGACATCTCATATCTTGCTTCTACCGTCTTATCTGTCTTACCATCGTAGTTCTTAAGCGTCAGCGTATGCACATTTCTTGTGTAACGATAAATGACTGTAGTTGTTCCATCACCTTCGACTGTCACCTGCTGTTTCTTCGGTGCTGTAAATCCATCAAAGTTCTTTACTTCCGGTGTGACAACCGTATCCGTATCGGCATTGAAGTTCTCCTGTGCTCCCAACGAATATCCGTCATCATTGGCATTTTGCAGACAATGCTTAACCGTGTAGTTTACACTCTGCACATCCCATTTTGCATAAAGTGTGATGTCACGTGCCGGAACCACTCCGTCAAATGCTTTTTTAAACTCTGCGTCTGTATACCAGCCTGCAAATACATAACCGGCACGATATGGTTTTTCCTCCCATTTCTCACCATATGCAAGTTCTTTTGTCTCGCTGTCATTACCGTTATTGTAATGGATCGTTACCTGATGGCGGTCACGCGTATATTTGTAATCTACATACGTAACCTCTCCATCGTCTACCACATCATAGCTAACCGGCTTTGGTGCTGTAAATCCTTCATACGCTTTTACTGCCAGCGTCAGATGTTCTCCTGTTTTAGCTGTGACAGTTTCTGTCTCTGCCAGATCATACTGCTCTGAATTGTCAATAGACTGTTGATAATGTCTCACCTGATAAGTCTTCATTCCGGCTTCCCATTTTGCATAGAGTGTCAGGTCATGTGCCGGCATGGTCGTCTGTACGTACGGCTGTGTCAGTGCTTCATCCGTGTACCAGCCTGCAAATGCATAGCCTGTCCGCGACGGAGTATTTGTAATATCTGCCTCATAGCGGACTTTTGAAGTCTTGTTATCTTCTCCATTGTTCAGGACATAAGTCAGATTGTAGCTGTTCCGCTTATAGTGATACCAGATATCCGGTCCGCCCCAGCCATTTACCTGTCCTGTTTTGGCCTCTGGTGAAGTAAATCCTTCATATTGTTTTGGCTGCGGAGTCACTTCTGATTCTGTCAGGCCGCTTAATACTTCTTCGTCCGTTAGTCCAAAGTAAGAACCATCTACAGATTCTTTATAATGATAGACAGTATAGCTGCTCATCACCGGTGTCTGTTTTGCATAGAGCGTCAGATCTTTGTCCGGCATGGTTCCATCGAATCGATTCTTGAAATCCTTATCTGTATACCAGCCTTCAAAGAGATATCCTTCCCGGATCGCTACTTCTGTAATTGCCGCACCAAATGGCATTCCAAATCCTTCCATATTATTTTCATCGACCCCGCGGTCTACCAGCTTCAGCTTATGGATATTTCTCGCATACTTGTATTCAATAACTGTGTTGCCGTTTCCGTCCACTGCCACGGTCTGTGTTTCCGGTGAAGTAAAGCCTTCGTAACGCTTCACGTCCGGCGTCACTTTATCTTCCGGATATGCCGCAAAGACTTCCTCCTCATATAAGATATATGAATTTTCTTCCTCAACCGGTTTATCTAAGTCCGGATACTCTTCTTTATCTCCACCCGGATTTTCTTTTTCTGCATCTGGTAATTTTTCCAGCAGATGCCGGACTGTATAGTTGACTTTCTGCTTCTCCCATTTTGCATAGACCATCATATCTTTTGCCGGCATCGTCTGACCAAATGCGTTCTCACATGCCTCGTCTGTATACCATCCTTCAAATACATAGCCTTTTCTTGTCGGCATCGGTGATGCAATCTTGTCACCATATCTTGCCGTCACTTCTGTCTGGTCTGATTCTCCGCCTTTTGCATCGAAGGTCAGTTTGTACTCATTCAGATCATAGTACACTTTCAGTACAAGACTGCCATCTGCCTTGATCGTTCCCTTCGGCAGTTCACCTTTTAAGTGATAGACTTTCTCGTCAAAATCTGCTGCTTTTGCTGTGACTTCCTCTCCCATCTGTCCGGTCAGAGCCGCAGTCTCACTTAAGCTGTATCCGCTGTTATCCGTATTCTGCACGTAGTATTTCACGGTATAAGTAATGCCTTCCAGTGCTTTCCATTTTGCAATGTAGGTCTTATTCTCAGATGGAACTTTCTTTGGAACCCCAGCGCCTTCTTCGTCCTCCCAGCCAAGGAATTCATATCCCGGTCTGTAGACTGCCGGTGTCGGCATCATGGTTCCATACCGGTAATTTCCGTCTGCGATCACTTCTGTCTCCGTTCCATTCTCCGTCTCTTTTTCGGACTTGAATGTCTGTGTATATTTATTTCTTGCATAATAGTAATTGATGACCAGGCTGCCGTCTGCTTTTACAGTCTCCGTAAGCTGCGGCGGTGTTACAAATCCCGTACGCTCTTTTGGAACCGGGCTTACTTCCTCTTCCGTCCTGCCACTCATTTTGACCGGAGTCTGTGCTTCATAGGTTCCATTCGTTCCTTCTATATAATCTACGACTGTATAACCCACATCGGCTGCTTCCCATTTTGCATAGACAAGTCTGTCTTCTTCCGGCATGGTTTCCGGAATTGTGTATGGAATGGTAAGATCCATGTCCTCATACCAGCCGGCAAATGTGTATCCGAGTCTTACCGGATCTTCCGGCTTCTTGATCTCTGCGTTATATTTTCCGGTAATTGCATCGACGAAAGATCCGCCATTACTCTGGAATGCAATATAGTAACCATCTCGCAGGCGGTCCCAGTGAAGCTTGATCTTTCTTGCACATGGCTTTGTATTAAAGGTACCTTCCTGGTTTTTCCATGTAATGATCATCTCACCGTCCTGCTCCGGCTCATCACCTGGATTTACACGGATAATATTGGTCGCCGGATCATACGTAAACGCACTGTTCGTCATGGAAATGTTGAAATACTTTGTATCATCTTCGTAAATCTTCTCGTAATATTTTCCGTCGTCCAGTCCGGTCTTCATATCCATGTACTGCATCTTGAAATATTCATCCGGGATCTGAACCGACTGAATCTCCCGCTTCATATTAATCTCGGCAACCTTATCCTGGGTATAAGCAAAATCCAGTACATTTTCCAGAACACCTACCTTATAAAGCGGCCACTCATTTTCGTAAAGTGTCGGATTATAGGTAAATGCATTGGACAGTGCCTGTGCCTCGAACTTCACTTCCAGATAAATACCGATTTCCAGATACATAGCTCCCATAGCACGGCTGCTTCGTCCTGCCGATGCCGTATACTTCAATTCGTAGTAGAGGTAACCCCAGACCTGTGCATAACCGCCCACATCCGCCGAGATACCGACACTGGCGATGGACGTTGATAATAATCCCACACGCACCGTCAGTCTCACACCGGCTTTGATGCCAAGAGTTCCCATAGCATATGCCGTAAATTCATACTGCTCCTCTACCAGATCTATCGTATCATTGGTCGCCGTCCGCTCTTTGACCCGTACACAGAAGACATACTCTTTCGCATTCTTATACCAGTACGTCATTCCGATGGAAATGTTCACATTTGCGGAAACAACGAATTCCAGCTTCACCTGAATATCAATGATCAGAAGCACACGGAAATGCTGGTCTACCAGCGGACGCTTGTAGATTTCCACCCAGTCTGCCTCGTCTGCCAGAAGTTCCGAGTACCTCTCTGCCAGAGACTTGGATACGGATATTTCATCTCCGCCACTGACGAGACCTGATGCAGAATTTAGATAATCTTCGCCATTCTCCATCATATTCTTCAGTTCTTCGGTAATCTTGTTGACACCTTTTCGTAATTTCGAACTGGAATCAGATACTGGGTTTCCGGTTTCTGCAGTCTTGAAGTTGACATTCAGTCCGATTCCTGTGTATTCATATAATTCCAAAGATGCCGTTACGCGGTAATCTGCAATGTACGGAATAAATCCCCATGTTTTCCACACGGCTGAACCGTCCACATCGATGGATACTCGCACTTCCTGTTCAAATGTCGCCGTGATCATGATCTCGATGTCTGCGCCCCGGTTCACATGAACTGTAATCGGCACGCCGATCTCCAGTGCAAGCCTTAGTCCACTCACATCTCCGTCAAAATGTTTTAGTGTCGTGCCGAGATTTGCTTTTACCGTCGGTACTCCTAATTCCACACGGGAACCACCTGCCCCGCCTGCGGCTCTTGCCTTTCTCAACTGGCCATAGCCCTGGCTCTGAACCATGATGTCTGCATTCATATCTTCCTTGAGAGATTCCTGAAGCTCCTCAAAAGATTCTGTCTCCATTGCCGCATCGGCAACTCTTTCTGCCACTTCGGATGCAAATCCGCTGTCTACTGCCTGTGTCTCAATATCCTCTTCCAGCGCCTGCACATCGGTATCTTCCAGAAGGTCCTCCCCTTCTACATTTTCCTTCTGGTACACGTCCATAGTCTGGCGCATATCTTCTTCGCTCACAGGTATATAGCTTACTATATATTTTTCTCCTGATAACAGAACACTCGTAATCTCTCCATAGAGAGACACGGTTCCGCTTCCATTTTCTCCCATTGTACCTGTGTAAAGTGCCAGATAATCGCCCTCATCTACGGTTGTCTCACTGTCCAGATCCATAGCCCGGCTCATAGCATCATCACCAAAGGTCAGGTCGCTGACATTAATCGTTACACTGTTATTATCCGAGTCACCGTCCTGATCTTTGTCCATAGAAAGCGGCAGCACATCCGGCATAAAAAGCACGTCTTCCGGTCTGGAGCCACGATATGTATACTTGTCCCCATCCGCTCCTGTAATCTCGATAAATGACACATCACTGTTGTCACCAGAGGACATATCCATGGTCGGTATCACATCACCGGAATAAATTGCGACCTGGTCGCCGACTTCTAACTGCTTCTTATAAGTAAATGTTCCGGTCGTATCACTGCCTTCTTCGGTCAGGGAACCGTCTGTTCCAATCGTCATTGCCGCGATTGAAACTTCCTCTACTTTCTTTCCATTTACAGTCAGATTGGAAAGCTCTTTCTTATGAATATACTTGATCTCTTTATTTAACTCTACATTTTTGACTTCTTCGCGGTAGACCGTAAAATCATAGACACGGATCGTCGGGTCAAATCCTGTAAAATATAACGCCTTTTCCTGAAGCTCCAGCTTATAGGCTGCCCCCGGTGTCCATCCGTTCGGATTGCTGATCGTAAATGTATGGTCTGCTCCTTCGGTCACATCTACCGTAACCGTTTCGGAAGAATCTGTCACGTTTTTTATCGTGAAATTTTTCCGCACCTGGTCAGGCGTCATAGCAACACTTGTATCCGTCACCGGAATCGTAAAATCTGCTGCCACATCATTTGCTCTGGCATAAGTCGCCATGGACACTTCTTCCATCGGCTGGTTGTCTGCATAAGAGGCATACAATGTCACATCACTCAGAAGACGGTCCTTACTGTCCACATATCTGGTGCATGCTTCATCGTAACACCAGCCAAGAAATGTACTGGACTTTTTCACCGGTGCCGGCAGATCTTTCAGAATAGTTCCTGCCTGGTACTGCTCCTGTGTTACTGTGATCATCTGATCTGCCTTCTGCGGATTCTTCTTCGTGATAGTTCCGCCATTTGTCTCATATGTAATGTTGTACGCTGTATCCTGAAATGCAATGTCAAAAGTCAGGTGATCTGTATAATCACCTGTATAGTTCGGTTTGTCCAGAATGTTGCAGTTATATTCCTGCTGCTTATGGCTCTCATCTTTCGTAAGACTTGCAACAACCGAACCATTTTCCAGTGCCGAACCACTCTGCGGATTTCTCAGTTCATATGCAAGACTATGTAATCCACTCTTTAATTTCCAGTCATTTTCAGACTGGACTGTCACGCTCACATGATCCTTGTCATATAATCCACCTGCATCCGCTTTTATCGTAAGCTTATCCCCATCCGCATTGACCGTCTGTGGAATATCCACATAGTAGTAGCGTTCCGTCCACTTTGCATAGAGGACAACACTGCCGGAATGATCCGCAGTGCTAAGCGAAGTAACCGGCTCTCCGTTAAACTTCTCATTATCATACCAGCCGGCAAATTCATATCCCGCTTTTGTGATCTGCTCCGCTCCCGGAAGCTCTGTCACCGGCTCATCGTAATTAGACGGAGCCGTGTAACCTTCTGCAAACGTTCCTCCATTTTTCTTATAGTCAATGCCAGATTCCTTCCGCGCATTCGACCCCTGAGACGTTCCTTCCTCCGAATGCATAACCGGATTCTGCGTATTCGCATCTTCAGCAAATGCTGCGACCGGCACTGATGTTGCAAACAGCACCGCGCTCAAAATCATACTGACCAGACGTTTCTTCATATGTATTATCCCTCCTCATTTTTTTCTCAAAAATAAGTCTCTATACATATTGTATCAAAAAAAATACATTCCTCACATGCCCGTTGAAAGCCCAAAAAGTGCCTGTTTTACAATTCCTTTTGTAAAACAGACACTTTTTCGTATCCTGTTATTCTATTGATTTACGAATTCTTTAATCTTATCGCGTTTATCAATCTGTAGTTTTTCCAGAATTCCGGAGACATAATGCTTCACCGTATTCACAGACAGTCCCAAATGTTCTGCAATCTCCTGGTTCGTCCAATCACGGCACGCCAGCATGGCTATGGAAAATTCCAGCGGGCTCAGAAGATCCGTCACTGCCTTTTGCATCTTGGGATTATGAATCTTCATCCAGCCACGGCTGAATGCAAGTACACCATCCACCAGCTTCTTGTACATTTCCGGCTCTTTTTTCCGGATACAGACTTCCAAAACTCCCTGCAGCAGACCATGATACTCGATAAATGGTTCCATGAATTTGTCAAATCTTGCCCACTCCCATGCCTGGCTCACCGTCTGAATCGCCTCTTCTTGTTCTTTCAGATTGATCTGACACATTGCCTGCACACAGCCCAGATAAATCATGGAGATCGGGTATACTCCGTCTGCCATCAGAAATGCACCCTGCACAACACCTTTTGCCTTAGCATAATCCTGTCTCAGATAAATCTCATGCGCCAGAAGGCTCACCGCAAATAACCGCTGTCCGATTGGCAGATACGGAATGTACTGCTGAAGCGGCGGTGTTCCTTCCTCCGGCGGTATATGAAGAAATATGCTGATTACATAAAATGCGAACAGGCAGGCCGCTTTTACATTCACAGGTGCATCCTCCTGCATTGCCTGGGTCAAACACTGATGTACATCTTCCCTTGTACGCTGTGCTGCCTGAGGATCTCCAAGTGTAAGATTCGCAAATGTGTAAAGCATATCCGCCGATAGCCGGAGCATCACATCATCGTGATCCAGATAATCTTTTACCGTCTCCACACATTTTTCCGCCTGCGCCGAGAAGAAATAATATTCTCCCTGTGCAATCTGCGCCAGTTCCTTATCTTCTATTTTCTCAATTGCTTCTGCTGCCTTTCCCGGTTGAAATGCACTTCCAACCAAAGGAAGGATGACTCTGTCAGATATTTCCATTTCTTTCACCACTTCTTATAAAATTATATTTTCCGTCAATATAGTCTTTAATGTCGACAGCAGCTTATCAACCTGGATCGGCTTTGCTATATGATCATTCATTCCGGCCACAAGCTTTGCGACAGCTTCTGCTTTTCTTGCCTTTTGTAAAAGTACAAGGATAATGCTAATTATGCTAAGTACAAATAATCCTACAGCGACAAAAAAAGCAAGCATATTGTCTTTTACAAAATCAGAAAATGTTACTCTATCTGCAGTACTGTCATAGATGGCAAGTGCACTCGTAAGCATATAAATCAGAGAGACTACAGCCACACAGATTCCAATCAGACCACCGAGCAGCCGGATTCGTTTTTCTTTTTTCTTTCTCTTAATATCCAAGATCATCCACCTCCAAATACTTCTGGGGATCATCCAGATATTTTTCAATGATTTTCAGAGATGTGCCATCCTGACGCATCTCTTCCAACGTATAGATCAGTTCCCTGTGTCCGAGACTGATCAGATTTTCCAGTTTGGGGATTCTCTCATCCATCCGGTTCAGGAAGATTCCCTCCGGTTTGGTTGTAGACTGGACGGCCAGGTTCTTTCCCTCCAGGTCACTCAGTTTATAGATATCGCTGTTCTCATTTACAGCAACCACCTGGCGGCTTGCGATGTACGGTCCCGCCCAACGGTAATCGTCAAGGCGTCCTTCCATGGAAAAACATCCCATAATACAGTCAATCTCTCCACTCTCCACCAGTTCTTTTTTCTTCTCCCAGTTAATCTGTACAACATCCACCTGATATCCCATTCTTTTGAATGCTTCTGTAGCCAGTTCTACATCTATACCAGTTGGTACACCATCCTCATTCAGATAATTGTATGGAGGATAGTTGTCGCTGCCGAGCGTAATGACCGGCTTTTCTGTCTCTTTTTTACTGCTGTCTGTATGTTTACACCCTGTCAGGGTGACCGCTATAATTCCCACAAGCAGAATGCCTGCGATCACTCTTTTTCCTTTCTTTTTCCTTTTATTTTCTTTTCACTCCTGCTATAAAAAAACAGCACTGCTAAACAAGCAGTGCCTACTATTATCTGCAACTGGCTACCATTTTACAGGCTCTGTAGCTTTGCGTCGCAGACTTTCGTCTGTTTTGCCACAAATGTTTCCTTTATTCTACCATGTCATGTTTTTTCTTGTCTATTCTTTTCTGCTTTATAGCAAAATTTATAGCAAAATTTCTTTACACACATCAATCCATCCACATGCCCCGGCGACATCTTCCAGTTCCGCAATTGTAAGCCTGACCGCACTGTGATCATTGCCGGCTGCCGGATAGACTGTTTCAAAACGTTTTAATGACTCATCCAGGTAGACTGTGATTCCCTCTTTAATCCCAAATGGACACACTCCGCCCGGAGCATGTCCAATATATTCTTCTACTTCACCAAACGGAATCATCTTCGCCTTTACATGAAACAGATCCTTATACTTACGGTTATCAACCTTCGCCGTTCCTTCTGTCAGGATCAGTATCGGTTCTCCATCAACCAGAAATGACATCGTCTTTGCGATCATTCCCGGTTCTACACCAAGTGCCTCTGCTGCAAGCTGCACCGTTGCGCTTGATTCTTCCAGTTCAATGATGTGATCTGCATAACCTTTTTCTTCCAGATACTTCTTTGCTTTTTCTAATGACATAATTCATGCTTCCTTTCCTGCATACCCTAAAAAAGGGTAGCAAAAAAGCGGGTGATGGGAATCGAACCCACGTATCCAGCTTGGAAGGCTGGTGTTCTACCATTGAACTACACCCGCATCAACAATGCTCATTTATAATAGCATGGAATTTTATGAAATGCAAGTACTTTTTTAAATTTTTTTAATTTTTTTGACATTTAACTCAATTTCATATCTACAAGACCTGCCACTACTAATTCTCCTATTTGCAATATTTTTTCAAAGTGCTACAATATGTAACCGAAAAAATATTACATCAAAGAAGGTATATGATATGTTCCAATATTATCTGATTCATTATTTTAACTTTAAGAATGCCGGAGGCTTCATGCTTGTCTCCCTGCTCTGCCTGATTGCAGTGCTTGCGATCGTTATTCTGGCAGCAAAGCTTAAGAAACACTATAAACTTAATACACAGGATCTGACGCCAAAACAGATCCGGAAGCTGAACCATATCCACAAAATAAAAGAAATCTCGCTTATTGAAAGCTTTTATGAGATGGTATTTTCCAGTACTTCGGTACTGTTGTTCCTGTCTCTTTATTATATTATAGATGAACGTATTCCTCAAGCCGCACTCTACTGGCAGAAATATCAAAATATTATCTTACTTTTATTTCTGGTATTTTCTGTATTTATGACAAACTGGTTCGATATCCTGTTCGTTCCGTTAACTGCAATTCCGACCAGACAAAAGGCGTCCGTGTGGCTGATCTCTGCCTTTTATATTATTCTGATCTTATTATATATCAAGTTCATCTACCATGATTCGAACTATGATTCACTGATCATGTATTTTATCACACTGGCAGTCGGCCGTTTCCTGTACTTTGATTCTACACTGGAAGATATCAAAGAAACACTGCAGGGTGTCGCAAAGAATTTACCTCTTCTTGTATTGATGGGAAGTTATTCTGCCATCGTATGCTGGTATGGATTTCACTGCGGATTCCTGTTGACTTCCAACGGTGTGATCCTTAGTACGCTGCTGGCGCATCTTTTTATGGATGTATCGATTTTTGTGCTGGATAAGACGCGGTTGGTGAAATTATTTATTTAGGCTCACGCTCATTCACCAGCCGCTCCTTTTTAATAGCGATCAGTTCAAAATACCTTTATACCGTTCAATCTGATATTTTAATACATTACGTTCCATCGAATCCGGCTCTGTATCCAACCAATCCAGAGCCGAATTCACATCGACAGAAAACCCTTTTCCAAAATATTCCATCATTTTTTCATGCGAACCAGAAAACGGCCGGGCTACAACTCTTTTCACATTATCCGCAATAGGAAAATGCCGGTTTACACTCTGATTTGCTGTCAAAAGTGCAATTCCGTTATCAAAAATCGGTGCCGGTGTAAATTTGTCTCCATTCATAATAATCGCAAGATTATTTAAATGCCGGTCCTCATTCAGACAGATCATATCCAACATAAATATCTTACTTAAATATTCTTTTACATCTAATTCACAGCTTTCTTTTATAAATGACACCACATATTCTATCCTTTCTTCCATCGTATCCATATTTCCGATTACTTTTGAAAGATCTTTTCCTACTTCGTTGTAATATAATCTGTAAAATGTAATCAGTTCTTCTTCTCCAGTCAGGAAATTCCTGCTTCTGCATCCAGAACTTCCATTAATTGTTCCCTCTTCATATGTGACATATTCTGAAGTTTTTAATGAGGTAAATTCCATAAATTTTGATACCAGATATTCTGCACGTCCTTCATGTCCTCTGTTATCCTTTTTATACCAGAAGCCATCTTTTCTATATTTTATCTGTGTTCCCTCACTGGTTCCTTCTTGAATTACAATAAACTCATTTCCAATTTCTTCTTTGAACATCTTCTCACCTTACCAATACATCTTTACTGGTCAATTTTTCTCCCGGAAAACGAAACCAAATAAAATCATTATAACTTACTCCATGTGTTTTTCTGACTATTTCATAAGGATTGTATTCTGATAATCCCAGATGATTTAGAATTTCATTGATATCCGGTCTTCCCTTCTCCCAACATCTCATTTCCATAATCTTTCCCAGTTGAAAACGCGTCATCTCTTTTGATGCAAATAATTGTTTTCCCGGATTCTCCGTATAACGCGATACAATGACTTTCTTTTTCTTTACATATACTCTCGCCGTAATTTCATCTTTCCAATATACTTCAAAAGAAAAATTATTCATAACAGGTTCTTTTTTTTCCCTTTTTTTGTAATACTCCATCATTTTTTCCAGACTCTCAATATTCCACTCTAATTCTTTGATTTCTTCTGTCAGACATTCTATTTTATTTTGTTTTTCTTCTATATCTGCAATTGTTCCCGGAATTACAGGACCTAAATATTGACTGTTCACTTTTCCCGCCCTTTTGCACTGTGCATAATAATATAATTCTCCATGAATTTTTTTAATTGTAATGTTTTTTCTTTCTTCTTTTGTGTCTTTTAACACATTTTTCTTTCTTATTAACTCCTGCTCATAATACAATTTTTGTTCATTTAAACTTTTATATACATTTTTCATCTCCATTATACTATCACCCACTAATATTTTAACCTACTTTTTTATTTTTTTCAATACAAGTAGGTTACAAATTATAACGCACAATATTTCCAGAATTACAATACTTCCTGCAATCGCTCCTACCGGATAATGAAAGGTAAAATAAGAAAGCTGTTTTCTCATATAAACGTTGATTCCTTTTAGTATGATTGATCCAACTGACGCTACAAGGCCTGCGACAAGCAGTACATAATAGCTGCCTTCCAGCAATAACAGCTTTCTTTCCTGCCGGCGTGTCATTCCAATCTTTCTCATAATCTCCAGCTCTTTTTTCCTGCCCACAATTCCCGTAAACATAATATTAAAATAATTAACCAGTCCGACACACAATAATATTACACTGATACTTCCGAACATAATTCTGTTTCCATGGATGTAGTCTGCATTTTTCTGCATAAGATCTGATCTTGCAATGTAGAAAATGCCTGCTTCTCCTTCGCCGTACGGGCTTGTCTGTGTATTGCTTTTCCGCCGCTGATTTTCTGCCGAAAGAATCTTCTGGATTTCATGCATAATCTTTTTTTCTTTCTTTTTCTCTACGTTTAATTCCATGCAAAATGTCTTTCTCTTCGTAGGTAAACGGTTAAATCCTTTTTCACTGACCAGATAATAGATATCTCCTTCTGCACCATGCCAGGTCTGGTGGATCTCCGGGAAGTCATCTGCCTGATTATCCAAATAGCCGCTTAACGTATATTCTGTAGACGGCGTTTCTGCCTTTATTTTCTCATCTTCCTTATTCCTTTCTTTGTCCGTCATGGAATTCCACCGGATGCATGCTTCTTTGTTCTTTAACGGAGATAAACATACCGTTTCTCCCACTGCTTTTTCTGCCTGTTTTTCCTGCTTTTGTGACAGCTTATGATCATGGATGATCATTACTCCTGTTCCGTTTTTCAGACTGTCCATATCGACTTTCAGCTTGTTTTCCTCTACATATGTTTCTAATGCTTTTATCTCATTTTCGCTGACAATCTGAACGGTATCAGCATCCAGGCCTTCGATCATCTTTGCCCCGGAAGCATAATCAATACTGATTTCTTCCGCATATTCTACATTGTTTCCCAGATAAGTATCCTCTTCCAGCGGGCGTATTCCATCTCTGGATATGACGGAAAGCACGTATGCTCCTTCGGTTATGTAGGATTCCTTCTTCTTCACACCGTCAAGATTCCATAATTGTTTCCGCACTTTTTTTGATATCGGTGAAAACTCATCGTAGTCATTGTCATATAATAATTCGAAATTATTTCCTTCTGATCTCAGTGGATCTTGATCCGGCGACTGTGTCTGATATTCTGTCCCGCTTCCCTCTTTTTTTGCAGACTCACTGAATTCCCCTGCGATCAGGAAATCCGGTCTCTGATTAATGATATTCGCATAATCACTTCCATCTGTGATCACCATGACAATCAGGAACATTTCTATTCCGAGGAACAATGAACTAACTGTAATGACAAATCCCTGCCTGTATCTTGTGACGTTCTTCCATGCCATAAAGCACAGTTCCTGTGTTTCGCTTCTTTTTTTCTTGTTTAAGACTGCTCCTTTATCTGCATGACCTGCTTTTCCATGCTGTTGTTTCTTGCTTCTCTTCTGCTCCGTGTAATGCATTCCCTCTATACAGGTTCTGTTTACAGTCTGCCAGATCACCTGTTCCGATGCACCCAAGATTACCAACAACGTGAAGACTACCGCTAACAACAAGATTTCCACCCGAAAGATCTGCAGTTCTTCTGCACCTCCATATCCATTCAGATACTGTCTGCCCAATAGTTGCGGTATCAGATATCGCAATAACACAACCGACAAACCTATACCTGCAATACCTCCCGGCACTATCGTCCGCATGATCTGCCGGATATAGATCTTACGGAGCTGCTTTTTCGTTGTACCGATCGTATGGAGCAGCGCCATCTGACGGATATCGCCTGCCATGGAGATCTGCATCACATTGTAGACAAGCAAAAACATTCCGCAGATAATCACAACGGCCTCCACTGCTGCCATCCCGTAACTTCCTGTCACCTCTTTTACAGCCCGGTTCTTCGCTGTATCTGTCGCAATGATCTGTTGGGAATTGTCTTTCATCGGTACATCTTCATATAATTTTTCTTCTGTATCTTTCCAGTCCATGTCATTCGCCGGACAGATCAGAATATCCGAACCCTCTTTAATATCATAACCCCAGTCCTTCAGTTTCTTTTCTGACACATATCCGATTGCTTTGCTTCTTCCATTATCTTCTGTATAAGCACTGTACCAGCCTGATAATTTGAACTCTTCTTTTTCTGTCTGAAAAAAGCTGATCGATATATCAAGTGCTATCTTCATCCCTCTTTTCGGATTATCAATTCCAAGCTTTTTTAATGTCTTTACCGGAAGCATGATTTCCTGCTGCTTTTTGGGATAGGTTCCATGGACACCGGTATAGGCGGGCTTCATCATCTTTTCCCATGCAGTCTGATCCAGCACTTGTATGGAACAGATAGATTCTTTCTTTCCGGATTCTGTGGCTTCACCCATTTTCATTCTTCTTCCGGTTTCTCTTACATATCCTAAGGAACGTGCTTTTTCATATTGCTGCTTTGTTCCCTCTTCTATGTAAGTGGATGCCGTTGTTCCATCCATCCGAATATTTTTCGTATATTCTGCATTTATTTTTCCGTAAGCCGTTCCAAAGACAAATGTCAGTGTAAGAATACATAAAACGACTGCTCCCATAAGAATCCGGTTTCTGCTTTTATTACATTTTCTGATAGCTTCCGAAAGCAGCCGGATCACGTTCGTATTATTGTTCGGTGTAAATCCATTCATTTCATTACACCTCCGCATTGTATAATTTCCCGTCTTCTACGCGCAGGATACGGTCTGCCATCTGTGCGATCGCTTCCTGATGGGTCACAACAATCACCGTCTGGTGGAATCTTGCTGCACAAGTCTTCAACAATGAAATTACTTCCATACTTGTGACAGAGTCCAGATTTCCTGTTGGCTCGTCACACAAAAGTACTGCCGGCTTTACCATTAACGCCCTTGCAATTGCCACTCGTTGTTGTTGTCCGCCGGACAGTTCTTCCGGGAGATTCTCTAACTTTTCTCCAATCTTTAACGTTCTGACAATATCTTCCAGCAATTTTTCATCAATCTCTGCACCGTCCAGTCTGAGCGGAAGTACGATATTCTCATATACATTGATAACAGGGATCAGATTATACTGTTGAAATACGAATCCGATATTCCTTCTCCTGAATATCGTGCGTTCATCTTCCGTCATATCTTTCAGACTGTTTCCGCGTATCCAGACGCCACCTGCAGTGGGTTCATCCAGGCCGCCCAGGATCTGAAGTAATGTCGTCTTCCCGCTTCCTGATGTACCGATGATTGCCAGGAATTCCCCTTCTTCTACGGACAGACTCACTCCGTCCAGCGCATGGACTTCGTAATTATCTGTCACATAATATTTCTTTAATCCTGCTGCTTTTATCATTTCCATAAGATTTTTTCTCCTTGCTTATAATTGTGTCCGTTTCGTATCGGAACTTTCACTTGTCTCATACAGCATACAGGACAAATCTAACAAACTTCTAACAGACTGGAAGATTTATCTCGATCATCAGACCTTTTTCCGAATATCTGTTTTTTGCAATCATAAATCCGCCATGAAGGCCGATAATTTTTCTCGCCAGATAAAGTCCGATTCCATAACCTTTCTGTGTGGTCACGTTCTTTCCTCTGTAGAATCTCTGGAAAATCTTATGCTCTTCTCCCTTTTCAATTCCAAGCCCATTATCTTTTACAGTAATCTTTGCATGCATTTCATTCTTCTGGATTCTCATTTCTATGATTCCGCCAGGCCGGCTGTATTTCACGGCATTATCCAGAACATTATCGATTGCTTCCCCAATCCAGTTGGCATCATGCGGACAGTTGACTTCTTGCGGCAGCTCTATCCTAAATGCAATCTGTTTTTCTTCTGCCCGCTTTTGAATTCTTCCAAGACAGTTTCTCACGGTCTTTAACAGATCTGTCTCTTCTTTTCGTACCTGAATCATGTTCTGCTCAAGTCTGGACATCTTCACGAATCCTTCTGTCAGGAATTCCAGTTGTTGTTCTCCGGATCTCATTGCATTTAGATAGTTATCCACATTTTCATCCGTCTTTGTCCTGGTTTTACTCCATTCTTCCTCTAATAATTCCTGATATGTCCTGATATTGGCAAGGGGTGTCCGCATCTGGTGTGCAATCTCTGAGATCAGCTTCTGAATCTCATCTTTACTCTTCTCCGCAGCTTCTGTCCGTCCATTTAACATTTCCTGGATCCTTACCAGTCTGGATTCCAGTCTTGCATATAATGTCTCTTCTCCTGCTTTTGTTTCCCGGATCTTTTCCTCTCGCAATATCTTTTTCATACATTCTGCCAATAACTTAAGTTCTTTCTGTCTGCATTTTCCCTGATAAACATATATGGCAGTTCCACCCAGAATTACTCCTGCCGTTACTGCCACTACGATTATTATGATATTCATTCTTTTCTCTTCCTTTTTGTATCTGCCATTACTTTTTCAGACGCACTCCAGCTTGTATCCCAATCCAAATACATTTTTCAGATATATCGGTGATCCTGCATCTGTTTCTATCTTTTTCCGCAGCCGGTTGATCGTAACACTGACGGTATTATCCACTACAAACTGGCCATCCAGTCCCCATACATATTCCAGGATATTTTCTTTCGTCAGTACATTTCCCTGATTGTACATCAGATATTCCAGTAACTGATATTCTCTGGCTGTAAGGATAATTTCCTTTTCGTTCTTGTATACTTGCTTCTTATCAGGAAATAATATTATTTCTCCGCATGCCAGTTGTTTTTCTCTGTTGTTCCGTCCGATCACTGCCTCTATACGCTTTAGAAGCACTTTCATGGAAAATGGTTTTACCACATAATCGTCTGCTCCTGTGTCAAATGCTGTCAACATATCCGTTTCTTCGTCTCTTGCCGTCAGAAAAATGGCCGGTATCTCTGTGTTTTCCCGAATCTTTTTGTAACATGCAAGTCCATTGCCGTCCGGAAGTCCGATGTCAATGAGAAGAAGGCTCTCACTGCCTGTAATTGTAGTAAGAGCCTCTTGTTTTGTGTATGCGGATACGGTCTGATAGCCTGCGTTTTGCAGTGCTGTTTTGAGTGCCTGATGTAATAATGTGTCGTCTTCTATAATTCCGATCGTCATATATTTTCTCTCCAATCACTACGTTCTTTCCATATATTTTTCCGTGTGTTTATTCATCCATACAAACACCCCGACACAGATGACAATAGACACCATCGATCCTGCCGGTGACGCACACCCCATCGGAAATAATGTATCCGGAAAATGCGTTGCCGCATAATAAGACAGTGGAATTCTGGCACATACGATAGATATGGAATTGTGGATAAATGATACGATAGACAAGCCATATGCATAAAAATATCCACTTAAACAGAAATGCACTCCTGCAAATACGCAGTCCCATGCATAACTTCTTAAATACTGTCCTCCAAGTATCTGTACTGCACCGTCATTCGTAAATAATCCGACAAATGGAACAGATAGAAACTGCACGATCGTTGCCGCAGCTAATCCGTATCCTACTGTCATGTACAATACATACCGCAATGTCAGACGTGCACGGTCATGCTTACCGGCACCGATATTCTGCGAAGCAAGTGCCGATATCGTTGACAGCATCGAAGATGGTACCAGGAACAGTATTCCGATGATCTTTTCCACAATTCCTACAGCCGCCGCATCATTTAATCCACGCTGATTGGCAAATATCGTGATTGCGATAAAGGATATCTGTATAAATCCATCCTGTAATGCAACCGGCACACCAACTTTTAATATGTTTTTCATCGTGTGCCTCTTCGGCCGCAGATCAGACCTTCTTAATTTGATCCCTGTGCCTTTTTTAATGATCACTGTCAATGACACGATAACACTGACTGCCTGTGCGATGGTCGTTCCAAGTGCGGCTCCGGCCGCATCCAGTCCCATCACTCCGATAAACAGATAGTCCAGTCCGATATTCGCCGCACATGCTACCGCAATAAAGTACATCGGACTTTTCGAATCCCCGATTCCTCTGAAAATTGCACTGATAATATTATAGGCCGTAATAAAAGGAATTCCTATAAAGCAGATGGTCAGATAACGGATCGTCCCCTCTACGGCTTCAACCGGAGTAGACATTACACTGACGATCGGTCTGACTGCTGCCAGTAATATGATCATAAGTATGATCGCAATTCCCATGAACATCGTCGCAGTATTCCCTATCGTCTCCGATGCTTTCTTGTAGTCTTTCGCACCAATACATCGTCCAATCATAACCGTCGCTCCCATTGCAAGCCCCACGATCATAACTGTCAGCATATGCATGATCTGACTTCCGATCGATACCGCCGTCGTACTGCTGACACCGCCAAACTGTCCGACTATAAATAAATCTGCCATACCATATAATGTCTGCAAAAAGTACGATAACAGATATGGAAGTGAAAAATAAATGACTGTTTTAAATACACTTCCTGTTGTTAAATCTCTTTCCATATTGTAATGTCCTTATCTTTAGAAATACTCATTTCTTAATTCTATTCCCAATTACAAAGTTAGTCAACGATTCAAATTCACTGAATTTTTCTTTTATCTTTCTTTACACGATATGTTAAAATACATTTATACAAATGTTTTATCTAAGGAGGTTTCCATGAAAACAATCACACTTCACAATACAAATTTATCTGTTCCGGAAATTGGTATGGGATGTATGCGTATTAACAGTCTGGAAACGGCAGATGCCGTAAAAGAATGGATAGACACTGCACTTGCACATGACATCAATTTCTTCGATCATGCAGATATCTATGCAAAAGGACAATGCGAAGAGCTTTTTGGCAAGGCTCTGACTCCTTCCCTGCGTGACCAGATCATTCTGCAGTCCAAATGCGCGATCCGCCCCGGTATTGCTTTTGATTTTTCCAAAGAACATATCCTGCAGTCCGTAGATGATATCTTGAACCGCCTGCGCACAGATTATCTTGACATCTTATTGCTACACCGCCCGGATACATTAATGGAACCGGAAGAAGTAGCCGATGCATTCCGTACTTTAAAAGCCGCCGGCAAAGTACGTCACTTCGGTGTCAGCAATCAGACCCCGATGCAGATAGAATTATTGAATAAATATCTGGATGAACCACTTCTCATCAACCAGCTGCAGTTCAGTATCGCACACTGTCCAATGATCAATTCCGGAATCAATGCAAATATGTACAATGATTCTGCAATCAACCGTGACGGCGGCATTCTCGAATACTGCCGCTTAAAAGATATCACCATTCAGGCATGGTCCCCATTCCAGTACGGTATGTTCAAAGGCGTCTTTCTTGGAAATGAAAAATTCCCGGAACTCAATAAGGTCATCAATGAACTGGCTGAAAAATATAATGTAACCGACAGTGCCATCGCTGTTGCCTGGATCTTACGCCACCCTGCCGGAATCCAGACAATCATCGGCACAACTAATAAGGACCGGATTGCTCAGATCAGTAAGGCATCTAATGTGCACCTGACCCGTGAAGAGTGGTATCGGTTGTATATGGCTGCCGGAAAT
>ENA-OPVY01000569-OPVY01000569.1-human-gut-metagenome-genome-assembly--contig:-NODE-569-length-28239-cov-4.832245_pt1 | contig 28239 bp, 28 predicted proteins | sample MGYA00241503_ERZ501998 | MGnify/ENA primary metagenome ERZ501998 (study PRJEB25962, sample SAMEA2042107) | human gut metagenome | biome: human gut; feature: human-associated habitat; material: faeces... | reverse complement strand
TTGCGACAGCTATATTAGATTACCACATCTCTTTTCGCTTGTCAACAACTTTTTTAATTTTTTTCAAATTCTTTTTAAGTTGTTTTTGTCTCTCCTTGACAACGAACGTTATTTTATCATGGCTTTACGTAACTGTCAATACATTTTTTAATTTTTTTTAAAAATACCGCAAAATAACTTTCCATGGTTATTTTACGGTACCTTTTTCCTCATTATTTCTCTGAAATTTTCTCTAAAACTTCGCTCCTACCTAAATCTGGTAATAGCTTCCAAAAGCGGATTGTGATCATACAAAAATGTAAGTATCTGACTATCTGCAATATTTTCAAAACAAATCTTTCCTATTGAAGTCGTATACAATAATGTCACAACAATTAAAATCACCCAGATAATAATCACCCCTGTTGCCATTCCAAGCACTCCGCCCGCAATTCTGTTGAGTCCGCCTATAACCGGAAGATCGCTGATCAATCCAAGCATATAGACAATTGTGCGGACGACTATTGTAACTATTAGAAGTGTCAGCAGAAATCCCACAAAATCCGCAATCACTTTCGCCATGTACGCCCCAACATACTCACCAAACGTACTGACTCCCAGATTTTTATAAATCTCTGCATTATTATTTTCTAAGAGTAAATCACGAAATAATTGTGGAATATTTGCATTTTCAATCACTGAAATCTGCTGTTCTCTCGTCAGATCAATCTTTCCTATCAGATTTTTTATATCTTCTTCCGTAATCCCAGCCGCTTCCAGATCAATTCCATCTAACTTTTGTCCATTGATTTCAATCCCCGACAAATCCATATCTTCCAAATCCGGAGTTAATAATTCCACACATTTTTCCTGTACCATCGTCTCTAAAGGTGTCACTTTTAAAATTCCTTTACTCACATATGGCGTAAGAAAAACCACCAAGACGATAATAATGATTGTTGCAGCTAATGAAGCCACTATTTTTATAAACCCTCGAACCAAACCGGCAATCACACATACCAAAAGTATAATACCGGCTAAAATTAATAATCCATTCATATACTCTCCTATTTCACCAGATGAACTTCCTGAAGTCCTTCTGCACTTATCACCATGTATTTATTCAGACCTGTCATTCGGAAAATCTCTATAATATTTGCCTCCATCTTTCCTTCAAATTTACAAACTCCAGATCGATCAAATATCATGCATTTATTTCCATCATACAAAACCACCTGGTTACCGGTCATTTTTATATTTCCGTACTCACCCTCAAAATCTTTTGACAGTATCTGTTTCCCCTTTGTATTATAAATGCGCAGTTCATATCCGCTTTTTCCAGAATTTTTCAGAACAAGCGCCACTCCGCTCTTATCATATGACACACTTTTTATCTCTTTTTTAATCTTTATCTTTTTGACCTGCCGAAGATCTTCCAAACCACTATGGAACACCAGCATATCATTTCCTATCAGCACAGAAGTTTTCTCATCCAAAAACGCAACCGTCGGGACCACTTCATTCTCATATTCTTTTTCAAAAACTTCGCGATCTTTCTTCTCTTCTCCAGCCTCACCAAAATTATAACAAACTACTTTTGTCATCGCTTCGCTGCCTTTTGTAGATAAGTATGAAACAAGAAGCGCTTCTCCATTATTGGAAATGGCAATATCCAACGGATATCCAGTATTTGCAAGTGAAGTGTTCTGCTCCACAAGAATATTCCCTTTTGCATCATAACAAATAATCTGCTGTGTAGATTCTCCTTTGAGCACCACCCCTACGATTCCCTGTTCCGAAACAACCAGCTTTTGGATTGGACTCGTTGTTTTAATCTCCCCTTTTAGTCCGTCTTTTTGAAACACCAAAATGCTTGTCCCACTTTGATCCCCAACAGCTGCCGTTCCTTTGCACACTTCCACAATCGGATTCTTCATCTGACACGGCTGATTCCATATTTCCTGACCTTTTTTATCTAAATAAACAATGCCATCTCGACTGTATTTCAAAACCCCTCCGGCATACTCTCTGTAGTTACTGTTATCCGCCTCTTCATTCTCATATGTAGCGGTCACAGCCACATTCTCATATGTCTGGTATTTCAAAAACAGCCCCACTCCCGCAGTCACCACAACAACAGATACCGCAACGATCACAACCCGTCGAAAAAATCGATATCTATGCGCCTTTATTTTTAACTCCATCTCCCGCATCGGATTCTGGCTATCCTGCAGTTCATCCATAATATCATCTGCAATCTCCTCCGTCGGGTCTTTTTTTTCTTTTACAATATGAAAACCAAATTTCTTCTTCATATGCTCCCCTTTATTTCTTCTTTGGTTCATGCTACATCAATAGTATAGCACATTTTACTATGGTAACAACAACTTTTGTCCGATAAAGATGAGATTTCCATTCTCCAAACCATTCATCTTACAGATCGCCTCCACATGGGATATATCTCCATATACTTTTCGACTGATTGTTGCAAGCGTATCTCCCTTTTCAACTACATAAATGTCATCTTCCAGAATTTGTGCCTCCGGATTCTCAGGTTCCTCTAAGATTTTGTCTCCTTCTTGTTCTTTTTCTTCTTCGATAACCTCACCGCCTGTCTCCATCACCTTATCCCCTTCTTTATTAGAAACAGATTTGGAGATAGTATCCAGCGATTGTTGAACTCCCTGCATTTTATCATAATTATTGATCATCGTAACCCCTATCACAAACACCACAAGAACAAGAAAAGTACTTGCCGCATATATGAATCTCGCGCCGTGTCTTTCTTCGTTTTTTTCCATCTTTTCTTTTATGACATCACGAAAATTCTTTGTAACTCGATCCTCAATAGTTTCACTGGGTGTTACTCCATTATTTTTACGACTCGCAATCATATAATTCTGCATTTCCAAATTTTTCTCATAATAAATATAGTGTCCGCCGCACTCCATCAAGTCCTGATATTTATGTATATAAAACTGCTCCTCTCGGTCAACTGTATTTTTTAAGACAAAAATGCTTTTCTCTCTGGAGAAAAATTTTTCGTGAATTTTCTTTATGTTATGATTTGCCTCCAGCGGTTGTCCCGGAACAGTCAAAAACCACCCTAAAATCTCTGCATTTTCAAAATATTGTTTACAGACTTCACATGCATTTTTCCAAACCGTATCCTGAACGTGGATATCCTGTCCTTTCATGGTCACTTCGCTCATCCGAATTGCACCGTATATGTAAATCAAATCCTGATCCTCTTCTTGTACTTTTTCTCCGACCAAAAATGCTCCGATTGGCATCTGGTCGGTCTTATCACACAGTTGATTAAAAAATGTGTCTACATAATCTTCTACATAGATTTTTGAACTGTCACTTACATTTCCTATTTGTCGAACATTTTTTGGAAGTTGTTTTTTCATTTTCTTTCACCTCATCTGCATATTTTTCCTCATCATAGCATATGAAAAGTGCTGAATTTATCAGATACTGTCGCCCCTTCCAGAAACTGTTCGACATAAATTCCAAAGAAAGGATAGGGAAAACGCTTTTCTCCTATCCTTTCGTCATCATCTTCTTTTACTTGTCTCGCATGCCCCGCAATATTTGTCGGTAAGAGTCGTAATAAACCCTTCCTTTGTTTTTGGTATTCTAAAAAAAGTAACTGGCCACATATGATTATAGATAATATCTTTTTCAATCTCATTCAGTTCAAAAAATTTGCTCGCATTCTTTAACGCTGTCTTCGGATGTGTGAGTCCATGAAAACGATCTCCCGTTTTTTTTGCATGTGTGTGCCAGTCATACAAAAACAAGTCATGAAGCATCGCCCCTCTCGCCGCTGATCTTGCATCCAAATGAAAAAAACGACACCACTGATAATTGTAATACGCCACATGGACACAATGCTGATAGCAATTCGTCGTGCCATGATGTGGATATAATTTCATGCGAAGCACGACAGGATGTTCGGCAATATCTCGAATACAATCATAAAAATCATATTTCCATTCATCCCGCAGACTGTATAGTTTATCTTGAATTTTTCTAAACATTTTGCATCCCTCATAACATTTTGATTTCTCAAACATCATAAAACATAAGAGGCGAAAGTGTCAACACTCTCGCCTCTTATGTTTTTATTAAAACTCTTTTATTTTTTTATAAATGCTTTCCGCATCTAAACCGTATTTTTTAACCAACTCAACTGCCGGTCCTGATTCTCCATAAGTATCATTGATACCAATCTTCAGAACTTTTGTAGGTGCTTTTTCCGATAACACATCACAAACCGCACTTCCAAGTCCGCCAATCACGGAATGTTCTTCAATTGTAACTACTTTTCCAGTCTCTTTTGCAGCTTCCACAATCAATTTTTCGTCCAAAGGTTTGATTGTATGGATGTTAATTACTTTTGCATCGATACCATCTGCCGCTAACTTTTCCGCCGCTTCCAGTGTCTCAGCCACCGGAAGACCTGTGGCGATCAAAGTGATGTCCTTTCCTTCACGAAGAACAACACCTTTTCCAAGTTCAAATTTATAATCTTCACGATCGTTGATTACCGGAACTGCAAGTCTTCCAAAACGAAGATAAACAGGTCCTTCATGCTCATAAGCAGCTTTTACTGCCGCTCTTGCTTCCACATCATCCGATGGGTTTATGACAACCATCCCCGGAATTGTTCTCATCAGCGCAATGTCCTCGTTACACTGATGTGTCGCACCGTCTTCTCCTACTGAGATTCCCGCATGTGTCGCACCGATTTTTACATTCAGCTTCGGATATCCGATAGAGTTACGAATCTGCTCAAATGCACGTCCTGCCGCAAACATTGCAAACGAACTTGCAAACGGAACCTTTCCTGTTGTAGCAAGACCTGCTGCAACACCCATCATATTACATTCTGCAATTCCGCAGTCAATGTGACGTTCCGGAAATACTTTCTTAAATACGCCAGTCTTTGTGGCAGCTGCTAAGTCAGCATCCAAAACAACAAGATTTTCATGTTCTTTTCCTAATTCTACAAGGGCATTTCCATAACTGTCACGAGTAGCAATTTTCTTTACATCTGACATAGTGCTTCACCTACTTTCTCTAAATCTGCCATTGCAACTGCATATTGTTCTGCATTCGGTGCAGAGCCATGCCATGATGCCTGATTCTCCATAAACGACACGTTCTTTCCTTTGATCGTCTTTGCAATGATCGCTGTCGGCTGACCTTTTGTCTCTCTTGCTTCTTTAAAAGCTGCATCCAAAGCATCAAAGTCGTGTCCATCCACATTGATCACATGGAAATTGAAAGCTTCAAACTTCTTGTCGATTGGATATGGCGAGCATACTTCATCAATTGCGCCATCAATCTGAAGTCCGTTATTGTCTACGATCACAACAAGATTATCCAGTTTTCTGTGACTTGCAAGCATTGCTGCCTCCCATACCTGTCCTTCCTGAATCTCGCCGTCACCTAACAGTGTGTAAACTCTGTAATCTTCATTCGAAAGTTTCGCCGAAAGTGCCATACCTACAGCTGCTGAAATTCCCTGTCCAAGGGAACCACTTGACATATCTACCCCTGGGATATGTTTCATATCAGGGTGCCCCTGTAAATAAGATCCTACCTTACGAAGTGTAGTCAGATCTTCCACCGGGAAAAATCCTCTGTGAGCCAATGCAGCATAATATCCAGGCGCTGTATGCCCTTTTGATAATACGAAACGGTCTCTATCTGCTTTTTTCGGTTCTTTCGGATCGATATTCATTTCCTCAAAAAATAAATATGCGTAAATATCTGCCGCTGACAGTGATCCACCCGGATGTCCGGATTTTGCATTGTAAACAGCCGTCACTGCACCTTTTCGAACCTCATTAGCTATTTTCATTAATTCTAATTTGTTCATGAGCTGCCTCCTACTTTTTCATTTTACGTTCAATACACTCTTGATTATATTTGTACCATTTCAAATATGCAAGTACATTTTCATTATTCACCAAAAACAGCTTTGTAATCCGCCTGGAACTTTGCAATTCCCTGATCTGTTAAAGGATGTTTTGTCATCTGCTCAATCACAGCATATGGAACAGTTGCAATATCTGCTCCGGCCAAAGCACAGTCAGTCACATGGATTGGGTTTCTTACGCTTGCTGCAATGATCTCTGTGTCCAGCCCTGCAACTGCAAAAATCTCTGCAATCTCGGAAATCAGATCCACACCTCTGACAGAGATATCATCCAATCTTCCTAAAAACGGAGAAACATATGTTGCTCCGGCTCTCGCAGCCAGCAGTGCCTGATTTGCCGTGAAAATCAAAGTCACATTTGTCTTAATTCCTTCTGAGGACAATACTTTACAAGCTTTGAGTCCCTCCACTGTCATAGGGATTTTCACAACCATGTTCGGATGGATTTTTGCAATGGCTCTTCCTTCTTCAATCATTCCTTCTGCGTCAACAGTTGTAGCTTTCACTTCTCCGCTGATTGGTCCATCTACAATTGATGCAATCTCTGCAATAACCTCTTCAAAAACACGTCCTTCTTTTGCAATCAGAGACGGATTGGTTGTAACTCCACAGATAACACCCATATCATTTGCCTTTTCAATATCCTCTACATTTGCTGTGTCAATAAAAAATCTCATATTCGTTTCCTCCTTCAACTGCTAAATATCCTGAATAATTCTTTATGAGCTCATTATACCACCCCTTATTCGCCCGTCAACCGGACACATTTTTATTAGTAATTATTCTTATTAATACTTTAAAATTATTATTTCTATGATGTGAAATATTTTCCTTTTCCATAAAAATAAGAAGCCATTTTCAGGCTTCTTTACAAATATTTTTCACATTTTTATTATTAATAATTTTCTCTTTTCTATTAATTTCACTTTTGTTTTGTCCGGTCGGTTATCTTGGCATAAGAGGTTGTTCCGCGTGTGATTAATTTAGGTTCATACTCTACATGGTACGTGCTTACCGGTTCCATATCAGCAAAGTCTGCATGTTTAAACTTAATTTTTTTCATAATAATATCACAGGCATCTCTTCCCTTAAAAATCACAAAATGCTCAATCGTCGTCAAAGCCACCTTGTGCATCTTTCCAAACAGAATATTGTCACATCCCATCACCGAAACATCATGTGGCACCCGGTATTTCAGCTCATACAAAGCATCCAGTATTCCAAGTGCAATCATATCGTTGAGACCGACAATTGCCGTCAGATCTGTCTCTTCTTCCATAAGCTCCTTAGTCAGCTCATATCCTACGCGATATTCTGAATCCACATTTGCCACTCCGATGTCCATCTGCTCACCAGCCTCTTTCACAATTACTTGTGATTTCAGACCTTCCTTTTCAAACTCTTTCAAAAAACCTTCCGTCCTCTTCGACCGCTGTTTTTGTCTCGTCGTAAGAGGCGGGGTAATATAAGCGACTTTTTTGTGTCCCAAATCCAGAAGATGACGCGCCATCAGACGTCCAAGCTTTGAATTATCCAATTCCACCGCATCCAGACTCAGTTTCTCATTCTGATTATTGATGATCACGACCGGAATCCGCTCGGCAAGGCGCTCCACCATATCCATAAAACATTCACTCGGATTACACATATAGATAATTCCCCTCGGATTCAGGCTCGGCATCATCTTTAAATATCGTTCTTCCATACCAAGATCCCGCTGAGTATTGCATACAAACAAAGTATATTCCTCGTCTCGCGCACGCATCTCAACCCCTTGCAGAAGCATCACATAATATGGATTGGTAAGGTTCGGGCAAAATACCGCCAAATGTTTTTCCTTTTTCCCCGCTTTTCTGACCTTGCGTTTCGGCGCCACGTATCCAAGCTCTTTCGCTGCTTTTTCCACTCTCTCAATTGTCTCTTTCGAAAAAGAAACATTATATTTTTTATTTAAAACCATAGACACGGTCGACTGAGATACCCCTGCTTTCCGCGCAATATCTGTCGATGTCACTTTCTTTTTTTTCATCAAATCTCTGTTCTTCCCTCTAATGCTCGCAAAAGCGTCACTTCATCTATATATTCCAAATCGCCGCCAACCGGAACTCCACTTGCAATTCTACTCACTTTGATACCGGTAGGCTTGATCAATTTGCTGATATACATCGCCGTCGTCTCCCCTTCCAGGCTGGAATTTGTCGCAATGATCACCTCATCCACATCTCCTTGAAGACGTTCCATCAGCTCTTTCAATTTGATGTCTCCAGGTCCAATCCCAAGCATTGGCGAGATTGCACCGTGAAGCACATGATAGACTCCTTGATATTTTCCTGTCTTTTCGTAAGCCGCCAAATCCCTCGTCGTCTCCACCACCATGATTGTCTTTGCATCACGATTACTGTTGCTGCAAATCGGGCACAATTCCTGATCGGTAAGCGTGTGGCATTGTTTACAATAGCGTACATTTTCCCTTGCTTCTGTCATCGAGCCCGCAAGACTTTGCACTTGCTCTTTCGGCATGTTGATAATATGAAAAGCCAGCCTCTGAGCTGACTTTGCACCAATACCAGGAAGTCTTGATAATTCTTCGATTAATTTACTTATCTGGCTGCTATAATAATCCATTTCTTTTGCACTCCTTAAAATGGCATCCCCGGAATTCCGCCGCCTAATCCGCCTGTCAGTTTTGACATCGCAGAAGCCGACTCCGCTTCAACTTTACGAAGCGCTTCATTGGTAGCTGCCACAATCAAGTCTTCAAGCATCTCGATATCATCCGGATCCACAACTTCTTCCTGAAGTTTCACTTTTGTCACTTCTCTCGTTCCGGATACCGTCACTTCCACTGCACCGCCTCCTGCTGTTGCAGTAAATTCTTTACTCTCAAGCTCTTTTGCCTGCTCTTCCATCTGTCTTTGCATCTTCTGAGCCTGTTTCATTAAATTTGCCATATTTCCCGGCATTCCTCCACCTGGAAATCCTCCACGTTTTGCCATAATTATAATCCTCCTAATCTTCTACCGTGATATCCATGTGTACCACTTTTTCTATATCTACAAAACTGTCCTCAAATCGTCGTCCTTCTTCCATACACCGAACTTCGATCGCGACAGTCTTGCCGATTCTTTGTTCAATAAGATGTTCTATCTCTTCTCTATGTTCCGGCGTCCCAACTACACCTGCGCTCACTTCATCCGGAAGCACAATGAGAAGCTGATCCTGATTGCCTACACTCAGCCTTGCCATCTTCAGACAATTGCGCAGCATGCCCGATAGCTGATTTACAATCGGACGAAAATCTTTTGCAACCGCCTTGACATCTTCATGAAGCGCTTTTGTAAGTTCCACCTTTGGTCCAGGCGCCTCTTCCACAGTTTGTTCCGCATAGGCAGCTGCCTGAGGTCTTACCGCAATCCCTTGCTGTATCTGCTCTTCCAAAGCACGAATACGTTCTAACAGTGTATCCTGCTCCACTTCCATCTCCGGTCTGCACAGCTTGATAAATGCCACTTCCATCATAACCCGCTTCTGTGTTGCATATTTTAATTGATTGGACAATTCTGAAAAAATCCTGATATAGCGTATCAGTGTATCATTTTCTATCATCTGTGCTTCTTCTTTCAGTTGCGCCAGATTCTCTGTCGATACATCTAACACATCCTCCATATTATCAGAACTTTTCGCAAGAAGCAAGTTCCTTAAATACCACGTGAAATCAGCTGCAAGCTGCGAAAGCTCACGTCCTTGCATAACAAGTTCATCCAGACTTTTCATCACTTTCGCAACATTTCTTTCCAGAAGTTCACGAAGCAGCCTGCTGAACACTTCCGTGTCAACCGCCCCGAGCACCTCCAACACATTATCATATGTCAGCTTCTGCCCAAGATAGAACGCGATGCACTGGTCCAAAAGACTTAACGCATCTCTCATCGAGCCATCCGCCGCCTTTGCAACATAGCGAATTGCTTTCTCCTCAACTTCTATATTCTCCTTCTGCATAAGATCTGTCAGACGCGCCGCAATCGTATCAATTGTAATTCTTTTAAAATCATATCTCTGACATCTGGATAGAATTGTAATCGGTATCTTATGAGCCTCTGTTGTCGCCAAAATAAAAATAACATATTCCGGCGGCTCTTCCAGTGTCTTTAAAAGTGCATTAAACGCCCCAATAGAAAGCATATGCACCTCGTCGATGATATACACTTTATATTTTCCTTCCGTAGGACGATACGCCACCTCTTCCCGAATCTCACGGATATTGTCAACACCATTGTTAGAAGCAGCATCTATCTCGATCACATTCATAGAAGTCCCCGAACTGATTGCTTTACAGCTGTCGCACACACCACAGGGGCTTCCATTTACCGGATGTTCACAGTTTACCGCCTTTGCAAATATCTTCGCAACCGATGTCTTACCGGTCCCCCTCGTTCCACAAAAGAGATACGCATGTCCGATTCGGTCTGCTTTTATCTGATTCTGCAATGTCTTGCTGATATGATCCTGCCCTTTTACATCCTCAAATTCTCCCGGGCGAAATTTTCTATACAAAGCAGTATACGACATCTCCAACTTCCTTTCTTTCTCTTCGTCTATTTATCTCCAAAACTGATTCCTGTCAGCTTTGCCTCTTTGATGATCTTAGAATCCGGATCCACCATCTTTAACTTTCCTGCCACTTCAGACAGCGGCACTTTTACAGTCTCTCCTTTTTTCATCCCGACCATGTAACCATATTCTTCTTTCAAGATCAATTCTGCCGCAGCAGCTCCGAGCCTTGTCGCAAGCACTCTATCGTAAGGGCAAGGAGAACCTCCTCTTTGTGTGTGCCCCGGCACCGTAATACGCACTTCCTGATCTGTCTTTTTCTGAATCTCTTCTGCCAATTCATATGCAATAGAAGGATATTTGCGTTCTTTTAATTTTGCTTTATAAGCTTTCTTCGGCATCGCAGCTTCTTCTTTTGACATAGCTCCTTCCGCAACCGCAATAATCGTAAAGTGTTTTCCTGCTTTTGTGCGTTTTTCAATCGCTTCCGAAATCACATTCAGATCATACGGAATCTCCGGAAGCAAAATAATATCAGCGCCTCCTGCAATTCCCGCATGCAATGTCACCCATCCAACTTTGTGTCCCATCACTTCCACGATAAATACACGGCTGTGAGATGTCGCGGTTGTATGGATACAGTCAATTGTATTCGTCGCAATATCCACTGCACTTTGGAAACCAAATGTCATATCTGTTCCCCATAAATCATTGTCAATTGTCTTTGGAAGTGTAATCACATTCAAACCTTCCTCACGAAGCAGATTCGCTGTCTTATGTGTCCCGTTTCCACCAAGCACCACAAGGCAGTTCAGATTCAATTTATGATATGTATGCTTCATCGCCTTCACCTTGTCAAGTCCATTGGCGTCCGGCACCCGCATCAATTTGAACGGCTGTCTGGATGTTCCGAGAATCGTCCCTCCAACCGTGAGTATCCCTGAAAAATCTTTTGCTGTCAACATCTCAAAGTTGGCATAGATCAGACCTTTATACCCATCTTTGAATCCATAGATTTCCACATCGTTTCTCTTCGATGTAATCCCTTTTACCACGCCGCGCATCGCTGCATTTAACGCCTGGCAGTCTCCGCCGCTTGTCAGTATTCCAATTCTCAACATATATACACATCCTTTCACATTACATAGTCATTTATTTCAGTAACAGTATACCCCATTTTATAGGTGCTAACAACAGAAAAATGCGTTATACTATATAGTATGATGCAATTCAAAGGAGATTTTTATTATGGAACGAAATGAACTCTGCTGGTGTGGCAGCGGGAAAAAATATAAAAAATGCCACATGCAAATTGATGACAAAATATTACTTTTAGCTTCCGAAGGACACATTGTCCCTGACAGAAGTATGCTCAAGACACCTGCACAGATTGAAGAGATCAAAAAAAGTGCAGCGCTCAACACAGCGGTTCTTGATCACGTTGCAAAACATATTCACGCAGGGATGAGCACCGCCGAGATAGACAAACTGGTCTATGACTACACAACAGAACACGGCGGTATTCCTGCACCACTTGGATATGACGGTTTTCCAAAAAGTGTATGTACTTCCATCAACAACGAAGTTTGCCACGGAATTCCAGACGAAAATATTATTTTAGAGGAAGGTGACATCATCAATGTGGACGTCTCTACCATTCTCAATGGATATTATTCAGATGCATCCCGAATGTTTGCCATCGGCGAATTGTCCGACCGGGCGAAAAAGATTCTAAAAGTAACCGAAGAATGTGTAGAACTTGGTCTTGCAGCCGCAAAACCTTGGGGGCATCTCGGGGATATTGCCGATGCAATCAACTCACACGCTCAGACAAACGGTTACTCTGTGGTTGAAGACATCGGTGGTCACGGAATCGGTCTTGAATTTCACGAAGAACCTTTTGTGAGCTATGTCACTGAAAAAGGAACCGAGATGGTTCTTGTTCCGGGAATGATGTTCACCATCGAACCGATGATCAACGAAGGAAGTCCCGATTTCTTTGTAGACGAAGACAACGGCTGGACGGTCTACACCGAAGATGATGGATTGTCCGCACAGATTGAATACATGGTGCTTGTCACCGAAACAGGTATCGAAGTATTAACTAAATAGATAACAAAAAGGGCAGAGATTTTTAATAAAATCTCTGCCCAAATTATTTTTAGTATGATTTTCCCCAGTATGCCATGTGTTTCGCAGGTTTTCCACAGAAAATACATGTGTCTGAAATCATCTCTTCATCTTCGATCAGACAACGTGTGGAAGCTCCGCCTGTAGCGTATTTAATCTCGCCTTCACATTCTTCATCTCCACACCAGCAAGCTTTTACAAATCCACGGTTTGCTTTGAATTTTTCAACCATCTCATCCATTGTAACTGCTGTATCAATATGTGAATTCAAGAATGCTTTTGCTTTCTCATACATATCTTTCTGAATTGTCTCTAAAATCTCACCAAGTTTTGTTGTAATCTCATCGATAGAAACAACAATCTTTTCACGTGTATCACGACGTACAACAACAACCTGATTCTTCTCGATATCTTTTGGTCCAATCTCAATACGTGTTGGAATACCAAGAATCTCCTGCTCGCTGAATTTCCATCCTGGACTCTTCTCTGAATCGTCGATTTTCGCTCTGTATCCAGCTGCTTTCAATGCTGCCAACAATTCATCCGCTTTTTCAAGAACGCCTTCTTTATGCTGAGCAATTGGAATTACTCTTGTCTGAACCGGCGCAATTCTTGGTGGCAATACAAGTCCGTCGTCATCTCCGTGAACCATAATGATTGCACCGATAATTCTTGTAGAAAGTCCCCATGATGTCTCATATACACTGTGAGGCTGGTTATTTTTGTCTATATATTTGATGTTAAACGCATCTGGGAAACCGTTTCCAAAGAAATGGCTCGTTGCTGACTGCAACGCTTTTCCGTCATGCATAAGCGCTTCTACTGTGTAAGTATCCTGAGCTCCCGCAAATTTTTCATTCTCTGCTTTTCTTCCTGATACAAACGGAATCGCAAGCGAATCACGGATAAAGTCCTGATATACCTTCAACATAGTAAGTGTTCTCTGTTCAGCCTCTTCGTATGTCGCATGAATTGTATGTCCTTCCTGCCACAAGAATTCTCTTGAACGCAAGAAAGGTCTTGTTGTCTTTTCCCAACGAAGCACTGAGTTCCATTGATTCCATACTTTTGGTAAATCTCTATGTGAACGAACCATCTTGCTCCACAAGTCACAGAACAATGTCTCTGATGTAGGTCTGATGCAAAGTCTTTCCTGAAGTCTTTCCATTCCTCCATGTGTTACCCATGCTACTTCTGGTGCAAATCCTTCGATATGATCTCCTTCTTTTTCAAGCAGACTTTCCGGAATCAGCATTGGTAAAGATACGTTCTCTACACCTGTCTCTTTAAATCTTGCATCCAAATCTCTCTGAATGTTCTCCCAGATGGCATAACCATTTGGTAAGTAGTTCAAACATCCTTTTACTGATGAATAGTCACAAAGTTCTGCTTCACGTACAACATCTGTGTACCATTGTGCGAAATCTTCATCTCTCGCTGTAATCGCTTTTACAAGTTTTTTTTCGTTTGCCATGTTTTTCTCTCCTTTTTATTCGCAGGGCCCCTTGCCCCATCTTATTTTTTGAGGAAATAAAAAGAGCCGAGTCCTTTCATCCCTCCAAAAGGGACCGAAAGACTCGGCGGTACCACCCTAATTAATCATAGATTCCTCTACAATTCTCTTTAGTCATCATTAACGCTGATGTCACGCTGCATTTTCACACAGTGGCTCCAAGGTAGGTTCCATACACTTCTTGCAAGAATCTTTCACCAATCAATTCTCTCTCTGTGGCTCGTCCTGTATATACTATTCCTCTTCACAGCCAATATTCTCAGTAATTACCACTAATTCTATGAGAAATCTTGTTGTTTGTCAACCCCGTAAAATACTGATTTTTCAGAAAAATATTTTTCGAAAGCCTTCTCCTTCCGGTTCGATTTCAAATATCATCTTTTCCTTCGTTTTCGGATGCAAAAATTCCAAATGACTTGCGCAAAGAGCAATCTTACGCCTTCCATTTGACTGCTTTTCATTATATTTTGCATCTCCCCAAATCGGGCATCCTGCTGCTGCCATCTGCACCCGTATCTGGTGATGCCGCCCCGTTTCCAATTTGATATTTACAAGACTTCTTTCTTCTCCATCTTCCAGACCTTCTTCCTCGACCTCATAAAAAAGCACTGCTCTTTTTGCATCCTTTATTGACGGATCACACACTTTCGAAAGATTCACTCGTCCATCTTTCACCATATAGTGTTCCAGTTTCCCACTTTTTTCTTCAAACTTTCCACACACAACCGCTTGGTAATACTTTCCAAATCCTGCCCCCTGCATCTGCGCGCTTAGTTCTTTGGCTGCAAATGGTGTCTTTCCAAATACAAGTATACCCTCTACCGGTTGATCCAGCCGATGAATCACCGCCACATAGGGTTCTTTCTTTTCTTTTTGGTTTTTGTACAAATAATTTTTCAGAATACTCACCATATCCTGAGATCCAATTTTGCTTGTCTGCGTCGGCACCCCTGCCGGTTTATAGCAGACAATCACATGTGTATCTTCAAATAGTATCTTTAAATTCATTCATTCTCCTTTTCACGACTAAAGACGAGGGTTCTGTATAAACCCTCGTCTCCATATTTTAGAAAATATCCTGTTTTCGTCGTAAATCTACACGAATGCTTCCACAGGTTCTTCTTTTAATGCTTCCTCATATTTTTCCAATATGGTACTTTGAATTCGCTCTCTTGTATCAGAATTGATCGGATGCGCAATATCTCTATATTCTCCATCCAAAGCTTTTTTGCTCGGCATTGCGATAAAGAGCCCTTTTTCTCCTTCAATCACCTTAATATCATGCACTACGAATTCTTCATCCATCGTAATGGAAACCACTGCCTTTAATTTTCCTTCTTTTGCTACTCTTCTCACACGTACATCTGTAATCTGCATATGTCTAGCCCCTTTCCCATCTTGCATTGTCTTTCTTTTTCTGAATTCAGACTACAATGCATATCTCTCATTTTTTTCTACTACAACTTTTACCCCGTTTTCTCCAATATGACGCGTATTGGCTCTGATTGTATCACGGCTCTCTACAATACAATTCTCAATGTAGGTATTATCTCCAAGATATACATCATTCAAAATAATTGAATTTTTTATCACACAGTTATTACCCACATATACCTTCTTAAACAGAACTGAATTTTCCACTGTTCCATTGATTATACTTCCGCTGGCAACCAAACTGTTCTTTACAACTGCACCCGGATTGTATTTTGCCGGAGGCAAATCACCAACTTTTGAATAAATCGCCGGATATGTTTTGAAGAAATGTTTTCTTACATCTGCTTTCAAAAAGTCCATATTCGTCTGATAATATGCATCAACCGTGGAGATATTACTCCAATAGTCTTTAATCTTATATGCATAAATTTTCTTTAAATTCTTATAACGGATCAAAATATCCGATACAAAATCATATCTGTCGTCTTCCGCACACTGTTCGATCAGATCAATCAGCTGGCGTCTCCGGATAATATAAATACCGGTTGAGACAGTTCTTGACTTTGCCATCATCGGTTTCTCTTCAAACTCTTCCACGCGCATATTCTCATTCAGCTTCAAAGTTCCAAACCTTCTCGCATCCTCGCCATCATTCAGATCTTTGCAAACCACTGTAATATCCGCTTTCTTGGCAATATGATATTCTAACACCTTATTATAATCCATCTTATAGATCGCATCACCGGAGGTGATGATCACATATGGTTCATGGCATTTTTTCAAGAAATCAAGATTTTGATAAATTGCATCTGCGGTTCCTCTGTACCAATTGCCATTATCCGCTGTAATCGTAGGCGGAAATACATACAATCCACCCTGCTTTCTCCCGAAATCCCACCATTTTGAAGAATTCAGGTGTTCATTCAAAGATCTTGCATTGTACTGTGTCAACACCGCTACTTTCTGAATATGCGAGTTCGACATATTACTGAGTACAAAATCAATCGCTCTGTAACTTCCCGCCACCGGCATGGCTGCCGCCGCACGTTTTTTCGTCAATTCACGCATCTTATTGCTGTTACCGCCCGCTAAAATAATCCCCACTGCTCTCATGCCTGTTCACCTACCTTTATCAACGTTTCTCCACTTTCAAGTACTCCATCGACATAATCTTCTTTTGCTGTCACGCCGCTGATTGCAGTATTCTTTCCTATCTGCACATTTGCAGGGATCACTGAATTTTCCCCGATTGTAACAAGACCAAACGAATAAATATTTGGTTTTAATTTATTCGGAATATCACTTCCGATGCCCAAAGTGACATTATCTCCAACATTCACGTGTTCTGCAATGATCGACTTATCAATCACGCAGTTCTCTCCGATGACTACATCTTGCATAATAATGGAATCTCGGACAACCGCACCTTGTCCAATCACCACATTGGAGCCGATGACAGAATTATGAACCTCTCCATAAATCTCCGCACCGTTACAAATAATACTCTTGTCAATCACAGAATTCTCTGATATGTACTGCGGAGGAATACTTCCTGTATTCGTGTAAATCTTCCAAAATTCTTCATACAAATTAAAATCAGGAATAATGTCAATCAATTCCATATTGGCCTCCCAATAAGACCCCAGTGTTCCAACATCTTTCCAATATCCGTTGTATTCATATGCAAAGAGTCGTTGTCCATTTTCATGACAATATGGAATCACGTGTTTTCCAAAGTCACAGCCAGGCTCGTCCTTCTTTTTTAGCAACGCTTCTTTTAGCACCGGCCAGCTGAAAATATAAATCCCCATAGACGCAAGATTGCTTCTTGGATGTGCCGGTTTTTCCTCAAATTCTGTAACCTGGTTGTTATCGTCCGTAATTACGATACCAAATCTGCTCGCTTCTTCAATCGGAACCGGCATCGCAGCAATAGTAACATCTGCATTGTTCTCTTTGTGAAAATCCAGCATAACCTCATAATCCATCTTATAAATATGGTCTCCGGATAAAATCAGCACATAGTCCGGATTGTAACTTTCCATATATTCCAGATTCTGATAAATCGCATTGGCAGTTCCTGTATACCACTCACTGTTTGCGCTCTTTTCGTATGGCGGAAGTACCGTTACTCCTCCGATATTGCGATCCAAATCCCACGGAATCCCAATTCCGATATGTGCATTCAGGCGCAGTGGCTGATATTGTGTCAACACCCCGACCGTATCAATTCCTGAATTGATGCAGTTACTAAGCGGAAAATCAATAATTCTGTATTTTCCTCCAAATGCTACTGCCGGCTTTGCAACTTTCGCAGTTAAGACACCGAGTCTGCTGCCTTGTCCTCCTGCTAATAACATTGCTATCATTTCTTTTTTCTTCATGTCATCACCCCTTCTCAGTATTAATGTGTTTATTATAACACAATTTTTTCACATAGTGAACATATTTCACAAAAAAACAACATCTTTTTACATGTTTTTATCTAAAACCAACAAAATAAAGACCTTGGCTTTTTTGGCATATATGTATATAATATAGAGGATAGACTTATTATATGACAAAAACATAAGAATGGGATGGTAATATATGTATAAAATAAATTTTAACAAGCCTCTTCACGTTCATTTTATCGGGATTGGAGGCATCAGTATGAGCGGGCTTGCTGAGATTCTTCTAAAAGAAAATTTTACAATTTCAGGTTCTGACTCGAAAGCTTCTGCGCTCACAGAACATTTAGCCTCTATGGGTGCTTCTGTTTTTTATCCGCAAAAAGCATCTAACATCATAGATGGAATCGATGTTGTTGTCTATACAGCGGCAATTCACGAGGATAATGAAGAATTTGCAGAGGCAAAAAGACAAAATCTTCCAATGTTATCACGTGCTGAGTTGCTTGGTCAGCTGATGACCAATTACAAGACTCCGATTGCTGTTTCCGGTACTCACGGAAAGACAACGACAACCTCTATGCTCTCTCACGTATTGCTGGCAGGTGAAAAAGACCCGACAATCTCTGTCGGCGGTATTTTAAAGGCAATCGGCGGCAATATCCGTGTGGGAAGCTCTGATGTATTTGTCACAGAAGCCTGCGAATACACTAATAGCTTTTTGCATTTCTTTCCAAAGATTGGAATTATCCTGAACGTAGAAGAAGACCATATGGATTTCTTCAAAGATATTGATGATATCCGCAACTCCTTCCATCAATTTGCCGCGCTGCTCCCTGCAGATGGCGCTTTGGTCATCAACCAAAATATTGAGGGAATCAATTCAATCACTGACGGACTAGACTGCAAGATCATCACATATTCTGAAAGACAGCCGGCAGACTATTCTGCTTCTGAAATTCGATTCGATGAGATTGGAAATGCTTCCTTTGATCTGTTAAGACATGGTGAATATGTGGATCGCATCACACTTGCCGTTGCCGGTAACCACAATGTATCCAATGCACTTGCCGTCATTGCTGTCTGTGAGCAGCTTGAGATTCCACTTGATATCATTAAAAAAGGGATTCTGTCGTTCACCGGAACGGACCGCCGTTTCCAATATAAAGGGGAGCGAGATGGTGTTACGATCATCGATGATTATGCGCATCATCCAACGGAGATCCGCGCGACACTAACATCTGCGCAGAATTATCCTCATAAAGATATCTGGTGTATTTTCCAACCGCACACTTACACAAGAACAAAAGCATTTTTTGACGAGTTTGCAGAGGCACTTTCTCTCGCCGACCATGTTGTCCTAGCCGACATCTATGCCGCCCGCGAGACAGACACTTTAGGAATGTCTTCCGCTGCACTTACTGAAAAAATCAAAGAACTTGGCACAGACGCATACTATTTTCCAAGCTTTGAAGAGATTGAAAATTTTGTCTCTGAAAAATGTATCCACGGTGATTTGTTGATAACTATGGGTGCCGGAGACGTTGTAAACATTGGAGAAGCGCTTCTAAAATAAGAGTTATCCACAGTTTCCACAATTTTTTTATCCACAAAAAAACCGAGATATCCACGGAAAAGTGCTTTTTCCTATGCTTATATGGTGCTATAATAGCCATTACTGAAAGAGAAGAGAACGGAAAGGATACGGCGAAAGAGGAATGAGAACACTGACACTTCGAAATCGTTTTCAAGGTAACAGTACAATTGTGGAAAACGACTTTATAGATTATTATATGACAAAGGCAAATGGCGAATATGTAAAAGTATACCTGCTTTTACTGCGCCACCTGAATACACCGGACAGCTCACTGACTATTTCAAAACTTGCAGACTGTCTGGAATGCACAGAAAAAGACATTATCCGCGCATTTAACTACTGGTCCAAGATGGGACTTCTTGTCATCGATTACGATGATGCCGGAACAATCTGTGGACTTGCTATCGGAAAGACTTCTGGACCTTCCGATGCTGCGCCAGCTATCAGAAAAGAGGAGACAGCAAAGCCGGTCGCCGCACCAAAAGCAGAGCCACCTCTCAGAAGTGCTGCCGCTCAAAAGCAAGACCAACCGCTTAGAAGTGCTGCTACTGAGAATCAGGAACAGCTCAGACAGCTTTACTTTGTCGCTGAGCAGTACATGGGCAAACCATTGTCCAGCAAGGAGATTCAGAAAATTAACTATTTCTTTGATACATTACATTTTTCAACAGATTTGATTGAGTATCTGATTGAATATTGTGTGGAAAACGGGCACAAAAGTATGCATTATATCGAGTCTGTCGCGCTTGCATGGTCTGATGAGAACATCAAAAGCGTAACAGAGGCAAAAGCAAGTTCTGCTGCTTACAACAAGAATTGTTTTGCCGTTCTGAATGCATTCGGAATAAAAGGAAGAAGTCCGGCTGCAGTAGAATTAAGCTACATAAAAAAATGGACGGAAGAATACGGTCTCACTTTAGATATTATTATAGAAGCTTGTAACCGTACGATTGCGAACACACATCAGCCTGATTTCAAATATACCGACTCCATTTTAAAGAACTGGATTGCAAAAGGGGTACATCATTTATCTGATATCACCAAGATCGATCTTGTCTATCAGCAGGAAAAAGAGATGAAACGACGCGCCGCTGCAACAAGAGCTGCCGCGCCTGCCCCGAACCGTTTTAACAATTTTGAAGGACGTTCTTACGACATTAGCTCGTTGGAACAGCAACTGTTAAACACACCATAATTAAAGGAGATTCATCGTGGCTTTAAATAATTCTCAATACGATACCATTATTCGTGCCTATGAGCAAAAACAGCTGCATAATCGAAATGTATTAGACAAACGCTATAAAACAGTGTATAATCGACTACCGGAGTTAAAAGAAATCAACGATTCTATCTCTCTTTTAAGTGTGAATCACGCGCGGAAGCTTCTAGACGGAGATGAGAGTGCACTTCCCGCTTTAAAAGAAGAGATTCGGAAGTTATCTGAGCAGAAAAAAACGCTGCTTTTATCTGCCGGTTTCCCGGCAGATTATTTGGAGCCGGTCTACGAATGCGAAGACTGCAAAGATACCGGATACATCGGCAATCGAAAATGTCACTGTTTCCACAAAGCAGTCATCGATCTGCTTTATACACAATCCAATTTACAGCATATTTTGGAAAAAGAAAATTTTGATACATTTTCTCTTTCTTACTACTCAGATAATCATATTGACCCAAAAACCGGGCGCTCTTCTCTCACAAATATGAAGAATGCCTATCTTACTTGCCGCGAATTTGCAGATACATTCGCGGACAATTTTCGCAATTTATTTCTTTATGGTGATACCGGCGTCGGAAAAACTTTTTTATCCAACTGTATCGCAAAAGAATTAATTGATCATGCTTATTCGGTAATTTACTTTACTGCATTTGAGCTCTTTGACACCATTGCCAAGAGTAAATTCGAAAAAGATAACACAGCTGAGATCATGTATGAACATATTTTCAACTGTGATCTGTTAATTATTGACGATTTGGGAACGGAACTTTCCAATGCGTTTACCGTTTCACAATTGTTCCTCTGTCTGAACGAGCGATTGCTGCGCAGAAAATCAACAATCATCTCTACGAATCTTTCCTTGGAATCACTTGTAGAGATTTATTCAGAGAGAACATTTTCCCGAATTACCAGTAATTACACCATGTTAAAATTAACCGGCGATGACATTCGCATCAAAAAGAAACTAATGAACAGGGAGGCAAATTAATGTTACACCGCACAGAACGCACTTTAGAAAATATACCAGTAGGATCACTCGGTATGATTCCAATTGACGGTTGTCAGGAATTGGGAGGCAAAGTAAACGATTATCTTGTAAAATGGAGAAAAGAGGCTGTTGCCAAAACAAAAGATGATGTCGTTTTCCACGATTACCAAAAAGAGACTTACATCATCGATGCTAAGGTTCCTCGTTTTGGTTCCGGAGAAGCAAAAGGTATTATCAATGAATCGGTAAGAGGAAAAGATATTTACTTGATGGTAGATGTATGTAACTATAGTTTAACATACTCATTGTCGGGACACACAAACCACATGTCACCAGATGACCATTTCCAGAATCTGAAAAGAGTCATCGCTGCTATCGGTGGAAAAGCTCGTAGAATTAACGTAATTATGCCTTTCCTTTACGAGAGCAGACAGCACAAAAGAAGCTCGAGAGAATCTCTTGACTGTGCGCTTGCACTTCAGGAGTTAGTTCGTATGGGCGTTGACAACATCATCACTTTTGATGCTCACGACCCACGTGTGCAGAATGCGATTCCACTCAGCGGATTCGAGACAGTTCGCCCGACATACCAATTTATTAAAGGGCTTCTTCAGAATGTTCCTGATTTAAAAATTGACAGCGAACACATGATGGCAATCAGCCCGGATGAAGGTGCTACAGGACGTGCTATCTATCTTGCCAACGTGCTTGGACTTGATATGGGTATGTTCTACAAACGCCGCGATTACACAAGAATTGTAGATGGACGCAACCCAATTGTCGCTCACGAATTTTTAGGTTCTTCTGTGGAAGGAAAAGATGTGATCATCATCGACGATATGATTTCTTCCGGAGATAGTATTCTTGATGTTGCAAAACAGTTGAAAGCAAGAAAAGCGAACCGAATCTTTGCAGCAGCTACATTTGGTCTGTTTACAAACGGTATGAAGAAATTTGATGAGGCGTATGAGCAAGGTATTATCCACGGTATTCTGACAACAAACTTGATCTATCAGACATCGGAATTATTGAGCAAGCCTTACTACATCAACTGTGATTTGAGCAAATACATCGCACTGATCATCGATACATTGAACCACGATGGTTCTATCAGCAGTATCTTAAGCCCGAATGAAAGAATTCAGAATGTAGTGAAAAAATACCGCAACGGCGAAAAGATCTAATAGAATAAGATATATTGAGAGGGTGTCCGCATGACACCCTCTTGTGTTTCATCTTTTTATTCATTGACTTACCCATACCGCTATACGTTAACACAATACCAGCAAACAGCATAGGAAATCTAGAAGCAATACCATATCACTATAATAAGTATCATCTGTATAATCGCCCTTATCTTTTTCATTATAGGCCCTTCTTCCAAAGCGCTCTCAAGAATCATCTCCTCATAATAAAAATCCCCCACTCCAGCAATATCAACACAATAAGTAAAATTCTAAGTTTCCAATCCATTCTCTTAACGTCTACTTTGTAAAACGCCATATAGAGAAATGCAAAATCAATAACTAAAAATGTAAATGAATCGTACCATTCTTTTGGAAACGGTATCAGCTTTATTTGTGATATAAACATACATGCCACACCAAGCACCCGAATTGAAATAACTACCTTGCGTCGATTAAGAAAGTCTCTTACTTTTTCCATTCTAGCAGTATTTAATTCCATCATTTCCGTCCCCTCCATTCCTCAAATACCAGTTCATACATTCACTCGCAATTTTTTAACCATCTGTCACATAAACTTATCTTTCTTTTAATAACTAATCAAACAATACGCGATAAACATTTTCATACACATCCTCCGCATTCACTACCCAATAATGATTAGCATTAATCTCGACATACGAATATTGCTTATCATTACATAAATAAATATTTATTATTGCATCATCTGCTGATATCTTAATCGTAATATATGTAGAACCATCATATAATGTATATGAATTAGGCAGAGGTATCATTTTATTTCTTATATTTGTATCATATAATATCGACAAAAGATTCTCATTTAGCTCATAAGATATATTAATATGACTTGATTGTCCATCTTTATTAGAATCTATCTGAATCAACGTAACTTCCGGTCGATTTTTAGGACTTATCATTAGTTTAGACTTAAAATAAATTACGCTAAATATTACAACAATAATCCCTAAAATAGATATGAACACATATTTACCTGAATGCCTTTTCAATTTTCCCCTTCTTTCCCATCGTTCGGAAACGGTATCAATTATCCTTCACCATAACTTGTTATCATCCACTCTCCACTTGATAAATCTTTTTTCAAGATAACTCTCCAATCCGTCAATGTTTCTTGATGTGTTTTTTTATACACTTCTGTCATAACCACATGATATTCCGCCATTTTATCATCTTCTTTTACACGTTCAATCGTAACGTCAACAACTTGAACATCACTACTACCCTTGTCATCTACTTTCTGTTCTAAAAAACTATTTATATCATTTCCTGCATTTATTGCCTTGATAAATTCTTCTACCGTTTCATAAGAGGTCAACCCCTTTGGTCTTTCATAACGATTCATCTGCTTACTCCCCAAAGCAATTAGCAAGACTATAAACCCGCACAATAAAACAAGCAAAATGTTATTTTTTCTTAGTCTCATATAATAAATTCCTTTCCATTTATCTCTAAAATGATAATATTATTTTTCAATTTTAGAATAACATTTTCTAAATCTATCATCAATATTTTCTCATAAAAATGGGGCTGTCGGGAAATAGATAGTTCTAAATAGGGGCAGATACGACTCATGCGAGTCACATCTGCCCCTAAAATTTTCCCGTAAAAGAGAAAAAGATGGCTAACGATAACCATCTTCTCTCCGTTCTATGTTATAATGGAACTATGCCAAAACAAGATTATTATATGGTATTGGTTTTGTAGTAGTCAGCTTAGCAGTTATGGTTGCTTCATACACAGTTATTCGATTAAAACCAAGAGATATTCTTACAAAAATGGATTAAGGAGGGTTTAAAATGAGTATTTTATCATTTTCTAATTTGAAATACAGTTACAATGACAAACAAGGTGTTTTAAAAGGAATTAGCGGTCAGCTTGAGTTAGGAAAGATCTATGCAATTCTTGGTCCATCAGGCTGTGGCAAGACAACATTGCTTTCTTTACTCGGCGGATTAGATTCACCTACCAGTGGGCAGATATTGTTTGATGGACAAGATATTGCATAGAATGGACTTTCTTATCATCGTAAAAATAATATTTCTTTTATCTTTCAAGCGTATAACTTGATTGATTATCTTACGCCCGCAGAAAATGTAGCTCTTACCAGTAGTTTGCCACCATTGCCTCTTTTAGAACGACTGGGACTTACGAAAGAAGAAGCGAAGAGAAATGTGTTGAAGCTATCAGGCGGGCAACAGCAAAGAGTCGCTATTGCACGGGCATTAGCAAGTGAAGCACCCGTTATTTTGGCGGATGAGCCAACAGGAAATTTGGATGAAGATACGGCACAAGATATTATAGATATTTTGAAAGAGAGTGCCCATCAAATGAATAAGTGTGTGGTAGTAGTTACGCATTCCAATGAATTAGCGAAACAAGCGGATGAAGTGTTCCGATTGAAACGAGGAATATTATCAAAAGAATAAATAATCTATAACTTGAGAATTAAAGATAAAATATCCACCAAATAAAAAGCGTTGTTTTGGTGGGCAACTTTGTCATGCTCAGATGGCTATTTTATCCCTCCAGACCTGTTTTGAGTTTGGAGGGATTTCTTATGTGTTGGTCTGATAACACTGTGTTGCTGATTTTAAGCAGCAGTTATTTACATACCGTTCGATAGAGATGAGGATAATCTGTTAAAAAATTCTTATGCCTTGCAGCTACAAGCAGGTATGGTAGATAAAAGAAGAAAGATTTTAGATATGGCGATGGACAGCCGTATCCTGCAATTAGAACAGCAGGTGGCAAAATTAAAAAGAGAGAACGAGATATTACGGAAAGAAAATGAAGCAATGCGAAAAGCATTGAATAAAAGAGATTTGAATTTGATCAAGAATTTTTAATGAAAAAGAAAACAATCAGCGGTTGGCAGGGGCGTGGAAATCGTGCCTGCTGGTGGTTGTGGGGATAAAATATCTAGAAACGTAGTGTGCTATATAGTATAATGGAATAGAAAACAATAAAATTTCAGAAATGAACAACTACATGGAGATTCAGATAAATGAGTAGTCAAGAAACATTTTCTATAACAACACTACAAAGAATGTGTGCTAGATCTGAATATTTGGATGAGTCAGATATTCATATGAATGACAAAACGGTTTCATGGGATGGAAATATCATATATTACAAAACTAAAAAGCCGGCTTCGACAGGAAATGAATTTCTTATTCCCATTCAAGTAAAGGGAAAAGAGTATAATACTCTTCCAGATTCAGATAGTATAAGCTATCCAGTGGATATAAATGATTTGAAAAATTATTTGAAAAATGGCGGGGTAATATTTTTTGTTGATGCAATTTCAAAAATGGAATATAGTGATAAAATGTATGCAAAAATCTTACTTCCGGTAGATATTGTCCATATAATGAAAGGAAAAGAAGAACAAGGGAGCATTACAGTACATTTAAACCATGTAAAAACTGTCCGAGAATTAGAGGAACTTTGTGTTCTTTTTAAAGAAAATAGACCTAAACAGGCAATGGTAGGAGTGGGAAAATCAATTCCCGATTATGATACTATATCTAATTTTACTATATCAACATTACCAACTCCGTATACGAATCCTGCAATCGCAATTGCTAAAAGTCCTTTTAAGTATGTGTATACCAAGAAGGATGGGATAGAGATACCAGTTTTACTGACAGATTTAGTTACTGCGACTGAAAGTGATTGGTTAATAAAAATCGATGATAAAATAGAACAAAGATATCCTATTCGACATATTTATGCATTAAATCAAACGACTACAAGGATTAGTGAAATCATTGAATTTGTTTTAACAGAAAAAAGTCAAAAAACAACTATTCGTTGCATTGAGGCGACTAACTATAATTTTGAAACAGTTTTTCAAGCATCGAAAATTATAATAGCTGTTTCTGATGCAGAGGAAGTATCGATTGAAAATATAAGTCTAGGAAAAAATTTCTTAGGGGAAATACAAACAGCTTTTACAGAAAGATTTCTTGCCTATCATAAACGGATTGTTCAATTAGGAGAAATGCTTGAAGAATTAAATATTAAAAGAAGTTTATTTAAAACGAAAGAAATTTTAGATGCAGAACCCACTATATTTTTTTTGAAAAAGGGATTAGTGGAAATGCGAGTTTTATCGTTACCGTTCCAAACAGATGAAAATTGTGGTCTTTATAAACAAATAATCGGACGTAGGAAATTATTGTTAGAATATGAAAAGATTCAAGAAGATGGATATATAATTCGTAATTATTTGAAGGATGGTAAACGGATAGCTATTTTTGAAGATATACCAGATGGAAAAACACAGAAAATTAGCAGATGGTTTGCGTTGCGAGATGAAGATATATATCAGATGATATTTGATGAAAATGATTTATTGGAAGCAATGAACAAGATCAGTGAAGAAGAAATAGATCAACTTTTGGGATTAATATTGGATTTTTTAAAGGCTTATGATAAGGAAAGAGATAGAAATATATTGTCATTGGCTGAAAAATTAATAGATATCTTAGGGAAATATTCCATGAATTCGACTATTCTTACAATAAATAGATTCCAAATCATTGCCCGTAAAAGGGAGTTAGAGCTTGAAGAAAGGAAAACATTGGCACAGATTAAATATTCTGAGAATATATTTGCGAGGTGCTGTGCATGTATTTTGCTGAAACAGTTTGATGAATTTGATATACATATGCAGCAATTATCTGCAACAGAAAAAGAAGAATTTTATAGTTGGCCGATAGCTTCTTTATTACCAAATGTAGAAAAAAATGAATAATACAGAAATTAGTGCGGAAGATTCTAAAAAGGATCTTCCATTTTTATTGGGAAATAAGCAGTACAGAAATATGTAGCCTCTATACCAAAACTATTTTGCCAATTTTTGTATGATTAACTCGACTTATTATTTATTTGTCGTATAATGAGAGTATAAAAATTATAAGGAGTAATGGTCGTGGGTAGAGGTAATGATGCAATACCAACATGGAGTGGATTTAATTATCAAGGAAAAATGATGCTATTGTATGTCCTAGAGTTAATAAATCAAATAGCCAAAGATAAAAACAAAGATATAGACGCCTATTCTGTTGAATTAGAAAAAACAGAAGATTTTTGTATTATTTGCGATTCAGAATATAAATCATTTCATCAGGTTAAGGCATATTTGTCTAAAGATAAATGGAACAGTTATAGCAAAGCAATGGACAAATTGTTGAAACATCGGGCTGAATCAAATAATCCAACAGCAAAATGTTATCTTACAGTTGCAAAGGAGAT
>ENA-OPVY01000564-OPVY01000564.1-human-gut-metagenome-genome-assembly--contig:-NODE-564-length-28423-cov-63.514347_pt1 | contig 28423 bp, 22 predicted proteins | sample MGYA00241503_ERZ501998 | MGnify/ENA primary metagenome ERZ501998 (study PRJEB25962, sample SAMEA2042107) | human gut metagenome | biome: human gut; feature: human-associated habitat; material: faeces... | reverse complement strand
ATAAACATCATGCTTTAAGTCCATTGTTGCTTTGTTTTATCATCCATTGCAAGCATGTGAATTAGCTACAGAAGCCGTATCTATCGGCATGAAGAAGCAGATCTATTTAATAGTCGGCAGCCGCCAGCAAGGTTGCCGGCAGCTGCCGGCAACCATACGAAACTATATTTAAAAGGTAAACAATATAGGTTTCTAAGACTATTTAAATAACTTATCAAAAGCTATATTATTTATGCGTCATGATATCGAGCACCATATCATCGGTAGCTCGCATCGCATCGGCACCGATGCTCGTAAGGTTGTGGATGCACTTATCCACATCATCATCTACGATACCCTCGGCAGAGGTGACACACTTGCCTTCCATAGAAAGGAGGGCAGAAAGAAGAGCGGTGCTGACACCTGATGAAATCTTCAGGGCACAACTTGGTTTCGCTCCGTCACAAATCATACCGGTGAGATTGGCTATCATATTCTTGACAGAATTGCAGATGCGGGTATAATCGCCACCCATCAGATAGGTGATGCCGCAACTGCTGCCCGTACTGGCTACCACACAACCGCAAAGAGCTGAAAGCTTGCCTAAGCTCTGCTTGATATAGATGGCAGTCAGATGACTGAGCATCAGGGCACGGATCATTTCCTCCTCGGTATTCTCGTTCTCCAGCGCATAAACCACCACAGGGTTCGTTGCACAGATGCCCTGGTTGCCGCTGCCGCTGTTACTCATTACCGGAATCATGGCGCCACCCATACGGGCATCGCAGGCTGAAGCGGTGCGGGAAATGATATGCGAGAAAATATTATCGCCGAAGATACCATGACTCAACGGACGGTCCATCGTCTTGCCCAGGCAGTGGCCATAGTTGCCTTTGATACTCAACTCGGCAGCCTTCATATTATAGTCTCTGGTCTTGAGAATGAAAGAAATCTCATCGAGCGGAGCTGTTGTTGCAAACTCGTAAACCATCGGGAAATTGAGTTGGATATCATCATCAGCCTCATCACCCACAGTACCGCCACGCTTATCGAGCACCACCTCGCCATTACGCTCAACATACACAAAATGGGTATGTGAACCGGAGATAATTGCCGTGGCGGCTGGCCCATCTCGGTCATCTCGGACAAAGCTGTATCATTAGATGTTACACGCAACTACTATAATAGCCTCTTCGTTTTTGAAGATTGCGACAATGAGAACTTCCGCAACAAACGCGCAGACATTCTAAAGATGATACTGCGCAGCTACGCACGCAGCATCTCTACGGAAGCTTCAAAACAAAGTATCATAGACGATGTAAAACAAAGCAATGAGCGAACACTGGATAGCAAGACATTTGACGATTATATAGAAGCCCTTCAAGACCTTTATATCATTTCTGATATTGAAGCTTGGAATCCCAACATCCGTTCCAAGACCTCTATCAGAACTACACCTACACGTCATTTTGTAGACACATCAATAGCCTGCCGTGCATTAAATACTTTCCCAGAAGATTTGATGAACGACCTCGAATCATTTGGACTGTTCTTTGAAGATTTAGCCGTTCGCGACTTATCCATTTACGCCCAAGCACATGGAGGAGAAGTACGCCACTATCGCGACAAGAACGGTTTGGAATGTGACGCCATCTTGCATTTAGAAGATGGCAGATGGGGAGCCATTGAGATAAAACTTGGTGGAGATAAACTTATAGAAGATGGTGCAAAATCCTTAACTGCTCTTAAAAATAAGATAGAGCAGCAAAGTCGAGAACCTGCTCCATCCTTCTTGATGATTCTCACAGCTCGAGGACCTCTCTACCAACGAGAAGACGGAATCTATGTTGTACCAATCAATAGTTTAAAAGATTAAAACTACCAAACAGCTCGCAAGATACAATATTTTGCGAGCCGTTTTTAGTAGTGTAAATATTGCCACTCTTTCACTTTTGGAGATTTCTAGCAAACCCTTATCATATCCGAGCCATCCCATTCATACCGCACATAACTGCTTCCATCCCAACGATACAAGAAATTGTCACCAAGAATCTCTGGCATACCATTGTAAGTCTCTTTCAGAATGCGGAAAGAATTGGCAGCTATATCGATATTTATTGTTTCGCCACTAGTAAGTTTCGCCCATTCAGTAGCATTTTTGTCCCATGATAAAAACCTTGGAGCTCACGAGTAAATGTCAACAAAGCCTCTTCACCATTTAAGAAAGCAAAAGAACAAATTTTCTCTCCTTCAATATCATCTCCAAAGATATCGTCCAAATTTACTTTACTTTCTATATGCCCATATTCCTTAGTTTTGTCCTCGACAACGTACAATTTCTTATCCTTAAAAGTATAACGAACTGTTCTTAAACCTTCTCGCTGAATAATAACAGGATTATCACCATTCGTTTCAATGGTAGGAATACTTTCTAATGTGAGTTTCATTTCCCTTGTCTTTTTGAAAGTATCGCTCTCTACATCATAATATACCACGAAAGGACAGTCTACAGGTTCACCATTGATTTCTGACATAGAATGACTAACGATGGCTTCCACGCTGCCATCACCATCCAAGTCTCCCACCTCAAAGAGCTTAGTCTTACCAATATTCAAATCCACAATTCGGTCTTGACCATCAATAGTGGCGATTAGATTTTCATCATCCTCCATCCTGTAGTTAGTTACAAAAACTGCATTCTCTTCCGTATTGGAAGCCATAGCTGGTGAAAAGGAATACTCAAATGAAATAAAAGCATCTTGTTTGACTGTTGGAAAATAATACCAAACCTCAGAGTCTGCATTGCCAGAAGGACGAATTGCATCCACGATCTTCTGGATGTCAGACTCTTCCAGTTTGCTCAAATCCAACATATCAAAAGTACCTTTTTTCCAATATGTCTCTGGGGCTACAAATTTCCAAATCTTGCCCCCCGCAGAATTTTCTGATAACTTTTTACCTATATCTATAGCATCGGCGTTTACTGGATAAAAACAACAAGATGTTGGCAACACAATACAACCATCATTAAGAACTCCAACCTTGACCGTTTCACCATCACCCATAAAATCAAAATATTCCTCAAGATACAAGTTACGAAATTTACCTTTATTTAAAAAACGATAGTCGGTATCTACTTCCTTTGACTTCACCTGTTGAATAATTTCCTCCGTAATAGGTTCGGGCTTCACTTCCTCACAATATGCTTTTTGCAGGTATGCCTCTTGAATCTCACCAACGCCGATGTAAACCTTATAAAAATCTGCATTTTCATCCACTACAGGGAATACATCATTCACAATCACTCTATAGTTTTCTACAGAAAATCCCCTAGGCACTTTATCTCCATTCCAAAGCATTTTTTCGTTAAGCATACAACTCTCAGTGTTTTCTTTTGCTAACTGCAGATACGGACTATCCGAGTCAGCCCCCTTGTAAAGCATAACATTATTTTCTGTTACCTTTACAAACTTTTCCCACTTTGGCCTTTGAACACCAAGAGGATTATTGCTAGAATCCTTGTGATGCAGATAAAACCAACCTCCCAAAATAGCACTCAAGACCGCAGCAACTATACCAATACAAATGTAAGTCCATTTATGGTCTTCTGCATCTTCCTCCAAGCCACTATCGCTCTGTTGGATATTCTCATCATATCCTATTTGCAGTTGCCCTTGTTCCAGCACAGGTGGAAGTTCTACCTTTGTCCCGCAGTCAGGGCAAAACAGTGCGTCCTCATCCAAGGGGGCACCACAATTGCAACAATATCTCATAGGCTTTTAACTTAAGAATGCAAATGCAGAACCTATGATAGTTACTAAGATAATAATGCCGATAAACGACAGGATGAAACCAGCGATGGCAAGACCTCTTGGAGCCTTAAACAAGCCTATGAAAGAGAACAAGGCACCCAAGAACCAAAAAAGAAAGTTAGCGATTGGTGCCCAACACAAGGCCAAAGCCAATATAGCTAAAACAAAGCCTGCTGTTCCGAGACCATTGGAACGAGAACCTTGAACCACTACCGTTGTGTTTGTGGTTTGGGCTGTGTTGTTGGCTTGTGCTGTCTGTGGCTGCTGCCATGTCTGAGGCTGCGCTTGCTGAACTGGTTGCTGCTGACCGACATTTGCTTGGGTTGGCACAGCATGCTGACTCTTGCCGCATGATGGGCAGAAAGCTGAGCCTGGCGTAATAGGTGATCCACAATACTTACAAAAAGCCTGCTTTGCAGGAGCGTTCTTCAACTCTGTGCCACAGCTAGGACACTTTGGGGCGGCATCGCTCACTGGCTTACCGCAATTAGGGCAATTTACTAAACTCATAATAGAATTATTTTGTTGATTATTAATTATTTGATTTTTTATCACTCATTAGTTAGCTAGCCTACTCCCAAATCCTATAGAAAAAGAAAAAGGCGTGTAACCGTCCGTAGTTTGCTCATCTATCGGTTACCGCCAAGTTACCTGCACTATAACAAACGACAAAACAGTCCACGCCAATGAGCGTGAACTTCTAGTACGCTTGTTTCTATAGTGAGAATATTGGCGGTATTCATAGATGAGAAACAAGAGCCCAAAAGCTCAATATCTTAATATGTATATAATCTACTTACTTTCTGTTTCGTATAAATTTCATTTTAAATGTTCAACAATCTGTTATGTGTTGTTTGCGATAACAAAGACTATAATCCTCTCTGCATCCCAATTCACGCTGCAAATATAACAAAAAGTTTTGAAACTGAGTGAGAAAAATGAAGAAATTTGCAAATTTGGAGAAAAATATTCCCAAGTGGCTTCTTTGGAGTCGGGATAGCTTCTATGGAGCTGGGAAGAGGCTTAGCTGGAGCTGGAAAGAGGCTCTTTCCAACCGCAGAAGGGGCTCGTCCCGACCGCAAAGGAGGCTTACTTAAGACGCATTGGGACGTCATTTGCGTTGCATAAGTGCCATACTTATGATCCAAAAACAACATACTTACGATAGGCAACTGACGTTCCAACATCTCCTTAATACGTCATTTACCACATCCCGATGGAATCAAAATACTACCCCGTAGTAGCTGTAATTACATCCTCGATGGAAAAAGAAAAGTATCCTCGATGTCGTAGCAAAAACATCCTCGATGCAGTTAGAACTACATCCTCGTAGTAATTCTAACGGCATCGAGGTAGTATTTTCGATTAATATGGCAATATATGGCATTTTATGGCAATTCTCAAACAATTGCAATAGTACTTAACGCAATACATATCAACACATTATACAACACCTATGGCAATTCTTTTCAAAAAAAATATTTATGCGTACGCATATAGAATTGCCATCAACCTAGCACTTCTTATGCGTCATGATATCGAGCACCATATCATCGGTAGCTCTCATCGCATCGGCACCAATGCTCGTGAGGTTGTGGATGCACTTATCCACATCATCATCTACGATACCCTCGGCAGAGGTGACACACTTGCCTTCCATAGAAAGGAGGGCAGAAAGAAGAGCGGTGCTGACACCTGATGAAATCTTCAGGGCACAACTTGGTTTCGCTCCGTCACAAATCATACCGGTGAGATTGGCTATCATATTCTTGACAGAATTGCAGATGCGGGTATAATCGCCACCCATCAGATAGGTGATGCCGCAACTGCTGCCCGTACTGGCTACCACACAACCGCAAAGAGCTGAAAGCTTGCCTAAGCTCTGCTTGATATAGATGGCAGTCAGATGACTGAGCATCAGGGCACGGATCATTTCCTCCTCGGTATTCTCGTTCTCCAGCGCATAAACCACCACAGGGTTCGTTGCACAGATGCCCTGGTTGCCGCTGCCGCTGTTACTCATTACCGGAATCATGGCGCCACCCATACGGGCATCGCAGGCTGAAGCGGTGCGGGAAATGATATGCGAGAAAATATTATCGCCGAAGATACCATGACTCAACGGACGGTCCATCGTCTTGCCCAGGCAGTGGCCATAGTTGCCTTTGATACTCAACTCGGCAGCCTTCATATTATAGTCTCTGGTCTTGAGAATGAAAGAAATCTCATCGAGCGGAGCTGTTGTTGCAAACTCGTAAACCATCGGGAAATTGAGTTGGATATCATCATCAGCCTCATCACCCACAGTACCGCCACGCTTATCGAGCACCACCTCGCCATTACGCTCAACATACACAAAATGGGTATGTGAACCGGAGATAATTGCCGTAGCCCGGTCTTCACCGGCATGACAGATGATTTCGATATAGAGTTTATCCACATCACCCTGCTTCAGTTTGATGTTGATATCCGCATCCTTGATATATTGTTTGCCCTGCTCCAGACTGTCGGGAGTGAGGTCTTTCAATACTTCCAGCTGATATTCAGGCTTTCCGATGAGCGCCCCCAGCGATACGGCGATAGGCAAGCCGATCATACCCGTGCCAGGAATGCCGACACCCATCGCATTCTTGAGCATATTAGGACTCAGAAGAACTTCAATACGTTCAGGGCGCTTGCCCAATGTAGTAGCAGCCTTGGCTGTACATAATGCCACAGCCATCGGTTCGGTACAGCCGATGGCAGGAACCACCTCTTTATTAACGAGCGCAATGATGCGCTCACGCTTACTTTTCTCTAACATAATCTATATAACTTTTATATAAATAACGTTCTTACCATTATTTCGGGTACAAAAATACAAAAAATAAACCGTATTTCACGATATTATCGAAAAAATACGGTTTATCTTTATATAAAAGGAGCACTTTAGCCAAACTTTTCGTCTAAATATCTTATTTCGAGAATAGTTCAGCCAACTTTGCAGCCAATTCCGTACCACGGATATTCTCAGCAATACACTCACCTGTAGTACCATCTACCAGGAAGATGGCAGGAATGAATTTTACCTTATAAGAATCAGCTATACCGGCACGGTCAAGTCCGTTAGGCCAAGAAAGTTTCTCCTCAGCAAGCGCTTTCTTCCAAGCAGTTTCATTCTTATCGATAGAAACACTAACTATTTCCAGTCCCTTTCCTTTATACAGTTCATAAAGTTTCTTGAGGTTAGGAATTTCCTTGCGGCAAGGTCCACACCATGAAGCCCAGAAATCAACCAGATAATACTTCTTTCCCTTTACACAAGAAGCCATGCTCACCTTAGAACCATCAACTTGCTGGAGTTCGAACTGAGGCAAAGTCTCACCTGTAAGTCCCTTTGGATTAATCTGCTCGTTGAGCAACTTTCCATAGAAGCTATTCTTAGCAGTTTCTGAGAACGAATTCCATTCCTTGGAGTTTTCCTTGGTGAAATAGTTCAAGGTACAAAGCATGGCGAAAGGTCCCCACCAGGAATCCTTGTTGTCTGAATACAACTTTCCATAAGAAGACTCCACCGTATCAAAGAAATTCTTCTGTTCGGTAGCCATCTCTTTTCTCTCGTCACTATCTTCCAAAGCTTTCATCTTAGCTTTATCCTTTGCCTGGTAAGCCTTGCTCTGTTCTGCAACCAATTTTTTATGCTTATCGTTTATATCCTTATACATCTTATCAAGCATATCCCTCACTGAACCGATTTTTGTCTGATATTCATCGTTCATAGCACTGCCAGAAATCTTTACATTACTGGTATAAAAACCTGTGTTCACCCCATCATTGATGGGTTTGGCATCGAGAGACACCTGTACTTTTTCGCCACCTTTGGTCATCAGACTAAAAGTGAAAACACCGTTTCTTGGACCGACACCGATAAAACGAGCCTCTGTAACAGGGATGGTTAAAGTAAGTTTTCCACCCTTTACCACACCTTTAGCGAGAGGTTTCTCATTACGATGGGTAGCAGCCAGGACGGCTTCCATTTCCGTACCATCAGGCACACCATTCAAGATTGCATCAATGATACACTCGTCTGTATTCTGAGCATGAGCATTCATCACAGAGATGAGCGCCAATGCCAATGAGAAAATTGTTTTTTTAAACATCATAATTGTACAATTACTAGAAAGATTTATTTTAACGTTCATTACTTCTCCACATTCTGTACGAAACTTCCGTTGCCAGGATTATCAATGGCTCCCTTAGGGAATGGGAAGGTCCAGAGATGAGAGGATGGAGCAAGACTTATCTGCTTGCCATCTATCTCTTTTGTCAGCGTGCGGGCATAGGTACCTTCAGCATTTAAGCGACGAGCATCGCCAAACGGCACAATAGAGAAGATAAGTTGATTATCCTTTGCTTGACGTATATACTGGATAGCTTCTGCCACAGAGGACGCCGATAGTGGCTGATATTTCTCTGGAAGGATATATGTCTTACGCACCTCATTGAGCACATCCATAGCATCTGTCAACTGTTTCTTACGAGCCAAGCATTCAGCCTTGATAAGATACTGCTCCACGGTTCTCATACTAGCAAGATTGATATAGCCATTGGTCAACCCCTGATAATAAGTTTCTGCACCCATCGTTCTTTGTTTCCAATTGCTCAAGAAATAAGCATCTCCCTCTTCGAATCCGGCAGCACGATTTACCGGTATCTTGAATATCGTAGATGCATAGTTGGAACTATTATCGGCATAATTGAAATTATAACAGTCCTGGCTATCAAATCCCAATGGCGTTTTCAAAGAAGGATAAACACCCTCTTGGCCTATCACACCCTTATTATCATTATAGAATCCAACCCAATCAACCAACTTATCATTAATGGCAAGAGCCTTATCAGCAAACTCCAACGCCTTTTCATAGTTCATCATCTGAAGATAGGTACGTGCCAACATAGCATAGGCAGCTCCCTTGCCCGGATGGAGGAGCGTGGTACCCATATCTGGAAGATCAGCTACCGACGTGTTCAAATCATTCAAAATGAATTCATAGATTTCCTGAATGGTGGCCTGATGATAAGGAGCATTCTGAAGACTGCTTGTAATCAGAGGCACACTCAACTTACTGGCAGCATTTGAAGGCTCGTAGGTATCAGCATAATAATTAGCGAGATTGAAATAGTTCATCGCACGCAACACTCTGGCATATGCCATCATCTCAGCCTTTTCTTTCTCAGTACCTTCTGTTGTATTAGGCACATCTTCCAATATCAGATTGCAGGTATTGATAGTGCCATAAGCCACATAATAAGTACTCTCATCTGCAGAGTTCCAATAGGCACGATCGGTTTCCTCCTCCCAATTGTAGTTAGCCTTATACATCGGATAATAACTGGCATACGAATTGGTGAGATATTCATCATTAAGCAAATAGCACGTTTGCAAAACCGGCATGCGATGAGTACCATACTCGTAACGGAGAAAAGCCTCATAGTCGGCGAGCGACTTAGGGATGCGTTTGCCCTTTGGTTCTATATTGAGATAGTTATCGCAAGAGGCAAGTCCCATAACCATGCCCAGCAACAACACCATATATACTAATTTCTGTTTCATTTTCTTCATTATTTAAAAGTTGAGATAAATGCCTAACACATAGTTGGTGGCATTATAACCACCCAGCTGGTACTTAGCCTGTTTGGTCTTTGCCCAGAAGAACGGATTCTCCACATTAGCCTGAACACGGGCACTCTGCATATAGAGCGAACGGCACAGCGACTTTGGCAAATGATAAGCCAGAGAAATGTTGTTCAGACGAATATAACTGGCATCAAGGATATTGATATCAGAATAAAAATAAGTACTATACAAAGAAGATGCTGACAAACCACTTTCGGCAAAAACAGCCTTTGGCACATTGGTATAAGCCTCATCACCTGGTTTCTGCCAACGATTAGCAAGTCCGGCACTAGCTCCCGCAATATTGGAGATATATCCTACGCTGGAAAAACTGCAAGTGAGGAAAGCAGGATTGGCATTGCGCATCTTATGACCACCCGCAAAAAGGAACTGCATACTGAAATCGAAATCCTTGTAGCTGATACTGGTTCCGAAAGATCCACTATACTTAGGAGTGGTAGTACCCATGTAAGAGATGGCATCCAATGTCGTTGGCTGATTAGTTACCTTCTCACCATTCTCGTTATACACCTGTGGCAATCCTTCTTCACTCAATCCAGCCCACTTATAGCCATAGATTGCATTATATTCGTTGCCGATAATAGGATAAGCCGAAGGGTAATCCAACTGAAGAATATAAACCGGCGCCTTTACATTTACATAAGTCACCTCATTCTTATTATAAGCATAAGTCATATTGGTTCTCCATGAGAAATCCCTGGTACGCAGAACCTCACCACTCAGGGAAATTTCTACACCACGATTGTACATCTCGCCATTGTTGATGGTATAGGTGCTGTAGCCCCAACCTTCAGTAGGTACACCCATGGAAGAAGCCAGGAGGTCGGTACCCTTCTTGTCGTAATACTCTACAGTACCATTGAGTCGGTTCTTAAAGAGCGAGAAATCGATACCTATATTAAAGGTATTGGTTTTCTCCCAGCTCAGCATCGGATTGGCACGCGACTGCACATATCCCTGTGTACCTCCCACATGCCCGTTATTATTATAGCTTGCCACCATATAAGGGGCAGAATTCTTAGATACGTTACCGGCAATACCATCAGAAATACGGAGTTTCAGATAATTGACCCAATCTGCGTGGAAGAACTTCTCCTTACTGATAATCCAACTGGCACCTACCGACCAGATAGGCTTGTTCTGAAACTTCGAACTGGTTCCCCAGAGATTAGAGCGGTCCCATCGTAAACTACCAGTCAAGCTATAACGGTCATCGTAAGTATAAGCAGCATTACCATATACCGAAACATAACGGTTTACATTCTCATAAGAAGCAGACAAATCAGTCGCGGTCATAGATTTATATCCCAGCACACCCGCTATACCTTTCAACAAATCAGCATTATTCACCATACTGGATGTTAACATCTGAGAATCATAGTTAAACAGTTTGTCTCGATGCAATTCCTGCTTGTTCTGGATGGTTTCCGTGCCCAGAATAGCAGTTACGCTGTGAACATCCTTGAAAGTCTGATCAAAACTCAACTGCTGACGGAAGTTATAAGCAGAGGTATATTGGTCTGAACGAACCAGGATATCCCCATAAGGAATCACATAATTGACAGAGCCATCACCATTATCGGTTGCATACCCGTTTACCACACCCCGAACCTGCGCAGAAGCTTTATCAGCCCAGTTTTCACCACGATATGAAGCTCGTTCGTACTGGAAGGAAGCAGCATACTTCAAACAGGGCAGAATCTGTACATTCAGACGGGCAAAAGTTCGTAAAGCCAACTCCTTGTTGGTGGTAATCTGACGATCCAGCTCTTCCAAAGGAGTGATATCCATATTATAAAGACCATACTTCTGATAGATAGCCAAAGTACTTGCATCATATCTCTCACTCATCGGCTTGGTATAACAAGAGCCATCAGCATTCACTAAATTATCGTATGGCAAAACAGAATATCCAGGAGAAAGGACATTGTAGTTCTGTGTCTGATCCTCACCCACCTTTAGGTAAGCACCTAAATCCAAAGAAAGCCATTTTGTGAAATGAGAAGTATTGGTAAGGTTGATACCTAAACTCTGATTATTGGAATACTTATCTTCAAGGGTATTATACTTATAAGTGACCGAAGCCTTGAAGAGATTATTCACCGAGTTGTTTACAATATTCATATTATACTGCTGATACAACGGATCGCGCTTAGCATACTTCTTCATCTGGTCATAGTAGTTATAACCTTTTCCAGCCAAATCAGTCAGTTTAGCATTCATTTCTGACTCAGATATATTGCCTGCATAATAATTCAAGATATTGCAGATACCCGCGCTCGTATAGATTTTCTGATCCAACATATTCTGAGCGTATACCTTAGCTCCATTGCCTGCAAGATTCGGATTCTGCGCAGCCCACTCCTTCTCCAAGTCAATAACAAGAGAAGAATTGGCTAGATAATCTGTATAATAAGAATAAGGATGCCAGGTAAGAGAAGCATTGAAAGAGACATTGGTCTTACCCTTAGCTGCCGATTTCTTGGTAGTGATGACAATGACACCATTGGCAGCACGAGCACCATAGATGGAAGCAGCTGCAGCATCTTTAAGAACAGTAATACTCTCAATATCATCCATATTCAAATCAGGGATTTCCTCGGTAATATCACCAGTTCCATTGCCGGTCAACTTAGTTTTCTCTACTGGAAAGCCATCAATGACATAGAGAGGAGAAGCAGAAGCATTCATCGTGGTTACGCCACGAATCATGCCGTCATTATATCCGGCAACCTCGCCAGCCAGCACAGTAGAGAGATTACCCAACCTCTTGTCTTTCAGTTCATCAGCTGTTACCTTGGTAAAAGCACCGGTTGCACGCTCCTTAGAGATTGTCTGATAACCCGTTACAACCACTTCACCAAGTATGGTTTTATTTTCAGACATCACAATCTTCACATGATCCCTACCAGCCACCTTTACCTTCTGGTCATTCATACCGACATACGAAACCGTAACCTCATGACATCCTTTAGGAATATAAAACTCAAAATTACCATCCGTATTAGTCACGGTTCCAAAAGGACTGCCAGGCACTACAACAGAAGCGCCAATCATAGGTTCTCCATCCTCATCGGTAATTGTTCCTGAGAGGGGGCGGATGGCAGCTCCATTATCTGTAGCTTCAGCTGCAGTTTTATGTTGCAAAACCTTCTTGACGGTAATAAACTTACCACTTACTGAGTAAGTGAAAGGTTTACCATGTAAAATCTGCTTTACGGCAGTTGAGGCAGAAGCATTCTTCAGATGAACCGTTGTGGTATAGGGCTTTACGTCCTCTATCACAAAACTCACCTTATAATCCGACTCCTGCTGTACTTTTCTCAATGCAGAAGCCAAAGACTCATTAACGAGCGACATCGTGATGCCTCTCTTTGCATTCTGTGCTCCAACAGGCAATGCCATCCATAAAGTCAGGACAGCAAACATGAATACACATCTTACTTCTTTCATATTTCTCTTTTTTTCGTTAATACTATAATAAAAATACGTTTCTGACAGCGAATCGGTAACATCTACTTTCAAAAAATAATAAAAAAGTTTGTTTTCTTACAAATAAAACTAAAACATCGGCATTTTCAGGAATTATAATTTCCCAGAAATGCCGATGTGACGATACATCAAGATTTACTTAAATACCTTATTCTATATATATAGTATTTCCCTTAAAACTAACCTTTGCAACTCCCAGATTATTCAAGAGTTCTATAGCATCCTCTATACTGCCACTCTTATCTGCGGAGAAATCGAGATGCTTGGTTTTGACTGCAGGATTTCTAAATACCACCTTACTCTGATAATATGCTGCAAGATTATCCAAGATGTATTCCAAAGTCTGGTCGTGATAATAGAGCACACCATCTGCCCATGCGGTAGTTTCATCCGTATTTACATTAATTATCTGCCCAGAAACAGTCTCCTTTGCACTTAAGGAATATTGCTGTCCCGGATTCAATGTCACAGGTTTATGCTGACTGTTCTTTGCCAGGACTTCCACCTTTCCCTCAACCAAAGTCACTTTACAGTCACTACCCTGATAAGCCTTGATATTAAAAGAAGTACCCAAGTCCTTGGTCAAGACACCACCTGCATCCACCACAAAAGGACGCTTACTGTCGTGCCTTACCTTGAAGAATGCTTCTCCTTCAAGATGCACCATACGCTCTGCTCCCTTAAAGCAGTGGGGATAAGTAATCTTACTATTACTATTGAGCTTTACTTCAGTGCCATCAGCCAGTGTAAGAGTAATCATCTCACCATCTGCAGTCTGAAGCATTGTCATATCTTGTTCAGAAGATACATTTTGCGTTATCCGATTTCCGGTAGCTCCATCAATAGTCTGCCTGGAGCTCACCCACTGCCATACAAAAACTATCGCCAACATAGCAGCAGCGCCCATCAGAGCACTCATCAGCATTCTCATCATCGGATATTGATGTTTCACAGGCTCTTCGGCATCCGAATTTTCTTTGCCTACTATCTTCTCCAACTCCTTGTCAAGGTTTGGCAGAGGATATGTTTTGCGTATCATAGCCTGTTCTATGGCAACCAAGTCTTGGATGTCATTCTGTAAACTCTCATCATTAAAAATATCTGTTTGCTTCATCATATTTCTATTCCTTTACTAAAAATAATACGTTTTACCTACCAAAATGGTAACATCCCCAATTGAGATTCTTTTGATTATTTTCAAGTTTTTATTTGATGATAATGTTCTCTTAACAGTTTCAAGGCCTTTATGATATGGCGCTTGACCGTTTCCTGACAGACATTCATCTCATCTGCCACTTCCCGATATTTCTTATGGTTAAGATAACATTCTTCCAAAACATGACGAGTAGTATCCGGTAACAAATCCAACATTTCTTCTACTTGCCGCTGACGTTCTTTCTGGATATCATTATCTTCATAGCATTGATCTACTGCATGAAGATAGTAATCGGCATATTGTGCATGAACAGCTGTATGCCGAAGATAGTCTAAACACTTATTTTTCACGGTTTTAAGCAAGAAGGCTGGTAAGGTTTGCATGTCATAGGAGTCGAAATTCTCCCATACGTGAGCAAAAACGCCACTCACGATATCTCGGCTTGCCTCCTCATCTTTCAGAAGTTGCAGCGCATAATAATATAATCGACCATAATATGATTTGAAAAAATGCCCAAAAACTTCCCGCTTATTCATCTATACCTAATTCTATGTTGATTACTAGAAACAATATGCCATATATGGCGCATGATACACCATATATGGCTTTGAATATTCTTATTATTAGTCTTCCAACTGGAACAGAGGATCATCTGGAGTCAGCATGGTTGGCTTCTGGTCGAATTCCTTCAAGAGCTGCTCAGAAGCATACTTCTTGTTTACTACCAGGCGGAACATGTACTCGTTGAACCAATCGTTGGTCATGATGAAGCAACCGGCAAAACCATTGTCGGCACCCCAACTGTTCTCCACCTTCCACTTTACAGGCTTGCCATTGGCATCGAGATCTACAGCTGTCAGCGTCATGGCATGAGTAGAACCGCTATCAAAAGTAGCGATGCGGTCAGCCTTGTTCATTGGGAATGAGGTATTGAAGAGGCTGGCGTAATCGAAGTTGTCGAGTGCCAGATAGCCGCGCTTTCTATCAAGCTGCTTGCCAACATCATAACTTGAATACATCTTATGACCATCTTTTAGAGAGGCGATGGCGAGCTGGGAAATCTCCTCCATAGGCAGGTTCAGATACTTCCAGTTATGACCATCATAAGTATGGCGGTCGTATTCTACCTCGTATGTCTTGTGGTAAGGACGGCGTGGATCGTTCATCACCATCAGGAAGGTACCGTTCAGATCCTTGCCTACGGTTTCCTCATAGAAACTCTTAGGAGTATACTTCTTTGCCTCGCCAACCTGCTTGCCATCCTTATCGCGGAAAGCATAGGTAAATTCCTTTACCGGTTCACCGAGAGTAAGACTCAGCATGTGATAAACCTGACCGAGCATCTCGTTCTTGCGAGTCTGGATAGCTGCAGATTTCTTGCCCTGAGCCACCATCTTGCGGAGTTCCAGACCATACTCGCGGAGCTTGCTGCTTACGAGACGGCTCATCTTGGAAGTATTGTTGCTTGAGAAGGTTTCAGGCTGGGCACTCATTGGTACGAGACCATACTTGCTTGCCAAATCGGCAACACCACAGAAAGTACCGCCATCATTGAGCGGATTCTTGAAGAAGAACTGCACCTGAGGATCCTCGATGCTCTTCTTGCCGAGGTCGATAACCCCCTGGAGCATCAGGTTAGCCTTCTCCAGCTGGTCATAGAAGAAGAGATAATCCTGAGAATACTCCACCACTCTGCCCTGCTTGTCGTTGAGGGCGAAGTTAGAACGGAGCACATTGAATCCGCTGAACATCCAGCAGCGGCCCGAACTCTTCTGGTTGTGAATGCTCTGCGAAGGAGTCTCGATACTGAAATGAGTATCAACAGGGGCCTCGTTGGCATGATTCTTCACAAGGTCATCAATGCTGTTGTTGGCAATCGCATTGAAGAGTGCCTTGTTGGCGACACCTGCCTGCTGGCTTTTCTCCATCTGCTGGAGAGCAGACTGACTGATGCCGCCACCCTTGGTCTGCGCCATCAGAGACATGGAAACCATCATCATGGTTCCCAAAAGTAATACATTTTTTCTCATCACGATAAAGGTATTTATTTGCTTATTTTTATATAACTAATTCCGAATTTCATTCCTTTTTCAGAAATTTCCTTTGCAAAAATACAAAGAATAATCGGAAAAAGCGAAAATATTGCCTCAAAAGTGCTTTATATAGGAAAAAAGCATTATCTTTGCACAAGATTTTCACGAAGAAAACATGGACAAGAACAAGTTTAGTCTATTAAATAGTATAAAATACCCGGAAGATTTGAGACGGCTGAGCATTGACCAGCTGCCACAAGTCTGCAAAGAGTTAAGAGAAGACATCATCGACGAGGTTGCCGTCAACCCCGGTCATTTTGCCTCCTCTCTTGGCGTGGTGGAAATAACCGTAGCCCTACATTATATCTACAACACCCCATACGACCGTATTGTATGGGATGTGGGACACCAGGCCTACGGACATAAGATATTAACAGGACGCCGCGACAACTTCTGTACCAACCGCAAGTTGCACGGCATCCGTCCATTCCCTACACCTTTAGAAAGCGAATATGATACCTTCGCCTGCGGACATGCGAGCAATTCCATCTCCGCAGCACTCGGTATGGCCGTTGCCGCACGCGAAAACGGAGATACCAACAGGCACGTAGTGGCCGTCATTGGCGATGGAGCCATGAGCGGCGGACTGGCTTTCGAGGGACTGAACAACGTATCAAGTACACCTAACGACATGCTCATCATCCTGAACGACAACGATATGAGCATCGACCGGGCTGTGGGCGGTATGGAGAAATATCTCCTGAACCTCGATACCAACGAGACCTACAACCGCCTCCGCTTCAAGGCTTCACAGTGGCTGCACTCCAAAGGTTATCTCAACGAAGACCGCAAGAAGGGCATCCTGCGCCTGAACAATGCACTGAAGTCGGCACTGAGTCATCAGCAGAACATCTTCGAGGGTATGAATATCCGCTACTTCGGACCTTTCGACGGTCATGACGTAAAGGAAGTGGCGAGAGTGCTCAAACAGCTTAAGAACATGAAGGGTCCTAAGCTGCTGCATCTGCATACCACCAAGGGAAAGGGTTACGAACCAGCCGAGAAGAGTGCCACCATCTGGCACGCACCAGGCAAATTCGATCCAGAAACAGGTGAGAGGCTCATTGCCGATACCAGCAACCAGCCTCCTAAATATCAGGATGTTTTCGGTGAGACGCTGCTTGAACTGGCTCAGAAAAATCCGAAGATTGTAGGTGTGACACCAGCCATGCCTACAGGATGCTCCATGAACATCATGATGAAGGCGATGCCAAACCGTACCTTCGATGTGGGTATTGCCGAGGGGCATGCCGTCACCTTCTCTGGAGGTATGGCGAAAGACGGACTCATCCCATTCTGCAATATCTACAGTTCGTTTGCACAGCGTGCCTACGATAACATTATCCACGACATGGCACTGCTCAACCTGCCGGTTATCATGTGTCTGGACCGTGCCGGACTGGTAGGCGAAGACGGACCAACCCATCATGGTGCCTTCGATATGGCGGCTCTCCGTCCGATTCCGCATCTCACCATCGCATCTCCGATGAACGAGCATGAGTTGCGCAACCTGATGTATTCAGCCCAGTTGCCAGGTCATGGCAGCTATGTAATCCGTTATCCGAGAGGCAAGGGTGTGCTCGTAGACTGGCGCAACCCTATGGAGGAAATCAAGACCGGTACCGGCAGAAAGCTGAAAGACGGAACCGATGTGGCTGTTCTCACCATCGGTCCTATCGGAAACGATGCCGCTCAGGCTATCGCTGAGGTTGAAGCCGAAACCGGAATGAGCATCGCCCACTACGATATGCGATTCCTCAAGCCACTCGATGAAAACATTCTGAAAGAGGTGGGCGAAAAGTTCAGTCGCATCATCACCATCGAAGACGGCGTTCGTATGGGCGGTATGGGCTCAGCCGTACTGGAATGGATGAACGACCATGACTATCAGCCAAAGATGACCCGAATGGGATTGCCAGATGAGTTTGTGGAACACGGAACCGTGGCACAACTCAGGGAAATCGTGCATCTCGATAAAGAATCAATCAAAGAAGCAATTAAGAAATGAAAATAATCATAGCTGGCGCACATGCCATAGGTACTCACCTGGCGAGACTCCTGTCACGCAGCAATGAAGAGATTACGCTCATCGATGAAAGCGAAGAGCGCCTGGCCAGCATTGGCTCCGACTGCGACCTGCTCACCATGCTGGGCAAGCCTACCAGTCTTCACATCTTACGCGATGCAGGGGTAGCAGATGCCGACCTCTTCATCGCCGTTACTCCGGTAGAAAGTACCAACATCACAGCTAGCATCCTTGCCAAGAACCTGGGTGCCAAAAGAACGGTGGCCCGTGTGGATAACCCGGAGTATATGGATCCTCAGGCTCAGGAATTCTTCAAAGGATTAGGTATCAACAAACTGATTTATCCGGAGATGCTCGCAGCCGTAGATATCAATAACGGACTGAAAATGAGTTGGGTACGTCAGCGTTGGGATGTGCACGACGGCGCACTCGTCATGCTCGGCATCAAACTGCGCGAAGGATGCGAGATACTGAACGAACCGCTCAAGAACATCAGCGGTCCTAACGACCCTTATCACGTGGTAGCCATCAAGCGAGGCAGTGATACCATCATCCCTGGCGGTAACGACGAGCTGAAACTCTACGACCTCGCCTACTTCATGACCACCCGTAACTATATCCCATATATCCGCAAGATTGTAGGCAAGGAGCACTATGTGGATGTGAAGAACGTGATGATTATGGGTGGCGGACGCACAGCCGTAAGAGCCGTGAAGAAGATGCCGGAATATATGGAATGCAAGATTATCGAGATGAGCGAGGAGCGCTGTGAATATCTCAACGATATTCTCGATGAGAACAAGACGCTCATCATTCATGGAGACGGACGCGACATTCCGCTGCTCGTAGAAGAAGGTATCCGCAGCACGCAAGCCTTCGTGGCACTGACCGGTAACGCCGAAACCAATATCCTGGCCTGTCTTACCGCCAAGAGAATGGGTGTGCGCAAGACGGTGGCTGCCGTAGAAAACGTAGACTACGTGAGCATGGCAGAGAGTCTGGATATCGGTACCATCATCAACAAGAAGATGATTGCCGCCAGCTACATCTACCAGATGATGCTCGATGCCGACGTGATGAACGTGAGATTCCTGATGAGCGCTAACGCCGATGTGGCTGAATTCATAGCCAAAGAAGGTTCGAAGGTAACCCAGAAACCGGTGAAGGAACTCGGCATGCCTATCGGTGTAACCATCGGTGGACTGGTTCGCGGTGAAGAAGGAATGCTCGTTTCGGGTAATACCCAGATAGAACCGGGCGACTCGGTGATGGTTTTCTGCCACAACATCAACATGAAGAAAATTGAGAAATACTTCATCTAAGCGTGAAGGAGATAGAGAAATACTTCATATATGATAAACAGAAAATTAATATATAAGATTTTAGGGCAACTGCTTTTCATAGAAGCATTCCTGCTCTTCGTCAGTCTGCTGGTAGCTTTCTATTACCAGCAGGACGACATCTTTGCCTTCATTGTGGCAACACTTACCACCATCGGAGGCGGACTGGTGCTGAAATGGCGAGGACACGGAGCCGATAACTCAATGTCGCGCCGTGATGCCTATCTCGTGGTAACGCTCTCATGGATTGTATTCAGTTTCTTCGGAACCCTCCCCTTCATGGTGAGTGGATACATCAACAACTTTACCGATGCATACTTCGAAACCATGTCGGGATTTACAACAACGGGAGCTACAATATTAGACGATGTAGAATGCTTCCCCCACGGACTGCTCTTCTGGCGTTCGCTCACCCAATGGATAGGCGGTCTGGGAATCGTATTCTTCACCATCGCCCTGCTGCCTTCGCTTGTAGGAGGACAGACCAAGGTGTTTGCTGCCGAGGCAACAGGACCTATCAAGACCAAACTGCATCCCCGGCTTTCCACTTCGGCTAAATGGATCTGGAGTATCTATCTGATGCTCACTATCGCCTGCATCGCATCCTACTATGTGGCAGGAATGAATCTCTTCGACAGTTTCAACTATGCGATGACCACTACGGCTACGGGAGGTTTCTCTACCCACAACAGCAGTACCTCGTTCTTCCATTCGCCGGCGCTGGAATACATCTGTGCCTTCTTCTGCTTCCTGTCGGGTGTTAATTTCACCCTGCTCTATGCAGCCGTCATCAAGTTCAAGATCAAGGATCTGTTCAAGAATTCAGAGTTTAAGTTCTATATACTCCTCGTTACAGCCTTCACGGCTTTCATCATGGTAGAGCTGATAGCGATGCGCAACTACGATGTGGAGCATGCCTTCAGAAGTGCTATCTTCCAGGTGGTATCATTCATCACCACCACGGGATTATTTAACGACGATGCTGCTGTGTGGCCTCACGTTACCTGGGTGGTATTGGCAGCCTGCATGTTCTTCGGAGCCTGCTCAGGCAGTACGAGTGGAGGTCTGAAATGTATCCGTGGTGTGATGCTGGTAAGAATGGTGAAGAATGAATTCCGCCAGATTCTGCATCCTAACGCCGTGCTGCCATTGAAGATTGATGGTGTGAACGTACCGATGCAGAAGCGTGTTACGCTGCTTGCCTTCCTCACCACCTATCTCATCATCTGTCTGGTGATATCGTTCACGATGATAGCCATGGGCATTGACAATACCAATGCCATCACTATCACCCTGAGTTGTGTGGGTAATGTAGGACCTACGCTGGGTACGGAAATCGGACCAACCATGTCGTGGAGCGAACTGCCGGATGTGGCAAAATGGTTCTGCTCGCTGATGATGCTCATCGGCCGTCTGGAGATATTCAGTGTGCTGGTTATCTTTACGCCAGCGTTCTGGAGAGAAAACTAACCTTCCCAGAGAGGAGTTGGAAACCAAGAGAGAAAAAATGATATTTGGAGTAAGAAATACGCTTACTAGACTAAGTATATTTCGCCCCAAAAGCGTTATATATAATAAGGTATAGGTTCAAAAGACCTTAACTGGAGAGTAAGAAACGGTGCTATCGAGCACAATTATAAACTAAATATAAGTAAAATGAAACCATTAAAATTTCAACCGCTATTAAAATCCACCATCTGGGGTGGCAGTAAGATTATCGCTTTCAAACATCTCGACGTAAAGCAGGAGAATGTGGGAGAAAGCTGGGAAATCTCTGGAGTACCAGGAAATGAAAGCATCGTGGCCGATGGCGAGATGCAGGGCAAGAGCCTCAACGAGGTTGTTGCAGAACTGAAGGGGAGTTTCCTCGGAGAAGAGAACTACAAGCGTTTCGGCAATGAGTTTCCACTGCTCATCAAGTTTATCGATGCCAACCGCGACCTCTCTATCCAGGTACATCCTAATGATGAAATTGCCAAGAAGCAAGGTAAGGAGCGCGGAAAGACCGAGATGTGGTATGCATTGCCATGTGAGCCGGATGCCAAACTCTACAACGGTTTGAAGATGCAGATTACACCTGAGCAGTACAAGGAGATGGTAGAGAATGATACCATTACCGATGCCCTGGCTCAGTATGAGGTAAAGGAAGGTGACTGCTTCTTTATCCCAGCCGGCAGAATCCATGCCATCGGAACAGGCTGTTTCGTTGCCGAGATTCAGCAGACCAGCGATGTTACCTATCGCATCTACGACTTCAAGCGTAAGGACAAGGATGGCAACTATCGCCAGCTCCACACCAAGGAGGCTGCCGAGTGCATCGACTACACCGTATTGCCAGACTATCGCCAGCACTACACTCCTGCCAAGAATCAGGGTGTAAGCATGGTGCAGTGCCCTTACTTCACCACAGCCGTTTATGATCTCGATGAGCCAATGACTTTGGATTATTCTGAGTTGGATAGCTTCGTGATTCTGATTGGCTTGAAGGGTGAGGCTAAGATTACCGACAACGAGGGTAACGAAATTACGCTCCAGGGCGGCGAGAGCATCGTTGTTCCTGCCAGCACCAAGACATTGAAGATAGAAGGAACCCTGAAGTTCCTGGAGACATACGTATAATTTTAAAGGTAAAAAAGTAAAAAGGTAAAAAGAGCCTGGCGGGATGTCATCTGCCTGCTTTCTTTTTACCTTTTTACTTTTTTACCTTTTTACTTTTTTACCTTTCCAAATACTTTTCCACATCCGCCTGAATTTTCTGGAATTCGGGAGAGAACTGGTAGAAGGTGTTCTTCTTCATCATCATCTTCACCTTGCCCAGACTATTCTCATAACATGCCATTTCGGTGCGGGCCTGCTCGGAATGGAGGGCACGGTCGCGGATTTCATTCTCCCTATCGTTGCGCAAAGCATCACAGACGCTCTGGACGATAGGACTAACTACCAGGTCGAAGAGATGATGCCCCTGAATATATAAATAGGTATTGCTCTCGTTTACACCCAGATTGTTGAGGTAAAGAGCCATTTCATCCAACTCATCCTTAAACTTCTTGAAGCGGCGCTCCAGCTGGAACAGCTTTGCCCGCACCTTCTTTCCCAAATAATCTATCGCCCATTTAGGATCCTGGATTCGGACAGAAGGCAACATGATGACCTTATCAAACTCCGCCATATCAAAATGCATCGACATCTTGCGATGACGCACATAGAACAGCATGTGCCATAAGAAGAGGGGCCAGATGGTACGGGAATAGGACTCAAGAAAACGCTCGAAATCGAAGATGCGACGGTCGTTGAGCGTCACCATCACACAGGTTTCGTGCAATCCTCTGGCATAACATTGGAAGTTTTCAATGGCATAGGCATAGGTATGGAAGATGTAAGGATTCTCCAACATCTGCTGGGAAGACTCGGTTGAGCCCTGACGCAGATAATCGTAATCGGCATCTACACAGGCTATCATATCCCTACCTACTCCCTTCAGCATACTGGAGATAGCAGCCTTCTTGCCTCGGTCTAAATGCTGGTTACGGGTAGGCAGCATGATATCAAAATAGCGTTTTTCATTCTCAAACTTTCCCAGTACAGAACGCCAGAAGAAGACATCATCATAGCTCTCGACGTAAGCCACAATCTTGCGCCGAGCCTTCTTCGAGGTCATCCTGTTGGCTGCCTCGAAGAACTGGGAATTGATATTATCGGTTAAACGTTTAGCCATAAGCTGAAAAAATCAACATTCAACACTTAACATTCAACATTACGAAATCGTAATATCATTCACATCCGTCACCCTATCGGTCCATCCATCCATGACCACAGCAGGACTGTGGGTGGTCATGATGATCTGGATATTCGGATTAAGCTGCAGCACCAGACCGATGAGCTGCTTCTGCCATTCGAAATGAAGGCTGATTTCCGGCTCATCCATAAAGAGGACGTATGACTGGTTGTCCTCCACCAGCACGGTGAGGAGGATGGCAAGAATCTGTTTCTCACCAGCCGAGAGCTGATAAGGCGAGAGCTGCTCGCCTATCTGGTTGAAGCGGATTTCATTGGCTGTACGAATGATGGTCTTGCCGGTATCCTTGAAAAGATTATCTACCATATCCTGAAACATCTTCTTCGGTTCACTCAGTTTCTGAGCCTTGAAGGCTGCATCCGGTTCGCCACTCTGCAAGACGGCGATGATGCGGTTGCCGATGTTCACCTGGTAATCCAGATACTTGCGCTGCAGCTGGAAGAGCTGCCAGTCGAGTTCGGTAACCAGGGTAAGGTCTATCTTGTTGATCATCTCGGCATTCATCAATGGTCTATCTACCGAGCGGATTACATCATATCTAATCCACTTTGCCTCCTCCGGCTCCACCTTCAGATGCACACCTTTGATCATGTGACTAGGGAATTCACCGCCAGCCGCCAGACCCTTTACCACCTTATTTAATATAGTACTCTTGCCCACGCCGTTTACACCACTCAGGATATTGACACGGCGGTCAAGGTTCCAAAGAATATGTTTGGTACCGCTCCAGAGAGATTCAATCTCTATCTGTTTGATATAATCAGCATATTTCTGCATAAGAATAATCTCCTATCTTTAATAGTCAAGAATGGAAAAAGACTATTGTCTAAACTTCTTAACTCCTTTAAGTTTCAAAAAATATACCGCAAATATAGCAAAATTCCTCGAATTTTTGTACCTTTGCACTCGATTTTATTCAAAAATAGGAAGATTTAAATAGAAATAAGGAAAAAATGGATAACAAACGACCTCTTATCGCCCACCTGTGCCTCTTCTGTTCCGGCGCATTCTGGGGACTGATGGCTCCCGTAGGCAAGGATGCCATGCTTCACGGCATCGACGGCATCGACCTGGTGAGCTTCCGTGTATTGGGTGGTGCCATCCTCTTCTGGCTCACCTCGCTCTTCACCAAGAAAGAGCATGTTCCAGTAAAAGACATCTTCAAGTTTGCTGCTGCCGGGCTCTTCGCCCTCGTGTTCAACCAGTGTTCTTACACCATCGGTCTGAACATGACCTCGCCTAGTAATTCCAGCATTATGACCACCTCGATGCCTATCTTCGCCATGATTCTCTCCTTCCTGATATTGAAGGAGCCTATCACCTGGAAGAAGGCGCTCGGCGTGCTGATGGGATGTGCTGGTGCTGTCATCATCATCACGACAAGTGCCACAGCAGGCAATGCCAAAGTGGGAAACATCTGGGGTGACCTGCTCTGTATGTCGGCGCAGCTTTCTTTCGCCCTCTACCTGTCGCTCTTCAAGAACCTGCTGTCTAAGTATTCGCTCTTCACCATCAACAAGTGGATGTTCCTCTGGGCAACGGTTCTGATATGGCCTTTCACCATCAGCCACGTGGTGAGCATCGACTTTGCCCATGTTCCGATGAGCACCTGGTGGGAAACGGGCTACGTGGTTCTCTTCGGCACCTATCTGGGTTACATCTGCATGATGATTGGTCAGAAGACGTTGCGCCCTACCGTGGTAAGTGTATATAATTATGTGCAGCCGCTGGTATCGGTTACCGTGAGTGTTATCGTGGGTCTCGCCGTATTCAAGGGTATGCAGGCGATTGCTGCCATCCTCGTATTCTCTGGTGTATGGCTCGTGGTAAAGAGCAAGTCGAAGCATGATATCGACCAGCACGACCACAGCCTGGCTTACGAGAAAAGGCATGCTTAAAAGATTTAATGTCGATTTATAAAACTGAAACTGTCCCCATCTGAAATAACAGATGAGGACAGTTTTTTATATAAGAAAAGAAGATCAGCAACCGAAGTAAACCATCAGTCCGCCCAATACGATATAAAGCAGGGCGTATGGGATGGCCGAACGGAGAATCTCTCCATCCTTTCCCTCCATATCGCAGGCTGCAGTCGCGATGGCGATACTCTGCGGACTGATCATCTTGCCACCCGTGGCTCCCGTAGTGTTGGCAGCAACCAGCCAGTTTTCCTGACCGCCCTCCATACCATAGAATGTGCTCTGCCCCGTCATACCCAACTGGTTGGCAACATGAGCCTGGAGCTTGGCAAAGAGAATATTCGAAGAGGTATCAGACCCCGTTACGAAGGTTCCGATGGCACCAATCATCGGCGCAACCAGAGGATAGAAATCTCCCGTTACTGCCACCAGTCCAGAGGCGATGGCAGTAATCATTCCCGAATAGTTCATCACACTCGCCAGAGCTATCAGCGAACAGATGGTCACCACCGTCTTTCGCAGATTCACCATGGTACGGGCTAGAATCACCATCAGTCGCTTAAGGCTCAATCCCTGTATCAGTCCACCAATCGTAGCACCCAGGAAGAGCATCAGGCCCGCATTGGAAATCCAGCCAAACTTAAAGGTGCTGTCGAGCACTGGCAGATGAACCGCACTTACCAGATGGCTCTTGAGGAAAGCATTGACCGGAGGACAGAGTGCGCCGGAAACCAGGATGAATATCAATATAAAGAGGTAAACGCTCCATGCCTTCAGGCTCTCGGCGAAAGTAAAGGTTTCCTTATCCTGCACCTTGCTCTTGCTGGCAAACACCTTAGCGTATGCGATGATGGCGATAATGGCAGCCAGCGAACCGATGATGGCTGGAGTCTCCGAACCGAGATAATAGCCGCAGACAAACTGCACTACCACAGAAATCACTCCCACCCAGAGAGCGATGATGAGATTCTTGATAAGATTGTGCTTATCGGTAAGCGTCAGGATGATGAAAGGCAGGATGATAAAGAGAGGTGCCAGCTGGATAATGGCGAAGGCCGAAGTCTCGCAAATCTGTGCCGCCGAAGCCGATCCGCTTTCAGCCACCTCGTTACAGAGCGTAGTAACCGGTACACCCACGGCACCAAATCCCGTAGCCACGGTATTACCGATTAAGGAAACCAGAGCCGAGAACATCGGTTTGAATCCGAGTCCGATGAGGATGGCAGCAGGTATCGCCACCGCCGTTCCGAAGCCCGCCATACCTTCGAGCAGTCCGCCGAATCCCCATACGAGGAGCAGCACGAGCAGCCCCTTATCATCGGTAATCGATGTAAACTGCCTCTTGATTACGTCTATCTGCTTGCTTTCCACGAGGATATTATAGCTGTAGATAGCCATCAGGATGATGATGAGAATCGGGAACACCGCCTTCAGGATGCCTTCCACCACCGCCCATCCCGTCAGGGCGATTACGCTATCCTCCGCATGTTCCGCGGCTATCATGCCTAGCGGCGAAGCTGCAAAGAGAGCGAGCAACACGGTAATTACGAGCGTCAGCAAGGCGCTCTTATGACCTGCCATCTTGAAGCCGAGCATCAGGATGAACAGCAACACGATGGGAATAATAGAAACTATTGATGCCATAAGCCATTCAGTTTTTAAATGTTTTCGATTGCTAAATTTTATGTTTATGACTGCAAAAATAACATTTTTCTTTGAAAAAAGAAAGCATTTTTAAAAAAAATCTTTTATAAGATGTCCGATTTTTCAATTTCATACGTCTATAGAATGTAAAGGTTATGAGAACAGAAGAATTCAACCATATCATCCTACCGATGCGCAGCAACTTGAAAGCGTATGCGCTAAGGTTGACTGAGAGTGACGACAATGCCGAAGACCTCGTGCAGAAAGTCATGCTCAGGCTGTGGGACATGCGCCAGAATATCCAGGCAGAAGATAACCTCAAGGCGCTAGCCATCACCATCATGCGCAACAAGTTTTATGACCAGTGCCGACATGAGGAGCGGAACTTCACCACCGACAGGGTGATGGAAGTACCCATAGAAGACCGGCGGGCAGAGCAACGGGACGAGGTAAATCTCATCAAGCAGATAGTGGCACAGCTCCCGCCCTTGCAGCAGCAGATATTCCGCATGAAGGAGATAGAAGGCTATACTGCCGATGAAATCATGCAGATAACGGGATGTACTGCCGATAATCTCCGAAAGAATCTCTCCAGAGCCCGACTCAAAATCAGAGAGACCTATATGAATATCGTGAAACAGAACAAAATAAAGAAGGAGGAAAAGTTATGAATGATGAAATAAAAAGAATAGAGAACTTGCTCGACAAGTATATGGATGGAGCCACTTCCAATGAGGAAGAGGCAACGCTCAGAAAATATTTCGAAGAGCATGCCAATGATATTCCTGAAGAATGGGAATCCTATCGCGCCCTCTTCAGCTATATCGGATTCGAACAGATGAATCTTTCTCAAATTCTAAAAGAAGAAGAGAAGGAGGAGGATTTCGAAAAGAAAGATATTGCAAAGGAGAATATCGAAAAGAAGGAAGAAGGGGAAATCCTGAAGAAGGAAGCTTCTCGCAGCAGATGGCTCAAATATTTCGGCACTTCTGTGGCAGCAGCCGCTATCATCGCATTCCTGATTATGGGCATCCAGAAGATAGCCCAGCCTCAGCCTGAATGTTATGCGGTTATCGATGGAAAGGTTTATACCGACCAGGAGTTCGTTCATAACGAAGCCCTGGATGCCCTGGAAGATGTTTCGGCAGATTCCGAAGATCCATTCAGTGCCCTGGATATGATGAAACAATAAATCAAACTATAAAGTATAATATATATAATAAGGTATAGAATATGAAACGATGCAACTTGATAAAACGCTTCTTCATCGGACTGCTTCTTATCGTGGTAGCCTCGATTTCGGCTAATGCCCAGGAGGGGCTGTACGTAAAAAGCATATTCCAACGCTTCGGACACGCCAAGGGATGCAAGATGGTTACGATGCAGAATGCGCAACTCAAAGGTTACAGGCTCAAGATATACAAGAGTCTGGTATACCTCAAATCCGCAACCTATAGGGTTTAGTGGGATTTTGCTTGCAAAGCGACAA
>ENA-OPVY01000553-OPVY01000553.1-human-gut-metagenome-genome-assembly--contig:-NODE-553-length-28851-cov-11.996979_pt1 | contig 28851 bp, 24 predicted proteins | sample MGYA00241503_ERZ501998 | MGnify/ENA primary metagenome ERZ501998 (study PRJEB25962, sample SAMEA2042107) | human gut metagenome | biome: human gut; feature: human-associated habitat; material: faeces... | reverse complement strand
GTGTAGACTTACCAAGAGAAAAACGTATTGAAATCGGTCTTACCTACATTTATGGTATTGGTAGACCAAGCGCAGACAAAATCCTTGCAAAGGCAGAAGTTAATCCTGACACACGTGTCAGAGATCTGACTGATGACGAAGTAAAGAGACTCAGCGCAGTTATTGATGAAACAATGACAGTAGAAGGTGACCTTCGTAGAGAAATCGCCCTCAACATTAAGAGACTGCAGGAAATCGGATGCTACAGAGGTATCCGTCATCGTAAAGGACTTCCGGTTCGTGGTCAGAAGACTAAGACCAACGCCAGAACACGTAAAGGTCCTAAGAGAACAGTAGCTAATAAGAAGAAATAAATAAAGCTTTAAACATCTGATAAGCGTAAGCTGATCTTATGAGGAAGCTTGCATGGACACTTGATGAATGACGAGCGAAGCGAGGAAATGAATTTAGTGGACATGGTGTTTCTTGTAACATATATTTGATTGATAAATAGGAAAGTGTAGGTTAGTTTTAAAATGGCTAAAGTGACTAAAAAAGCGACTGCAAAACGTCGTGTCAAGAAAAACGTTGAACACGGACAGGCACATATTCAGTCTTCTTTCAACAATACAATTGTTACTCTGACTGACAATGAAGGAAACGCTCTTTCATGGGCAAGTGCTGGTGGTCTTGGATTTAGAGGTTCAAGAAAATCTACTCCTTATGCAGCACAGATGGCAGCTGAGACTGCAACAAAAGCTGCACTTATTCATGGTTTAAAAACTGTAGATGTTATGGTAAAAGGACCAGGTTCTGGACGTGAAGCTGCAATCCGTGCCCTTCAGGCTTGCGGACTGGAAGTAACAAGCATCCGCGACGTAACTCCGGTACCACACAACGGTTGCCGCCCACCAAAACGCAGAAGAGTCTAATTGATTTAGAATATTAGGAGGTATTTGAGAAATGGCAGTAAATAGAGTGCCTGTTCTGAAAAGATGCAGATCCCTTGGCCTGGATCCGATTTATTTAGGAATTGATAAAAAATCCACAAGACAGTTAAAACGTGCAAATCGTAAAATGTCTGAGTATGGTTTACAGTTAAGAGAAAAACAGAAAGCAAAATTCATCTACGGAGTTCTGGAAAAACCTTTCCACAACTACTACGACAAAGCTGACAGAATGCCTGGACAGACTGGTGCAAACCTTATGATCCTTCTTGAGAGCAGACTTGACAATGTAGTATTCCGTATGGGATTTGCAAGAACAAGAAAAGAAGCTCGTCAGATTGTTGACCACAAGCATGTACTTGTAAACGGAAAATGTGTAAACATTCCTTCCTACCTTGTAAAAGCCGGTGATCAGATCGAGATCAGAGAAAAATCCAAAGGTTCTGAAAGATACAAAGGTATCCTTGAAGTAACTGGTGGACGTCTTGTTCCGGAATGGATCGATGTAGATCAGGAGAACTTAAAAGGAACTGTAAAAGAACTTCCTAACAGAGAAGCAATTGATGTTCCTGTAAACGAGATGCTTATCGTCGAGTTGTACTCCAAATAATCCATAGGATTATATCATAGAAAATTACCTGGTAATATTTCTATTATTTATACGATTCAGTGGTTGATTATTATCTTCCGCTGAATTGTAGTATTTGAATGAATACCCCTCAAACTTTTATTAACCCAGAAGGAGGGAACCCTATAGTGTTTGATTTTAATAAACCTAAGATCGAGATTACCGAATTATCTGAAGATAAAAAATTTGGCAGATTCGTAGTTGAGCCTCTGGAAAGAGGATATGGAACTACACTTGGAAATTCTTTAAGAAGAATTATGCTGTCTTCCCTGCCGGGTGCAGCTGTAAGCCAGGTTAAAATTGATGGTGTGCTTCACGAATTCAGCTCCATTCCGGGCGTAAAAGAAGACGTGAGCGATATTATCATGAATCTGAAGAGCCTTGCTATTAAGAACCACAGCACAGACAATGAGCCGAAAACCGCATACATTGAATGTGAAGGAAAAGGTGTTGTAACTGCAGCTGATATCCAGGCTGATCAGGATATCGAGATCATGAATCCGGATCAGGTGATTGCTACTTTAAACGGTGGCAAGGACTGCAGACTTGCTATGGAGCTTACTATTACAAAAGGCCGCGGATATATCAGTGCTGATAAAGGTAAATCTGATGATATGCCGATCGGTGTACTTGCAGTTGATGCTATCTATACACCGGTAGACAGAGTCAACATGACTGTAGAGAATACACGTGTTGGTCAGGTAACCGATTATGATAAGCTGACACTGGATGTGTATACAAACGGTACACTTGATCCGGATGAGGCGGTAAGCCTTGCAGCAAAAGTATTAAGCGAGCACTTGAGCCTTTTCATTGACCTTTCCGAGAATGCAAAGACCGCTGAGGTTATGATTGAGAAAGAAGACAATGAGAAAGAAAAAGTCCTGGAAATGAGCATTGATGAACTTGAGTTATCTGTTCGTTCCTATAACTGCTTGAAGAGAGCCGGCATTAATACAGTTGAAGAATTATGTAACAAGACTTCTGATGATATGATGAAGGTTCGTAACCTTGGACGTAAATCATTAGAAGAAGTTCTTGCGAAACTGAAAGAGCTGGGCTTACAGCTTCAGCCTGCAGAAGAGTAAGAATTGATCAGGTTATTGGTTCTCTAAGGGAACAATAACCAGTTAGCAAAGAGATATTATACGGTGGGGATGCCTAAGCAGTCGGACAGTAAGACCGAACAAGCGTGCCCGGCTGTCCCACAGATGGAGGAAAATTAAATGGCAAAATATAGAAAATTAAGCAGAACTTCTGACCAGAGAAAAGCATTACTGAGAAGCCAGGTAACAAGCCTTTTATATCATGGAAAAATTGTTACTACAGAAGCTAAAGCAAAAGAAATCCGTAAAATCGCAGAAGGCCTTGTAGCTATGGCTGTTCGTGAAAAAGATAACTTCGAAACTGTTACTGTAACTGCTAAAGTTGCTCGTAAAGATGCTGAAGGCAAGAGAGTAAAAGAAGTTGTTGACGGAAAGAAGAAAACTGTATACGATGAAGTACAGAAAGAGATCAAGAAAGATGCTCCTTCCAGACTTCACGCTCGTCGTCAGATGATGAAAGTTTTCTACCCGGTTAAAGAAGTACCTGCAAAGGGTGCCGGAAGAAAGAAAAACACTAAAGACGTAGATATGGTTGCTAAGATGTTCGATGAGATCGCTCCAAAATACGCTGACCGTAACGGTGGTTACACAAGAATCGTTAAGATCGGACCGCGTAAAGGCGATGCTGCAATGGAAGTACTGATCGAATTAGTATAATCCAGCCAGATTTTCGATTTTATATTTGTCCAGACGATGATAAGACTGCATATGTATGGTGTTCATGCCGTATATATGCAGTTTTTTTGTTATGCTATAGGAAATCACTTCCTGTAACATAACCGTTTATTACCCTTGATTATTTGAGCCAGATAGCGTAAAATCGTAGAGTATATAAAAACCATATTGATGAAGAAGTGTTAAATAAGACATTGGACTGTTACAAAATACGAGAGCAAAAGATAAGCGAGGAATACAAATGACCGGCAGGAGATTGAAAAATTGAGGCAGAATACGAAAAAGAAACGATCAGGATTTGGTTATTTCATCAGGATGTTTTTGTTGTTGGTGGAATTACTGGCTGTTACACTGTTTCTGTGGGGAAATGATGCTTATTCCATATCTGCCACCACACCTGAATTTAAGTGGGAAAATTATAAAACGATCGCACATGCACTGGGAGGGATTGGTGATAAAACCTATCTGAATTCAAAAGAGAGTTTTCTGGCAGGCTATCAGATGGGGTGCAGGTTGTTTGAAGTTGATCTTGTGAAGACATCTGACAATGTATGGGTGTGCCGCCATAGCTGGTATCAGTCTCTTGGACAATGGGAAGGCGATGAAAAGAAAGTTCTGTCCTCAGAGGAATTCTTATCCCGGCCCATTTATGGAAAATATACTCCTATAACATTTGAAGATCTGCTGGTGCTGCTGAGCGATTATCCGGATACTTTTGTGATGCTGGATTCCAAGCAGTATTCTGTCCGTAATTATCAGAAGACGGTGGAGGACTATGCTGATTATATCGAACTTGCAGAAGCGGCAGGTGTTCCGGATGTGATGGGACAGATCATACCGGAAATCTATAATCAGGCAATGTTTGCCGGAACAGCACTGCTGTATGATTTTCCTGGATATATTTATTCCTTATGGCAGGAATATTCTACAGAAGAACTGACTGAGATCGCAGCATTCTGTAAAGAAAAAAATATTCAGGCAGCTACAGTCTATTATAAATACTGGTCAGAGGATGTGCAGGAGATTTTTGACAAAAAAGGGATCAGGTTATATATTTATACTGTGAATGACCTGAAGGAAGCACAATATTATATGCAAGAGGGTGCGGCAGGTGTATGCTCAGACTATCTGCAGGATACTATGTTTAACTGATCTGTCCTGTCGGCATTATGAAATGGTCATAGAGGATTATTATAGCTGTAGCTGTTCTAGAGCGTGTCTGAAAAATCATTCCCGCAATCTGCACGCCCCGCTTTGCGGTATATTTTGCTCGAATTCGGTTGCCGTAGCCCGCTACGACGCCCTCATCCGGGCAAAATCTCCCACAAATTGTGACATACATCTTGCGGAAAGCATTTTTCAGACACGCTCTAGGATGAATAAGGGCAAAGATATCAGGAACAAAAAGAATTTTAAATAAGCGGCAATAACAAAGATTATATTATAAAGGAAATTATCATACACAATGAAAATAAGAGTAATGATTGCTGTCTGTGCAGCAAAATTTGTAGGATACGTATGTAAGAAAATGGGAAGACAGGGTGTGACCTGGGCAGGAAAAGTGGCGATTAAGATCTGTCCGGACATTCTGGAACAGCTTTCCTCACAGGTACGAAAGGCTATTTTTGCAACCTGCGGTACAAATGGAAAGACAACTACCAACAATATGCTCTGTGCGGCACTGGAAGCGGAAGGACAGAAAGTAATCTGTAACCATACAGGTTCCAATATGCTCAATGGAGTTGTTGCCGCATTTGTGCTGGCTTCGAAATGGAATGGTAAGATTGATGCGGACTATGCATGCATTGAGGCCGATGAAGCATCCACCAGACATATTTTTCCGAGAATCAAGCCGGACTATATGCTTCTGACAAATCTTTTCCGCGACCAGCTTGACAGATACGGAGAGATTGATATCACTATGAACATTCTGGAAGAAATGATGCGCAAGGTTCCGAAGATGCAGATTATTGTAAACGGTGATGATGCATTATCCGCATATCTTGCCATGGATTCCGGGAATCCATATGTAACTTATGGTATCAGTAAACCGGTGATCAAATCTGCGGCAAATGAAATCAGGGAAGGACGTTTCTGTAAGCGATGCGGTGAAAAACTGGAATATCGTTTTTATCATTACAGCCAGCTGGGAGATTATTATTGTCCAAAATGCGGATTTGCAAGACCGAAGCCGGATTTTGATGCGGAGGATGTAAAGGTAGGCGACCAGCTCAGCTTTTGTGTAGAAGGAAAACACATTGTAGCAAATTATAAGGGATTTTATAATGTGTATAATATACTGGCAGCTTATGCGGGAGTGAGGACTGCGGGATTTGCGGGAGAGCATTTCGGGGATATGCTCCGCAGATTTAATCCGGAAAACGGACGTATGGAGCAGTTTCGCATTAAGGGAACAGGAGTAACCTTAAATCTTGCCAAGAATCCGGCGGGATTTAATCAGAATATTTCCGCAGTGATGCAGGATCAGGCACCGAAGGACATCATTATTGCGATCAATGATAATGCTCAGGACGGAACAGATATTTCCTGGCTCTGGGATGTTGACTTTGATCTTCTCGGAAATGATTCAGTGAAATCTATTACTGTAAGCGGTATCCGCTGTCAGGATATGCGTCTGCGGCTGAAATATGTGGATATCCCGTCTGTCCTCGAGGGCGATGTTGAGAAAGCAATTCGCGACAGAGTAGAGGACGGAGTGGGGAATCTGTATGTGCTGGTAAACTATACAGCATTATTCAGTACCAGAAATATTCTGAAGAGACTGGAGGGTGAGAGATAATGAAAATCACAATAGGACATTTATATCCGGATCTTCTGAATCTTTATGGCGACAGAGGTAATATTCAGTGTCTGATGAAGAGATGCCAGTGGCGTGGGATTGAGGCTGAGACCATACCGTTTGAGCTGGATGATAAAATAGATTTCTCGAAGCTTGATATCGTACTTCTGGGTGGCGGTTCGGACAGAGAGCAGATGATCGTATGTGAGAAGCTTCAGGAAATCCAGCCGGATTTTAAGGCTTATGTGGAAGATAACGGCGTTGTCATTGCAATCTGCGGTGGCTATCAGTTACTTGGAAAGTATTACAAAACAGATCAGGGAAACATGAAAGGACTGGACCTGGTAGACTTGTTTACAGAGCAGGGCGAAGGCCGTCTGATCCAGAATATCGTTCTGCAGAGTGATCTGTTTGATATGCCGATCGTTGGATTTGAGAATCATGGAGGAAGAACCTGCATTAATAATAACAAACCATTGGGAAAAGTACTTTACGGTGCAGGAAATGACGGTAAGTCAGGCTATGAAGGCGTAGTATATAAGAATGTGATAGGGACTTATCTGCATGGACCGTTACTTCCGAAGAATCCGCAGCTTGCAGACTGGCTCATTCAACATGCGCTGGAAAGAAAGTATGGAAAAGAAACAGAACTTACACCGTTAGATGACAGTCAGGAAAAAGAAGCAAATGACTATATATACCACAGATTTGTAAGAGGATAATTATGGCGAAATCATGTAATCAAAAAGGAAAAATACTGTATCTGCAGAAAATGCTGTCTGAGACAACCAGCCAAAAGCCTGTCACCATGCAGGAGATTCTGGCAAAACTGGAAGAACAGGGGATTCGAGCTGAGCGAAAGAGTATTTATGATGATATGGAAACCCTGCGTGATTTTGGAATGGATATACATTACAGAAGAGGACGGGAAGGAGGATATTATGAGGAAAAATCTGCTTCAGATAAAACAGAAGCAGATAATACGATAATACATCAGCCAGATGGCGAAACAGGAGAGAAATCTGAAAATGTGCAGGAACAGATTGGAAAAGAATCTGAAGCACCTGCAAAGATCAGTGCTCCGACACCCTCCCAAACAGGAGAGAATATAAAAGAAATCAGGCTTGTATGTCAGAATTCTACAAAGAAAAAAATCCAGCGTACCTTTGGTTCGGAGATTTTCTGCAAAATAAAGGGGGAGGATAATTTTATTGTAACTGTTGAGGTTGTGGTTGATAAGGCATTTTTTGGATGGTTGACTTCTATGGGAAGAAATGTACATATTCTGAAACCAAAGAAAGCAGCCGTTGCCTATCGGGATTATCTGAAGAACATTGCAAAAGATTATAAGGGAATTGATAAATAAATATGATATCAGAAAGGATCGTATTATGAAAAGAAGAGCAACAGCTATTCTGCTTGGAATAATGGTATCCTCCATGTTCCTGTCTGCCTGCGGGAAGAATGAGGCAAAAGAAGCAGCAAATGAAAGCGCCCAGGTAGAAGAAGAGGGCGTAGGCGAAGTAACTGAGGAAGGTGAAAAAGTAGAGGCAGAAAATAAAAATGCTTCTGATGCCGATGACAGCAGCAAGGCAGGAGACAGTGCAAAATCAGACGAAGACAATAAAGAGACATCAGTGAAGGAGGAAGAAGACGGAGATTCTTCAGGAAAAGATTCAGATGATGAATCAGAGGAAGATGCTGAGGTAACGGAAGCTTCTGCCGGAAAGATAGGTGTGCTTCTTTCTGATGACGATGAGGATGCAAAAATTGACAGCGAAGAGATGACTTCGCAGATTGAAGATGGAGGATATGAGGCAGATGTGAAGAATGCCGGCGGCGATCCTGCGCTTCAGATTTCCCAGATTCAGGAATTTATTGATGAGCAGGTTTCTGCCCTGATCATTGATCCGGTAGATTCCTATGGTCTGACAGATATCCTGAAAACTGCCAAAGAGCAGGAAATACCGGTTATTTCCTATGACAGTCTGATCCGGGATACTGCGGATATCAATTATTATGCAACTTATGATACCAGAGCAATAGGAAAGGATATTGCCAAAGAAATTATCAAAAAAATGGATCTGGATAAAGCCAGAGAGGATAAGAAGTCTTATACAATAGAATTTCTCATGGGATCTCCGGATGACAATGCTGCACTGTTTCTGTGTAATGGAATCCAGGAAGGGCTTCAGGAATATCTGGATGATGGAACACTTGTATGTAAATCCGGAAATACGTCATTTGATGATACAGGAATCATGAGATGGAGCGAGACATCTGCAAAGACAAAACTTGATTCGATTATAAGTGAGTTTTATGCAGAGGAGAAGGCTCCGGATATTATCTGTACTGCATATGACGGATTTGCTTATGCTGCAGAGGAAATTTTAAGTGACAGTGGTCTGGAACCGGGAAGTGATGAATGGCCGATGATCACAGGATATGGCAGTGAGGCACAGGCAGTAAAGGATATTGCAGCAGGTAAAATGTCATTTACCATGTTTATGGACCGTAAGGAACTGGCTAAGGGCGGAGCACAGATGGCCATTGACTATCTGACAGGAGAGAAAGTTGACGTAAAAGATTATTCACAGTATGATAACGGAGTAAAGATTGTGGGAACTTTTACATGTGGAGCACAGATGATCGACAAGGATAATTATCAGATTCTTGTGGATAACGGAACTTATACGGAAGATGAGATCGCTCCTGATTCCACACCGACACCGGAGGTGACACCTGAGCCAGAGGCAACACCTGTGCCGAAAGTGACATTAAAGACAGCCTCAGAGGAAGATTCAAAAGAAGTGACACCAACTCCCAAAACAGAAGATAAATCAGAAGGTGAAACGAGAGAAAATCTGATCTATGATTCCGAAGATAACTCAAAAGTGGAGAAAACATCAGATCAGAAAAAATAAAGAATTCATAGAACAAAAAAGGATGGGTTTTCCCATCCTTTTATAGTTAATCTCTGAAGGTTAAGGAATCGTCTGTCATGGAATCAACAATGGCAAGAGATTCAAGACGGATTCCCATATCGCGGATCTCCTGACCGCCATGCTGGAATCCTTTCTCAATAACAATACCGGCTCCTTCAAGAGTTGCCCCTGATTTCTTAACAATATCGATCAGGCCGAGAAGTGCACATCCGTTAGCAAGGAAATCATCAATCAGAAGTACATGATCTTCAGGTCCGAGAAACTTCTTGGAAAGGATCACATCATATACTTTCTTATGAGTGAAAGATTCTACTTTAGTTGTATACATTTCTCCATCCAGATTCACGCTCTGTGCTTTCTTGGCAAAAACTACAGGTACATCAAAGTACTGTGCAGCAATACAGGCGATACCGATACCGGATGCTTCAATTGTAAGGATTTTAGTGATTGGACAGTCGGAGAAGCGGCGTTTGAATTCTTTGCCGATTTCATTGATGAGGGTAATATCCATCTGATGATTTAAGAAACTGTCTACTTTTAAAATATTTCCCGGTTTTACAACTCCATCCTTAAGAATTCGGTCTTTTAAAAGCTTCATAGATTTCTCTCCTTTATATATGTAATTAGTTTGTAGCTGTCGGTAACTATCCGGTACACTGCTTCCCGAAAGTACTGAATAGTTACAGTTACTGTGAATATGCAGAATTCAAAAAAACATCAGGCTGCAAAATGAACAGTAACATTGCTGTTTTGATAATTATAGACTATGATACGCTATAATTCGTCTTCATGCAATTATTTTTGACAAAAAATCTAAAAATAATTATAATAGTCTCAGACTGGTTGGGAAAAACCGCAGGACAATCTGTGCAGATTGCCGTAAATCAGCCGAAGAGGGCTGCGAAAAAATAAGCAGCGAGCTGGGTCTTAAATAGTGAAACGGATTGTGAATATCCGTCTTACGGACTGGAGATGGAATATGAAAGAATATGAACTGATATGGGAAATTTTTAATAAATGTCCGCGGAATCAGATGCGTGATGTTTTTGTGGAAGAGCTGGAACTTGAGGATCCGGAAGAATATATCAGAAATAAATTCAAAGGAAAAGAAGTTTCCTATGAAAAAACTGTCCTGGAGGATGGAACCATTATTTTTGATATTACGACTTCACAAATAAAACAGCGTTGCTCCTTTACAGAAATTTGACAAATGTGGTATAATATCATTTACGCTGTACGGAAGTGCTGTAAGCAGGAAAGCCACAGACAGTGTGTGAGGATATAAAGACAGTTAAGCGGTAAAGAATCGGATATTCTGAAAGAGAAAGGGGAATGTTATGGCCGAGGAACAAAAGACACATACGCATGTACTGGAGGATGGGACGGTAGTTGAACATTCTCACGGGGAGCATGGGCATCATCACAGTCATGCGCATACAAAGGCAGTGCTGAATCGTATGTCCAGAGCAATCGGACATATGGAATCTATCAAACGTATGATAGAGGACGGAAGAGACTGTGCGGAAGTTCTGATACAGCTTTCAGCAGTGAAATCTGCTATCAATAATACAGGTAAGATCATTCTGCAGGATCATATCGAACACTGTATCGTAGATGCAGTGGAACATGGTGATAAAGAGGCAATTAAAGAACTTGAGGTAGCAATTGACAGATTTGTAAAGTAATATGCGTACTCTGGAGCTTGTTTGAAAAATGCTTTACGCAAGATGTGTGTCACAATTTGTGGGAATGATTTTTCAGACACGCTCCACACTGGCAATAGAGAATATTTTGTTATTGTTCACACATCACTATCCCGCGAGGTGTTTTGGCATGAATATGCCAAAATCCCGAGACATACAAGCCAAAATTCCATTGCCGCAGGCAATCTGGAATGAATTTTGGCTACGTTACTGTGAACGGAGTGAACAGTAACAATATTTTGTCAGTACAGCAGTGCGTAAATATAAAGGAGAAGATTAATTATGGCAAAAGAATGTAACAACACTTCATGCGACAAAGCAAGCTGCGAAGGTTGTTCAAGCAGCAAGAAACAGCAGAGCTTTCAGGCAGAAATGAATGCTCAGTCAAATGTAAAACATGTGATCGGGGTTGTCAGCGGAAAGGGTGGCGTTGGTAAATCCTTCGTAACAGGCTCTCTGGCAAACATGATGGCAGCACAGGGATATAAAGTCGGTATCCTGGATGCGGATATCACAGGACCGTCCATCCCGAAAATGTATGGATTAAAGGGTGCAGCAATGGCAAATGATGAAGGTATCTACCCGATGATCACAAAAAACGGGATCAAGGTAATGTCCATCAACCTTCTGCTTCCTACAGAGGATACTCCTGTAATCTGGAGAGGTCCGGTTCTTGCAAATATGGTAAAACAGTTCTGGACAGATGTTATCTGGGGCGACGTAGACTATCTGTTTGTGGATATGCCTCCTGGAACAGGTGATGTTCCGCTTACAGCATTCCAGTCTCTGCCGATCGAAGGAATCGTGATCGTAACATCACCTCAGGATCTGGTTAAGATGATCGTTAAGAAAGCCTTTAATATGGCTGAGATGATGAAGATACCGGTACTTGGAATCGTAGAGAACTACAGCTATGTGAAATGTCCGGACTGCGGAAAAGAGATCAAAGTCTTCGGTGAGAGCCATATTGATGAGATCGCAGCAGAGCTGAAGGTTCCTGTACTTGGAAAAATGCCGATTGATATGGATTATGCAACCAAGGCAGACGGCGGATTCTTTGCAGCAATCGATAATCAGTATATTACTGATGCACTGGCTGTAATGCCGAAATAAGAAAAAGAAGTTCTCATTCAGTAAGAAACGCGATTATAAAAATTGTTGTTTCAGTACTGAGTGAGGACTTCTTTTATTATATGGAAGTAAACATTTCAATAAAGCGTTCAGCAGCCTGAGAGACAGTAAGACTGTCATGCTGGGCAAGTATAAGCTGACGTCCGGGAAGAGGCTCTTTTAACATGAGCGGTGTCAGCTGATCATTTTCTTTTAACATATAATCAGGAACACAGGCAATCCCCAGTCCGATCCGTGCCAGATCCAGAAGCAGGTCATTACTGTTTAACTCTACTTCAGGAAGAAGTTTGAGATTATGGGCTGTGAATGCCTCTCGCAGATATTCACTGGTGGTACTTTTGGGGGAAAGCATCAGGATTGGATAGTTCAGAAGCTCCTGCAGTTCGGTCTGAACAGTGTGTACAGGAAAGTAATCCGTATTGGCAACGAATACATCGTGGAATTCTTTTAGCACACGTGTCTGAAAATGACTGCCAAGTCTGGAATTAGGACAGTTGCATACAATCAGATCTGCCTGACCTTTCTCCAGAAGCTCTGCACAGCCGATGGAGGTACTGTTTGTGACTTTGATACGGACATCCGGATAGGTTTGATGGAATTTCTGAAGATAATCAATGAGAAAATACCGGCAGATCGTATCGCTGGCAGCAATACGCAGCTGGCCTTTCAGCAGATTGTCTCCTGACAGGAGAGATTCTCCCTCGTCCAGAAGTTGGAGAGCCGGTTTTACATGCTGGAGCAGAAGTTCTCCTTCAGGAGTTAACAATACTTTCTTGGTACTGCGGATAAAAAGAGGATGATTTAGCTTCTTTTCCAGAGTTTTAATGGACTGGCTGACTGCTGACTGGGAGATAAAAAGCTGGCGGGAGGCCTCTGAGAAGCTGAGGGTGGTGGCAACATAGTAGAATACTTTGTATAGTTCAAGATTAATATCCATAGAAATAAATCCTTTCATAAAATAATGTGATGATACAAATTGTCGGCAACAATGGAACTTTAGATTGTATGTCTCGGGATTTTGGCATATTCATTCCCCAATATCTCGTCGACAGTGGAGTGTGAACGGTGATTAATTAACTATATTAATAAAAAATATAAGATATATTAATTTTACTAATGATATTTCCTATGATACTATAAAAGAAGCAATAGTCAAGCATTTTTAAAACAATGCATACATAAGAAAGGAGTTTCTATGAGTAACGTAAGACGTGTCTATGTAGAAAAGAAACCGGCCTTCGCTGTACAGGCAAAGGAATTAAAACATGAGGTCAGCAGCTATCTGGGAATTAAATCCGTAACAGCAGTACGTGTGCTGATCCGCTATGATGTAGAAAATATTTCTGATGAAGTTTTTGATAAAGCATGCAAAACTGTTTTTGCAGAGCCACCTGTAGATGATTTATATCTGGAGAATTTTGAGGCAGCAGAAGGCTCCCGCATCTTTTCTGTAGAATTTTTACCGGGACAGTTTGACCAGAGAGCAGATTCTGCTGTTCAGTGTGTACAGTTCCTGGATGAGAATGCACAGCCTATCATTCGTTCCGCAACTACTTATGTAATTGAAGGAACTATTACAGATGAAGAATTTGATGCTATCAAGCATCACTGCATCAACCCTGTAGATTCCCGTGAGACAGGTCTGCAGAAACCGGAAACACTGGTAACTGTATTCCCGGAACCGGAAGATGTTAAGATTTTTGACGGATTTAAGGAAATGCCAGAAGCAGAATTAAAGGAACTTTATGATTCTTTAAATCTTGCAATGACATTCAAGGATTTCCAGCATATCCAGCATTATTTCAAAGAAGAAGAGAAACGTGACCCGTCCATGACAGAAATCCGTGTACTTGATACATACTGGTCTGATCATTGCCGTCACACAACCTTCTCCACAGAACTGACAGATGTAAAATTTGACGAAGGTGATTACAAAGCACCGATCGTAGATACTTACAAGAAATATCTTGCTGACAGAGAAGAACTTTACAAAGGCCGTAAGGACAAATTTGTCTGCCTGATGGACCTGGCTCTGATGGCTATGAAGAAACTGAAAGCAGAAGGAAAGCTTGCTGACCAGGAAGAATCTGATGAGATCAATGCCTGCAGTATTGTAGTTCCTGTAGACGTAGACGGTAAAGAAGAGGAATGGCTGATCAACTTCAAGAATGAGACACATAACCATCCTACTGAGATCGAGCCATTCGGTGGTGCAGCTACCTGCCTTGGCGGTGCGATCCGCGACCCGCTTTCAGGACGTACCTATGTATATCAGGCAATGCGTGTAACTGGTGCGGCAGATCCTACTGTTTCTGTAAAAGAAACTCTCAAGGGTAAACTTCCGCAGAAGAAACTGGTAAGAAGCGCAGCTCATGGCTACAGCTCCTATGGAAACCAGATTGGTCTTGCAACAGGTTATGTAAAAGAAGTTTACCATCCTAACTATGTAGCGAAACGTATGGAGATCGGTGCTGTTATGGGTGCTGCTCCCAGACGTGCGGTTATCCGTGAGAATTCTGATCCGGGAGATATCATTATCTTACTTGGAGGACGTACAGGACGTGACGGTATCGGTGGTGCTACAGGTTCTTCCAAGGTTCATACAGAAGCTTCTATTGAAGTGTGCGGTGCTGAGGTACAGAAAGGTAATGCTCCTACTGAGCGTAAGATCCAGCGTATGTTCCGCCGTGAAGAAGTCAGCCATATTATCAAGAAATGTAATGACTTTGGTGCAGGCGGTGTTTCCGTTGCTATCGGTGAGCTGGCAGCAGGTCTTAGAGTAGACCTTGACAAGGTTCCGAAGAAATATGCAGGTCTTGACGGAACTGAGATCGCAATCTCCGAATCTCAGGAACGTATGGCTGTAGTAGTTGACCCGAAAGATGTAGATACTTTCCTTGGCTATGCAAATGAAGAGAACCTGGAGGCAATTCCTGTTGCAGTTGTAACAGAGGATCCTCGTCTGGTACTTGTATGGAGAGGAAAAGAAATCGTAAATATTTCCCGTGCATTCCTTGACACTAACGGTGCACATCAGGAGACAACTGTAGAAGTAGAAATCCCTAACAAAGAAGGCAATCTCTTTGAAGAGCGCCCGGATGTAGCTGATGTAAAAGCTAAATGGATGGAAACTCTGGCAGACTTAAATGTATGCTCTCAGAAGGGACTTGTGGAAATGTTCGATGGTTCTATCGGAGCAGGCAGTGTATTTATGCCATACGGTGGTAAATATCAGCTCACAGAGACTCAGTCCATGGTAGCAAAGGTTCCGGTACAGAATGGTAAAACAGATACTGTAACCATGATGAGCTATGGCTTTGATCCGTATTTATCCTCCTGGAGCCCATATCACGGAGCTGCTTATGCAGTGACAGAGTCCGTTGCAAGAATCGTGGCTACAGGTGGTGACTATAAGAAAATCCGTTTCACATTCCAGGAATACTTCCGTCGTATGACAGAAGATCCTAAGAGATGGAGCCAGCCTTTCGCAGCACTTCTCGGTGCTTATGCAGCACAGATGGGATTCGGACTTCCATCTATCGGTGGTAAGGACAGTATGTCCGGTACATTCAATGATATTGATGTACCTCCGACACTGGTATCTTTCGCAGTTGACGTTGCGAAGATCCAGGATGTGATTACACCGGAATTAAAGAAAGCAGGAAACAAACTGGTATGGCTTCGTGCACCGAAGGATCAGTATGATCTGCCGGATTATGCAGGAATCATGGATCAGTATGAAAAACTTCATAAAGATATGCAGGACGGCAAAGTTGTTTCTGCTTATGCACTTGACCGTCATGGTATTGCAGCAGCTGTTGCGAAGATGGCATTTGGTAATGGCATGGGAGTGAAGATCGAGCATAATCTTGATCCTAGAGATTTCTTTGCACCTGGATTTGGCGATATCATTCTGGAAGTTCCGGATGGAAAAGTTGGCGAACTTTCCATCACTTATACAGTGATCGGTGAAGTAACTGCTGACGGTAACTTCTCCTATGGAAATACAGTGATCACTGTAGACGAAGCTGAAAATGCATGGAAAGGTACTCTGGAAAAAGTATTTAAGACAGTTTCTTCTGAGAATGACAAAGAGGCAGCTGACAGAGATGAGAAGCTTTATCGTGCAGATAGCATTTATGTATGCAAGAACAAAGTTGCGAAACCTCGCGTATTTATTCCTGTATTCCCTGGAACAAACTGTGAGTATGACAGTACACGTGCATTTGAGCGTGCTGGTGCAGAGGTGGATGTAAAAGTATTCAAGAACCTGACTGCTGAAGATATCCATGACTCTGTAGAGCTCTTTGAGAAAGCAATCGATCAGGCACAGATCATCATGTTCCCGGGCGGATTCTCCGCAGGTGACGAACCGGATGGTTCTGCAAAATTCTTTGCAACTGCATTCCAGAATGCGAAGATCAAAGAAGCTGTTATGAAACTGATCAATGAGAGAGACGGTCTGGCACTTGGTATCTGTAACGGATTCCAGGCTCTGATCAAGCTTGGTCTTGTACCTTACGGTGAAATCTGCGGACAGAAAGCAGATTCTCCTACACTGACATTTAATACCATCGGACGCCATATCTCCAAGATGGTTTATACTAAGGTTGTTAGTAATAAATCTCCTTGGCTGCAGAAGGCACAGCTTGGCGGTGTTTACTGTAACCCGGCTTCACATGGTGAGGGACGTTTCGTTGCTAATGAAGAATGGCTGCAGAAGCTGTTTGCAAACGGACAGGTTGCAACTCAGTATGTAACTCCGGATGGACAGCTCAGTGTTGATGAGGAATGGAATGTCAATGGTTCTTATATGAACATTGAAGGTATTACCAGCCCGGATGGACGTATCCTTGGTAAGATGGCACATAGCGAACGTCGCGGGGATGGTGTTGCAATCAACATCTATGGCCAGCAGGATATTAAGATCTTTGAGTCTGGAGTGGAATATTTTAAATAAACTCTTTCCGGGACGGAAGGTTCCCAGAGGAAGGACAGAAAGCGCTGTCCCTCCTCTGGACTCCACCCTTGCGCTTCTTTTAAGGGCAGCGCCGGGATTGTGGTGTGGAGGAGTGTATTAACTTTGCGTATTCGCCTGGTTGGGCAGCGCCCTTTTTTGATGATGAAAATAATAAAAACTATTGCAATTTCGTGGCTTTTTGAATATACTATATGTAACAGAGTTGCCCGAAGCCTTTTTGGCATTGGGGACCAAGCTGAGACTTGTGCTCAGCTTTTTTACGTTAAGGAGTGATTTTATGGATTTGAAAAAGCCATTGACTTTTGATGAGCAATTGGATAAGTTAGCTGCCCATGGGATGATTATCAGAGACAGAGAAAAAGCAAAAGATATTTTGAATTTGTGACATAAACATATTTGCAGCAGTCAAAAGAAGAAGCAACATGTTTGAAAGAAAAATTAAGTCAAAAATGCCGCAGCCTTTGAAAATATTGGCTGCGGCATTTAAAATATATGATATGTTTGATGTAAAAAACATCAGGTTCTCAACCAGACATTTGGGTAAGTCAAGACGATGCTTCTGATATAAGATATGCAACATTAAAATCATCATATACTTGAGAATTTAAATGCATATCTTCATATAACTTGATATAGTCGCCGATTGTTTTGCCAAAAACAGAACTATTACAATTATTGCATGTGTTATCCTCTGCATATATATGAGTGTTTCCATCGTTGTCCTCAACAAATAAGAGAGTAACATCTATTTTATCTTCTGTTAACCAGAAAGAGATATATTTTGAAAGAGTCCCATCAATTTCTGTGGCACCATCCGGAATTTGCTCATCTGATTCCAGCTCATTAATATGTTCCCAAAAAATTTGAGGAGAGAACACAAGTAATTTTAAGTTTTTTTGAGAGTCTTCTGAGTACCATATATGTGCTTCTGTGTTGAGATAGTCGGTTATATTAATATCCGTATCTGCCGGTAACTCATAAGTTTCATCGACGTCGGAAGTCAGTGAAAAGGTTTTTGTATGATTAGAATAAGAAGTGACAATCCCCTTGACAAAATAGTAAGTTGTATCTGACTCACTGTCATAATAAGAGCCGGAACCATCTATATCATAAGATACATGTTGCCCCTCAGGCTCCTTAGGGGCGGAAAGGGTGATTAGATCTGAGGGGGCTTTGCCAAAAGCTTGTCCGGATAGCAATATACTACCGAGTACGATACTGCCTGCGATACATAGAATTTTTACATTATTCATGGTTAAATGGCCTCCTTGTTTAGTTGTTGAATATTATATCAATTAAAGTGTGAAAATTGTAATTTTGACTTATCGAAATATGTTTTAGAAATGAGTAGGATTTCGGTTATTTTTGAATATGATAAAGAATAAAGACACAAGTATTGTTCGGTTTATTAGTCGTGTTCCAATGGTTACTGGAAAATAATTGATGATTACAAATACAACGTAATATTATCAATAGCAAAGCTATAGGATTTCAAAAATGAAGTCTTATAGCTATTTTTGTGTAGCAGTAAAAATTGTGAAGGGTATGTTTGGGAAAAATATTTTTGATTACTTGATTTGAATCAAGCGGTGAAATTGCTATTTGTCAGACAATAAGATATAATTAGAGAAAATCTTGTTTGCAAAAGAACAGGATAAACAGTAACTTTAAGCAAGATGGTTTTGTCTGGTGATTTTGAGAGTGTAAAAAGGAAAAAGTATGAGTGATGAAAGAAAAAGGGAAAATGAAGAGGAAAAACTGAAAGATTTTTTTCATAATGTGATAGGAATAAAATCGGAAGCTGTGCTGGAGGTGTTGGCGGAGAACTCGGAAATCTGTAAGTTGAAAGCAAAAACTTTGCTGATGAAAGAGAACGAGAAGGTAAAGCTTTGGTAGGGATCATGAATTTGGACAAGCAGATAACCTCTTTCCTGACAGTGGAGTTGATAACGGATTGTGAAATTGTAAGGATATCAGCGGATGTTCTTCGAAAGCTGGCTATGGAGAATATAGAAATTGCTCTGGTCTGTAATCGAATGCAGAGTGTGGCATCTATGAGGGAATATGAATACAGAAAAATGATTCTTACCTGTAATCCGGTACAGAGATATGAATATTTCCTGGAAACCTATCCGGGGCTGGAAAAATATGATGGGGCTTGACAGAGCTGGAAAGTAACCTGGGCCAAGACAAAAGGTGCATCTGGTTATGAAGTATACAAACTGACTGGAAAGACATGGAAAAAAGTCAGTGACACAAGATCCACTTCTTTTACAGATAAGGGATTAAAAAAGAATACTACTTATCAGTATAAAATCCGCGCATATCAGACAGTGAAAGGAAAGAAAGTTTACAGTGCGTTCTCATCTGTGAAAAAAATTAAAAGATAAGGAGCTAAGAGGAAGAAAAAGTTCTCAGCGATTTTGACAGGTGTTTTTTGATACTGTTTTGTATGGTAATGTCAGTAACTGTAAATGCTGCGCAAAAAATACCTGGAAGAGTAAAAATGGTAAGTGCGTATTCTGGATCCGGATTGCGAATATCCGCTTGACTCAGGTTCATGTTACATGGGACAAAACGACAAATTATTCTCAGATGGATTATCCAAGTCAAAATGAATATAGCAGAGGATGACCTGTAATGGATGCAAAAGTGCAAATCCCAAAGAACCGGATGTGGATGATGGAATTTAATGAATATTACGTTTTCAAAGCAGTAGGATGAAAGGAATATGACCTTTCTCCTGCTGTTTTTCTTTCTGAATAAATCCAGGAGATATAGAATTTAATGTGGTAAAGCGATAAAAACATAGTTTTAAACTATAGCTAGTGCTAGATATTATGAATTGGCATATTTGGAAGTGTAGTGGTATAGTATGTTCATGCTCAACGGAGCGGGGAATAAGAGAGAGGGAGAATGAGATGTCTGGGATTGTGATTGAGAAGGTCCGGAAGTCTTTTGACACGAAGGATGGCGTGGTCGAGGCTTTGAAGGATGTGAACCTGAATATCGATTCCGGTGATATATATGGAATTATCGGTATGTCGGGGGCAGGTAAGAGTACATTGGTACGATGTATGAATTTTCTGGAGGTTCCTACAGAGGGACAGGTTCTGATAGATGGGAAGGCTCTTGGAGATTTGACAGAGAAGGAATTGAGGAAACAGAGGGAAGAGATTGGTATGATCTTCCAGCATTTCAACCTGCTGATGCAGAAGTCAGTGATTGATAATGTCTGTTTTCCACTTTATATAAAAGGAAAGAAGAAGGCAGAGGCCAGAAAGAGGGCAGCAGAGCTTTTGGAGATCGTTGGTCTGGGGGACAGGCAGAATGCTTATCCTGCACAGCTCTCCGGTGGTCAGAAGCAGAGGGTTGCCATTGCAAGAGCACTTGCATCGGATCCGAAGATTTTACTTTGTGACGAGGCTACCAGTGCACTGGATCCGCAGACTACTTCTTCCATTCTGGAATTGCTGAAAAAGATTAATAAGCAGTTTGGAATCACCATAGTGATCATTACTCATCAGATGTCGGTTGTGCGTGAAATCTGTACACATGTGGCAATCATGTATGAGGGTGAAGTGGTTGAGAAAGGACTGGTTGCAGATATTTTTGCAAATCCTCAGTCAGAGGTTGCCAAAGAACTGATCCGAAAGGATACAGGTTCTGATATCGACGCAGACAGCAGACTGGATGCAGGCAGGGAAAAAGGACAGGCAGAGATCAAAAGCGGTGAGAAGATACGAATCGTATTCTCTGAGAATTCAGCTTTTGAGCCTGTGATTGCAAATCTGATCCTTACCTTTGGAGAACCGGTAAATATCCTGAAGGCAGATACCAAGAATGTAGGTGGTGTAGCCAAGGGAGAGATGATACTGGAGTTTATGGAAGGCAGTACCAGGACAGAGATGATGAAGCAGTATCTGAAAGAAAAAGGTTTAGCAATCGGGGAGGTGACAGAATATGTGGGATCATGAGACAATAATGATGATTGTCCAGGGTGTGGGAGAAACACTTTACATGACAGTTCTTTCCACAGTTCTGGGATACCTGTTCGGACTTCCTATGGGAGTGCTGCTGGCAGTGTCTGATAAAGAGGGACTGAAACCAAATGCAGTGTTGTATAAGATACTGGATGCAATTGCAAATATTGTGAGAAGTATTCCGTTTCTGATATTATTGATTCTGCTGATTCCTTTTACCAGAGCAGTGGTGGGAAAGAGCTATGGATCAACAGCAACGGTAGTTCCTCTGGTAGTGGCTGCCATTCCTTTTATCGCACGAATGGTGGAATCGTCTATTAAAGAGGTAGATGCAGGTGTGATCGAGGCAGCCAGAGCTATGGGTGCCAGCAATATAAGGATCATTGTGAAGGTTCTTCTGGTAGAAGCCAGAACTTCACTTATCACAGGAGCAACGATTGCGATTGGAACTATCCTTGGTTATTCAGCAATGTCCGGTGCAGTAGGAGGAGGCGGACTTGGAGATATCGCCATCCGCTATGGATATTACAGATATCAGTCAGATATTATGATCGTTACAGTTATCCTGCTGGTGGTGCTGGTACAGATTTTCCAGTCAGTGGGAATGATGATCGCAAATAAGATTGACAGAAGAAAGTAGTTTTAAGAAATCGTTGATTATAAAATGGTTATGAAAAAAGTTAAAATATAAAATTCAGGAGGACAATTATTATGAAAAAATTAGTGGCAGCAGTTTTAACAGGAGTATTAGTGGCAGGAACATTAAGCACAGGCGTTTATGCAAAGGATGATGACAAAACCATCACAGTTGCAGCATCTGCAACACCTCACGCAGAGATCCTTGAGGAGGCAAAACCACTTCTTGAGAAAGAAGGATATGACCTTGAGGTTACTGTATTTGATGATTATGTAAGACCAAACGAGGTAGTTGAGAGTGGAGAGTTTGATGCAAACTACTTCCAGCATATCCCATATCTGGATCAGTTTAATGAGGAGAAGGGCACACACCTTGTAAATGCAGGCGGTATTCACTATGAGCCATTCGGAATCTATCCCGGAACAAAAGACAGCCTGGATGATCTGGAAGACGGAGATTCTATCGCAGTACCAAATGATACCACAAACGAAGCAAGAGCACTTCTTCTTCTCCAGGATAACGGAATCATCACTCTGAAAGATGGTGCAGGATTAAATGCAACTGTTAAGGATATTGCAGAGAATCCTCACAATGTAGAGATCGTAGAGCTGGAAGCAGCACAGGTAGCACGTGTTACAGGTGAGACAGCTTACGTAGTATTAAACGGAAACTATGCTCTGGAAGCAGGCTTCTCAGTTGGAAAAGATGCACTTGCATATGAGAAATCTGATTCTGAAGCAGCAAAGACATATGTAAACGTAATCGCAGTAAAAGAAGGCAATGAAGACAGCGAAAAGATTCAGGCACTTGTAGATGTATTGAAATCTGATGAGATTAAAGATTTTATCAATGAGAAATATGATGGTGCAGTAATTCCTTTTGAAGAAAGCTCAGATGCAGAAGAAACAGATGCAGATGATGCAGACAGCAAAGACGCAGACAATGCAGATGACACGGCAGAAGAAAATGTAGATACAACTGACACAGCAGAAGACGCTGAATAAGTAAAGATAACAGGAGATTCCTTTTTCAGGTAAAACTGGAGAGGGAATCTTTTTTGTGCAAAAACATATAGGATTTCCATAAGTTTTCTGATACAATCTATAGTAATTCTATAAAAAGCGACAGACAATCCGATTTATCGGGAAACTGATATAAAATTATCATAGTGACGCGAAAAAATGTGACCCATTTTTGATTGTCGGCGATCGGTTATACCAAAGCAGGAGAGATTGTATGAAAGAGAACAAGATATGGAACGATTATTTGCCAGAAGACATGCAAGAACACTGGACTGTATATGAATGTCTGAAGGAAAGCGAAGATTCATCCACTTTCCTGGTGAAAGAGACAGCTACCGGAATCCTGTGCGTGCTTAAATGGGGGCGTAACAGGCAGACGGAGTTTCTGCGCAATGAAATGGAAATCATGAAAAAAATGGCGGACAGGAAATTGTCTGGGATTCCAAAGGCATACAGGATATTTGAAGAAAATGGCGAAGTGTATCTGGTAAGGGAATATATAGAGGGAATGTCTCTGGCTCAGATGGTTCTGCAAAAAGGTGGCATATCAGAAGCGGAAATCTGCAGGATCAGCAGGAAGATATGCCAGACAGCAGAGCAGTTTCAGAATCCGGATGAGCCTATGATACACCGGGATATAAAACCGGAGAATATAGTGGTCACACCTGGTGGTGAGGTGGTATTCATTGATTTCGGTACTATGCGCAGTTATAAAAAAGATGGGTCGCGTGATACTTTTGTGGTGGGTACCAGAGGAACTGCGGCGCCAGAGCAGTATGGCTATACACAGACAGACCAGCGTACAGATGTGTATGCAATCGGACAGACAATGCTGTATATGGTTTCAGAGAGCTATGAAATGAATCAGCTTTCTGAGTGTGCAGTGAGCCGGAGAATGAAAAAGATCATAGAGAAGGCCTGCTCTTTTGAGCCTGATAAAAGATATGGGGATGCTGCGCAATTAAGGAGAGCAGTTGAGAAATGTCAGGCGAACAATAGAAAAAAGGTTTATAAAAAAGCAGGCGCAGTCTTTGGACTGATTGCAGCAGGTTATATACTGGCAATTTTTTCCCCGGATGGCACAGTGATTGAAAACAAAAGGATTGAAACGGCAGAACAGAGTGCGGCAGAAGAACAGATACAGGCAGAGATAACTTTCAGAGAAGAATTGATAGAAGAAGCCGTGCGCAAGGAACTGGGGCTTTCAAAGACAGACAAAATAACTGCCTCTATGCTGGAGAATGTAAGGAAACTCCGCATTGTCGGAAAAGAAATTCTTGATGATGAGGACACATTCTGGGGTGAAGGCCACCATGTGGATGGAAAGGACAGCAGCTTCGGATCTGTGCGCGGAAATATTACAGATCTTTCGGATCTGGCACAAATGGTAAATCTGGAGGAACTTGCGCTGTGTAACCAGAAAATCGAAGATATTTCCGGGTTAAAAGAGCTGCCTTTGAAAAAACTTTATCTGAGCAAGAATATGATCACAGATTTCTCTGTGCTTTTGAATCTGATAGATCTGGATACCCTCTGTATTATGGAGAATCCGGCAGAGAATCTGTCAGTGATTGGAGAATGCACAGGCATTTTAAGATTAAATATACAGGGGATGAATCTGACAGATATAGACTTTCTGAAAAATCTGAGCCTGGATTACCTGGATATGAGTAATGTGGAAGTAGAAAACAATATATTTGAGCCATTGGCAGAGATGAAGAAACTGGATACTCTGTGCATGTGTGATGTAAATGAGGCGGCTGCCGAAACTCTTTCGCAGATGAGTACCTTAAAGGCGCTGTTCATGTGGGGGGATAGTACCATACTGGAGAATCTGAAACCATTGAAAGGGATGACACAGCTGGAGACACTTGCATTCACAACACAGATTTCCTCGTTGGAAGGAATCGAACAGTTTCCTTCATTAAATTTCCTGTCAGTGAGTTTCAGCCTGGTGAAAGATCTGTCTCCTGTCACAGGAGCAAAGAATCTGCAGGTAATAGATATTTCCAATGCAGATATTGAAAATTTTGAACCGCTGTTTGGACATTCGGGACTAACAGAGGTACACTGTACAGAGGAACAAAAAGAAGAAATCATGAAGATAGATTCTTCCCCTGATTTTGAAATTTATACATAAAAAGGGACAAAATTGTCCCGCTCTAAAATGGGCAGATATGGTACACTTAACAGTATCATATCTGCTTTTAAATTATGGATCAGTCATCAGATAACGGATAGTGGTAAAGATCAAAAAAAACAACCTCGGGTTTTGACAGAAGGGAGATATGAACAGGAAAGAGGTGTGAGAAGAAATGAAAGAAACAGAAGAAATCATGGGAATGATAAAAGAGGAAGGCGCCGCATATTTTGCAAGGGAACGAGGAAACAAGGTAGAGGTAGGGCTTTATCTTGAGCATATAATCGAAGAGCGTGGAATGAAAAAGAAAGACATTGTGCGAAAGCTGAATCTGGAAGAATCCTATGCACGAAAACTGTTTGGCGGTCAGCGAATCCCCACAAGGAAAATACTACTGCAGTGTGCGTTTCTCCTTTCTCTTGATCTGTCGGATACACAAAGGCTTCTGGATATCGGTCAGAAGCCGAGACTTTATCCGCGCGTACGTTACGATGCAGCAATTATTTATGGACTGGAAGAGAAGATGACACTAGAAGAGATGAACAGCTTCCTGGATGAAATAGGGGAAGAGATTTTACTGTAAAATATTTTTGAAAGATATCCCTGAAGGGATTCTGAACGCTGTCAAAAATGAAGATGGCAGTGTATAAAATTACAGAGGTACTAAAAAAATCATTCTCGCAAATTGTGCAAGCTGCGATTACATCTTGCAGGGTGCTTTTTTTAATACACTCAAATCCAGAAAAAGGAGGGTTTTACGTATGAAGAAAAAACAAGTCGCATTATTGTTGGCAGCACTTATGTGCATAACACCTATGGCAGAAAGCGCAGCTGTTATGGGTGCAGAATTTTCTTCGGGGGAAGAAACTGTAGAGATGCAGGGCACGGAGGAAGAAGCCGAAACAGAGGATACGGCAGAAATCTGGACATCCGGGGAAGAAGTATCAGATTTTGGTACGGACGAAGCGCCGGAAGTGGACGGATTTACATCAGAAGAATCAGAGGCATCGACAGACGCAGCAGGTGCTAAACAGGTAAAAGGATCTTTTGAAGTGGCATACATAACAGAGAAACAGTACAATAATGCCCTGCAGAATGAAGAACGTCCGGAAGTGGACATGAAAACAGTAGAAGACACTACTTTTTCAAGTGCGTTAAACAGTATCGAAGGAGAAAACACAGGATACTGTTTTGTAAGCGTCCAGGATCTGGAAGATGCAGCAGACTTTGTGGCTCCTGAAGGGATGACAGTACTGGTGGAGAATGCAAGAGCCAGAAGTATTACACCGAACGGAAACATCGCATTCTGGGGTATGATAGATCCGCCAGAGACGATTGAAATCAAAGAAGGAAAAGGAACGACAGCTTTCTTCTGTCAGGATATGAGAAGCGTATTAAAAGGAACTGGTTCCGATGATAAAGTGATCTTTTGTGGGCAGAATAATGCGATAGGTGGTATTTCCGGAGTGGAAAATATATATCTGAGAAATAACAGCCATGATCTGCAGGTATTTGGTGCCAGTGAATTTTTTAATATTTACAATGAAACGGATAATATCAAAAACAATCCACAGGAAGAAAATGCTTTTTTTATACACATTGTAAACAGTAAGACTGCTCCGGTATTCCATAAAACATTTGACTGGGGTACTGGCGAGTTTGAAAATGAAAATGGAGAGAAGTGGAGCAGTCCTTACGGAATTGGAATTATATATAATACATCAGATGAGAAAAGTGAATGGGAAGATATTCCTGTTCCGGCTGGTACACAGGCAGTGAAGTATGATATGTCTGACGAAGATATTGTGGAAATGCTTTCCAGAATTTGGGTCTATTCAGAAGATGGTACGACTCAGGATATGAATGGAAAAATCTGGAATCCGGATAAAGATAATGCGGTTGATATTCAGGAATTCCAGGATTGTGAAGGAATGTCAGCACAGGAGATTTTCGAGGCATGCGGAAGGGCAGAATTCCCTGATGGAGGATGTGTGTGGATTAATGTCGCACCGACAGCACAGGCGGAAAGATATATAAATGCATATCAGAAGAAGAACAATGCCAGTGGTTATTATCTGATGAATATGAAAGCTAACACCAAGATCAGTGGAACGCTTACTGTTCCAAGTGCTGCGAAAGCACTGAAGATAGAGGGACAGAATAATTATGACGAAAGCACAGATACAGATCATTTTGTTCCGACCTCAATTTCTTCTGTAAATGTTCCGGCAGGCAAGAAACTGTCACTGTCCAGGATTCTTGTAAAGGCGAATACTTTAACCTTTACAGGCTCTGGAGAAGTGGAACTTATGAATGCCAGATTAAATGCAAATGTAACAGCAGATAAAATTAAGATTGCGGATGCTGTAGTGAAGAGCCTGAACTGTAAAGAACTGACATCAGAAGAGGGTGTATGTCTGGTTGTATCTGAATATCTGAATTTTGAGAAAGCAGTGATTAATCCGGAGATAACCATTTATGGACAGCCGGGAGCTTATCTGAAATTTGGTGAAATTGACAGTGCAGAATACTCTCAGACAGCAATTCCACAGATTTATCTTGGAACAAACGGAAAACAGACAGCGCAGCTGTATATAGGCGGAGCATTGAAACTTGGTACATATGAAACGGAAGGTGAGACATATTCAAGAAATCTGATCGTTCGACAGTTTGATACAAAAGAAGCACAGGCAGCAGGCGTTCCTGTATCGAAAGACTGTTTTGATCCAACATATAGGTATGCCTGGGATGAGACAGAGGATAATGACTGGTTTTACTTTACAAAAATATACAAGAATGAAGAAATAAATCTTGTTACGGTCAATGCTGGTCTGGATGAAGAATATTCTACAAACAGACTTCGGGCGCAGTTTAGATTTGATGTAAATGGTGAGAAAAAATATGGAGTAGTACTTCCTCGATACAGTTATCTAGATGAATTCGAAGGTTTAACAACCGGAATTGATGGAAATAAACGCCGTTTATTTTATGTAGACTGGTGGACAAATGAAGAGAAAATAAAAGCTGTTGAGATTCCTGCATACTATGAGTTCTCGGGTCAATCTCTGAACAGCATCGCATCTGCACAAATTTCTACAATCAAGACCCAACTTTATGCAGGTAAGGCGCTTAAACCGTCAGTAACAGTAACCTTAAACGGCAAGAAACTGAAAGCCGGAACAGATTACACCGTTTCCTATGCAAATAACACAAAAGCCGGCTCCACAGCATCAGTGATCATTACAGGTAAAGGCAATTATGTTGGCACAGCGATCCAGAATTTCGAAATTGCGGCGATTCCGGCAAAAGGAAAGGTATACACATCCGGAAACCTGAAATACAAGGTAACTAAATCCGCATACAAGAATGGAACAGTAAGCGTTTATGCTCCGGCAGAGAAAACTCTTACAAGTGCATCTGTTCCTGCAACAGTAAAAATTAATGGTTATACATTTAATGTAACAGCAATTGGTGATAAAGCATTTAATGGCTGCACAAAACTGAAAAAAGTCACGATAGGATCCAAAGTAACCACAATTGGAAGGCAGGCGTTTAACGGATGTAAAGCGCTGACTTCCATTACAGTTAATTCTAAAGTGCTCGAAACAGTAGGAGCATCTGCATTAAAGGGAATTTCTGCTAAGGCAGTAATCAAAGTTCCGGCAGCAAAATTAAGTGCATACCAGAAGCTTTTCAAGGGCAAAGGACAGAAAAATTCTGTAAAGATTACAAAATAAGAAATAGAAACAAAGATTATATAGCTAAAACCATACAGTTAAAATTATATAGAGGCAGAATCAGTAAAAATTTCTGCTACACATAAAAAGATAGTTCTTGAAGAAGAAGCCCGGAATTAGTGTACCGACAAGATTGTTTCAAGAATCAACTTGTCGGTACATCAGAGTTGTTGTCATGAGCAATTCTGTTTCCGGGTTTCATTTACCTGTATTTCTTTGGAAAATTCAGGTGATAAGATGGATTTAAAATGTATGAACAATTAGAAAAATAAAAAAAATTAAAAAAGTTTCAAAAAAGGTGTTGACATCCGACAAAATCCATTATATAATAGCAAAGCAAGTTACGGAGCGGACAACAAATAAGCCGCCTGAAACAAGCACAATATGGAATCTTAGCTCAGCTGGGAGAGCATCTGCCTTACAAGCAGAGGGTCATA